>FWPV01004342.1_pt1 | contig 30486 bp, 27 predicted proteins | sample 2228371 | NCBI WGS metagenome assembly FWPV01 (sample SAMEA103939776, study PRJEB20133) | metagenome | reverse complement strand
CGCACGCGCCCCCGGTGGCGCAAGCACTCGTGCCTGCTGCGCCTCCACTCATGGAGGCGCCTGGAGACTGTGCGTCCCCATGAGTGGGGACGCCGCAAGCTAAAGCTCGCGCCACAACCACCGCACCCTGTGGCGCAAGCACGCTTGGAGGCGCGGACGGAGATCTACGCCAACTTGACGATGTTGTTCTTCGCGCTCGGAGAACCGCAGGAGCCGCAACCGCTCGCGCCAAGCAGCGCCTTCATCTGCGCCTGTTCATAGAATGGCACCGAATGCTCGGCTTCAATGCGGTCGCGGAACGTGGGTCCGCCATTATAGGCGCAGAAGGGATAGATGCGGCCGTTGGGCGCTGAATAGTGGATTACGCAGCGCTTCACGCGCTCCACGTCGTAGTTGTAGTGGTCCATGAAGTGCATCCCTGCCACCATCAGCGTCTTGTAAGTGAAGCCCGCAGCTTCGTTGCTGCCCCGGCCATATTGCTTGTCGGTCAGCCCCTGCAAGGTTTGCAGGAACTTCTCGAAGGTCAGTCCCGCGGGCGCGCGGTCCGCATGAAAGTGCTTGCGCAACGAATTCCACGCGCTCAGCTTGGAGAAGAACTTAATGCGGGCGCGCTCCGCCCTCCGGGCAGTCATGTCCATGTCCTGCAACATGGCGCCCACATCGACAAACCGCGTCACCGGAGTGCCCTTCTTGTTCTGGTCGACGAAGAGGTAAGTTCCCAATGAGCAGTGCGGGTGGCAGCTCAGCGAAATGGTCTCTTCGCCGCGCAGGGCGCTGATAAGTTTCGAGAAAGGCGTGACGCAAGACAACGGGAACCAATCTTCGTAAGGATCGCAGATGCCGGTCTGCTGATGCACTGCATGCGCAAAGTCGGACAGCGTGAAACGCTTGGCCGCGAGTTCGCGGCGCGAAATCCGCCCGGTGAAGGCCACCGGCTGGAAGCTGATGGCGCTAACCACGTCGATGTTGTCGAGCGCCACACGGATGATGTCGCCAATCTGGTGATCGTTGAAGCCCTTCACCACCGTCGGCACAAAGCAGATCTTCATGCCCGCCTTGCGCACGTTCTCGATGCACTTGAATTTCTTCTCGAGCAGCGGCTCTCCGCGCGTCTTGAGGTAAACGTCCTCGGTGACGCCGTCGAATTGCAAGTAAAGCGTGTGCAGCCCGGCTTCTTTGCACCGCTGAGCGAACTCGAGGTCGCAGAACTTGATGCCGTTGGTCGCCGCCTGAATGTGGGAGAAGCCCATCTCCCTGGCCATCGCCAGAATCTCGATGAAGTTGGGGTGAATCGTCGGCTCGCCGCCGGAAAACTGAACGACGCGGCCTGGCACCGGGCGCTCATCCCGCAACGCCTGAAGCATGGCGCGAATCCGATTCAAATCCGGCTCATAGAGGTATCCGGCGGCGTTGGCGTTGGCGAAACAGACCGGGCAGGTCAGATTGCAGCGGTTGGTGAGGTCCACGTTGGCCAAGCCCGTGTGGCTGGTGTGCATGTTGCACAAGCCACAATCCGTGGGACAAACGGCGGCGTCGGTCACCGCCGGGTTCTCCAATCCCCGGTTGTCTCCGAAGACCCACTCCTCCATCTTGAGGTACAGCTTCACGTCCGAATAGACCGTGTCGCGGAATAACCCGTGTTCGTCGCAGGTCTTCTCCATGATCACCCGGCCGTTCTCTTCGAAGATCCGCGCCTCGATGAGCGCCGAACACTCCGGGCACAACGATTGGGTCATTTTGGGCAGTCCCTTGGGCAATGCCTTGATCGGAGTCCCGGTATAGGTGGTCTCCGGCTGAATGACGACAAATTTGTCCGACTTCGTCGCTGCGAAGGCTTGGGTGCTCACGCGCGTCCTCCCTGAGAAGACTGGAAGCTTAAGTATAAGGAAAAGCAGGAAGATCCACCTACCAGGAACGGTTCAACGGCGCAAATCCGGGGTTGTAATGGAGATTTTAGGGTCTGAATGGCGAACCGCAGGATCGGACATCCGCACTCTTTCCTCCGGAAGCGGCCATCCCGCCGGGGGCTGCGGGCGGCTATAATGGCTCTGAACCCTATTACCTTTTCGTTGCACAGGAGCATTCATGGCCAAGAGGATTGGAATTTTGACGGGCGGCGGCGACGTGCCGGGTCTCAACTCGGTGATCAAGAGCGTCACCTACCGCGCTGTGGAAAACGGCATGGAAGTCATCGGCATCCGCCGCGGTTGGGAGGGCTTGACCCACGTCAACTTCGATGACCCCGCCAGCAAGGAACGTTACATCCTGCCGCTCAACCGGGAGAACACCCGGACCATCGACCGCACCGGCGGCACCTTCCTGCACAGCAGCCGCACGAACCCGGCGAAGATGAAGTCATTGCCTGAGCACCTGCAGGGTCAGGAGTTTCCGAAGCAAGAGGTCACCAAGAAGGGCATCACCACAACGGTGTACGATGTCAGCTCGGCCGTCCTGAAGAACCTCGAGACTTTGGGCATCGACTACCTCGTCGCCATTGGCGGCGACGACACGCTCAGCTACGCTGCGCGCCTGCACAACCTTGGATTCAAGGTCATCGCCGTGCCCAAGACGATGGACAACGACGTGCGAAACACCGAGTACTGCATTGGTTTCTCCACCGCCATCACCCGCGCCATGGATGCCATCAACCGGCAGCGCTCCACCGTGGGCTCGCACGAGCGCGTAGGCATTTTCCGCGTCTTCGGGCGCGACGCCGGATACACGGCGTTGTACACCGCGTTTGTCACCAACATCCGCTGCGGCATCCCCGAGTACAAGTTCAACTTGGAAAAGATGATCGACCTGCTCCTGACCGACAAGCGCAACAATCCCAGTAACTACTGCTTGGTGGTGCTGAGCGAGGGCGCCGAGTGGGAAGGCTACACCGTGAAGGAATACGGCGAACCGGACGCTTATGGCCATCGCAAAAAGATGAGCGTCGCCGAGGATTTTTCCAACGAGGTCAAAGCCCGTTCGAAAGAAGACACCGTGGTGAGCGACCTCACCTATGAGCTTCGCTCCGGCGAGCCGGACTTCATCGACAAGCTCGTGGCGTCAACCTTCGGCAACATGGCCTTCGACGCCATCCTTGAGGGAAAGAGCGGGCTGATGACCGCCGTCGTCGAGGGCAAATTCGCCCTTGCCGAGATACCGGATCCCAAGCTCGGACCCCGCAAGGTCGATGTGGCCACCATGTACAACACGGAGCGGTACCGGCCAAACTACGCCAATAAGTGCGGCTTCCCCATCTTCCTCACCCGGGCGTAGCCGTGCTCCGGTGGTTGCAACGGTTTTCGAAACCGAAGCTGGACGCGGATCTGCTCCGGCGGATTCGCGCCAGCTTTGAGGAAGCCGCAACCGACGAAGAGCACTTCCCTTCCACCATCGATCCCCGCATCTTTCATGTACAACTGATCCTCCGCCACTTCGGCGACTTGCGCGGCAAGAGCGTCCTCGACGTGGGCTGCGGCAAAGGGCGCTTCGCCCGCATTTTGAAGGAGCGCCACCCGGAAGCCCGCGTCGTTGGCTTGGATCTGGCGGAAGCCATGCTCCGCGCGGCGCCCTCCTCTGTGCTTCCCGTCCTAGGGTCCATGACTGCGCTGCCGGTCGCCTCAGGCTCCATGGACGCCGTCTATGCCACGGAGTCCCTGGAACACGCTGTGGATATTGAAAGCGCGGTCGCAGAATTGTGCCGCGTGCTCAAGCCGGGCGGCCGTCTCGTCATCATCGACAAGAACGCCGAGCAGTGGGGGCGGCTGGAGACGCCGCCGTGGGAGAAGTGGTTCCGCAAGGGCGAACTCGAAAAGCTGCTCCGCCGCCATTGCCGCCATGTGTCCAGCCAGTACATCTCCTATTGGGAAGATGTGGCGCCGGACGGGCTGTTCATCGCCTGGCTCGCGGAGAAGTGACCTGCCGGGCTCGGCTATGCTGGGTAAAGGATCCTGGAACTCCCACATGAGTCCAACTGCCGCAGACGCATCGATTACTGAAGTCGTCGAAGCCGAGGGCCACCTGATCGACTCCCATATCATGGAGCAGATCTTCGACACGGTGGTCGAGTTCGGCGGGCGCTTTGAAGTCGAAGCGTTCCACATTGGCAAGACCAACACGGACCCCTCGCGGCTGCGCTTGCGCGTTGACGCCCCTAGCCACGCGCAGATGAAGAAGATGCTCGCGCAGTTGCTCACGCTTGGCTGCACGCCTGCCGAACCGTCTGACGCCGAGACCGAAGTCGTGGCGAAGGACCGTTGCGCGCCGGAGGACTTCTACTCCACTACCAATCACCGCACGCAAGTCCGCCTCAACGGCGGGTGGGTGACGGTCGAGAATCAGCGCATGGACGCGTTGGTTGTGGTCGAGGACGGACGAGCCATATGCCGCCGCCTGCGGGATATCCGCGCCGGCGACCGGGTTGTCGTCGGGATGCGCGGCATCCGGGTGATTCCAGAGTCCAAGGAGCGGGACCGGCTGGCTTTCGCGTTCATGACGCACGGCATCTCCTCGGAACGCCAAGTGGAAACCGCCGTGAGGCAAACCGCGCATTTGGTGCGCCAGACTCTCCGGGAAGGCAAGAAGATCATCGTGGTGGCGGGTCCGGTGGTGGTGCATACGGGCGGCGCCCCGGCTCTGGCGGCTCTGATCCGGAAAGGCTTCGTTCAAGCTTTGCTGAGCGGCAACGCACTGGGAGTACATGATGTCGAATCGGCGCTTTACGGCACTTCGCTTGGCATCCGCATCTCCGACGGACGGCAGGAAGAACACGGGCACCGCAATCACATGCGCGCCATCAACGCGATCTACCGCGCCGGGGGAGTCCGGGAAGCAGTTGAAAGCGGCGTTTTGTCCTCGGGCATCCTGTATGAATGCGTCAAGGCGAACGTCCCCTTCGTGCTTGCCGGGAGTTTGCGCGACGACGGTCCCCTGCCGGAGACCATCACCGATATGAACGCGGCGCAGGACGCCTATGCGGAGCAGTTGCGGAGCGCCGGGCTGATCCTCTGCCTAGGATCAATGCTGCATTCCATCGCCGTGGGAAACATGTCGCCGAGCTGGGTCAAAATGGTGTGCGTGGACATCAACCCCGCCGTAGCCACGAAGGTGAGCGACCGGGGCACCGGACAAGCGGTAGGCGTCGTCACCGACGTCGGCTTGTTCCTGCATATGCTTTCCAAGGTGCTAACTGAATCATGAAAAAGCAGCGCGAATACACCGAACAGCACGCCAAGGCGGGCCTCGACGCCCCGTTGCCGGACATCGAGGTGTGGGAAAATCAGTTTCCCGGGTACGAGATCGAAATCCGGATGCCCGAGTTCACTTCGGTGTGCCCGAAGACCGGGCTGCCTGACCACGGCGTGATCACGCTGAACTATGTGCCGGACAAGTGGTGTTTGGAGCTGAAGTCGCTGAAAATGTACATGCTGGCGTACCGCAACCTCGGCATTTTCCAGGAAAATGTTGTGAACCGCTTCTTGCGGGACGTGGTGAAGGCAGCCAAGCCCATCACCGCCACGGTGACTGGCGAATTCACTCCCCGCGGGGGTGTGTACACCGCCGTCACCGCCACTTGGAGCCGCCGCCGTGGCAAGCGATGATTTGATTGCCGAGATTAAGGCCATCCGCGAACGCGTGCGCGCGCGATACCCCGATGGATCCGGCTCCTCCGTTCCGCTGCCCGACCTGATGCCGCTCGTGCATGCCCGCGACGCGGCGCGGGCCAAGGTAGCTTCCATCGGCCAAGTCAATCCGCGCCCACCCGGGTTGGTGAACGACGCCATCCAACTCGTCAAGCGCGCCGTGGCGCGAGCCCTCGGGTGGTTTGTCCGCGATCAGGTGGAGTTCAATTTCGGCGTGATGCAGTGCGTCGAATCAACGCTCGCCGCGCTGAACGAGTGCAAACAGTCGCTCAGCTTGCTGAGCGCCCAAATCCAGTCCGCCGCTAAGAGCTTCGAGGAGCGTACCGCGCCGCTCGAAGGCCAGTTTAGCGACATGCGCAGGCATTGGGCTGAGTGGCGCGCCGAGTGGGAGCGCAAGCTGGCCGCCAACGAAGTGCAATTCCTTCGCGCCGCCGCGGACTTGCAGGGGGCATTTCAGCACCGCGTGACTCTTATGGAGAGCAATTTCCGCGAGCTGACGGCGGCTCAGCACCGGGATTTTACAGGCGCTCTCGAGCGTTCCGCTGTGGAGATTCAGAAGCGCTTGTGGGATGACATGGCTCGCATTCGGGAAGAGTACGAACGGCTGATTCATCAGGAACTGAGGGTCGTGCGGCAGCGACTGGCGGCGGTTCAAGCTGCGCCCCCGGCTCCCGCGTCCGCCCCAGCCGCCACCGGCGGCGCGTTTGACTACCTCCGCTTCGAAGACCGTTTTCGCGGTTCCTTCGAGCGGGTTAAGGAAAGCCTGCGGTTCTATCTGCCGTATTTCGAGGGGGCGTCCGATGTTCTCGACCTTGGCTGCGGGCGGGGCGAGTTCCTGGCGCTGATGCGGGAGGCGGGAATCACGGCGCGAGGCGTGGACAACAACCCCGAATGCGTGGCGCTGTGCCGGTCGCAGGGTTTGGACGCCATGGAAGGCGATCTGTTCGAGTGCCTGGAAGCGCAGCCTCCGCTTTCGCTCGGCGGCGTGTTCTGCGCTCAGGTGGTGGAGCACCTCCCCATGGGCGCTTTACCGAGGCTGGCGCAGCTCCTGGCGTCGCGCCTGGTGACGGGCGGCGTGGCGGTGGTCGAAACGCCGAATCCCGAATGCCTGGCCATCTTCGCCAGCCATTTCTACTTGGATCCTACTCATGTGCGCCCGGTTCCCCCGCAATTGCTGGTGTTCTTGCTGGAGGAAGCGGGCTTGGGGCGCATCGAAGTGATCCCCCGCTTTCCGGCGGAGCAGAGCAGCCTCAGCCTCCTGCCGCCCGAGTTCCGTGAGCAGTTCTTCGGAGCTCAGGATTACGCGGTGGTCGCGAGGCGTTTGTGACAGAAAGATGAGATTCCGATGAGTGGTTTTCTCGAAGACAAAGTCGCGTTGGTGACCGGGGCAAGCCGCGGCTTGGGCAAGGCGATCGCGCTATCGCTCGCCGGCGCGGGCGCGCAACTGGCGCTCGTTGCGCGGGACGTGCGGCAGTTGGCAGCCGCCGCAGCCGAGTGCCGCGCCAAAGGCGCCAAGGCTGTCGTGTTTACTGCCGACCTGAGCCGCGAGGAGGAGATCGGGCGGCTTGGCGAACAGGTCAAAGCCTCGTACGGGCGCGTGGATATCCTGGTCAACAATGCCGGCATCAATATACGCAAGCCACTGGTTGAGTTTACCCTCGATGAATGGCGTCAGGTGATCGATACGAACCTGACGAGCGTCTTCCTGATGTGCCGGACCTTCATCCCGCTGATGAAGGGGCGCGGATGGGGGCGCATTCTCAACTTGACTTCGATGATGAGTCATGTGGCGCTGCCCGGGCGCACCGCCTATTGCGCAAGCAAAGCGGGGCTGCTAGGGTTGACCCGCGCGCTTGCCCTTGAGCTTGCCGCTGATGGAATCACCGTAGTGGGCATCAGCCCCGGACCCATCGCTACGGAAATGAACGCGCCTTTGCTCAATAACCCGGAGGCGCTGCGCCAGTTCACGGATAATATTCCACTGGGCCGGTGGGGGAAGCCCGAAGAGGTCGGACAACTGGCGCTTTACCTGTGCAGCGACGCCGCCGGCTTCATCACCGGCGCCGACATCCTGCTCGACGGAGGCTGGAGTGCGCGCTAGAACGGTGTTCGCCGTTTGCTCTTGCCTCCTGTTGGGCGCAGCCGGCTGTAAACGCGAAAAGAAAATCGTCATCGCGGTGATTCCCAAAGCCACCTCCCACCTCTTCTGGGTTTCCACCGAAGCGGGCGCCCGCGCCGCCGGCGAGCATTTCAAGGTCGAAATCGAGTGGAACGGTCCGGCGACGGAAACCGACTTCAGCCGGCAGATCCAAATCGTGGATTCCATGATCGCCCGCCGCGTGGATGGCATCGCGCTTGCCGCTGCGGAGCGCAAGGCGCTGGTCGCGCCCGTGGAGCGCGCCGCCGCGGAAGGAATCCCGGTCACCATATTCGACTCCGGGCTCGATACCGAAAACTACGTCAGCTATATCGCCACCAATAACTATGAAGCGGGGCAGATGGGCGCCCGCGAGCTCGCCCGCCTGTTGGGCGGCAAGGGCGAGGTCGCTTTGCTCATGCACGCGCCCGGCAGCCGTTCCACCATGGACCGGGAAGCCGGTTTCGAAGACACTCTCGCCCGCGAGTTTCCCGCCATGCGCGTCGTGGCGCGGCAGTTCTGCATGTCGGACCGCTCCAAAGGAAAAGCCGCGGTGGAGAACTTCCTCACCGCCCACCCAAACCTGGCGGGCATTTTCGCCTCTGCTGAACCCGGCAGCACGGGCGCCGCGCTTGCCATCCGCGCGCGCGAGTTGAACGGCAAAGTGAAGTTCGTCGCTTTTGATTCGAGCGACAGCATGATCGAGGATTTGAGAGCCGGCGTCATCTCCGCCATGGTGGTGCAGGATCCGTTTCGCATCGGCTTCGAAGCGGTGCGTTCGCTGGTGGACAAAATCCACGGGCGGACGCCGGTCAAGCGGCTGGATTTGAACGCCCGCGTGGTGCGCGCCGCGGATCTCGAGCTGCCGGAAGTCCGGCGGGTGCTGTTCCCGGATGTGAAGAAATACTTGAAAAAATGAATGATAATCTGGTCTTCCCCCATCAAACTCTAACCGCCTTTGCGCAGGCGCTGTTCGAAGCCGCAGGCGTGGCTCCGGAGCACGCCGCTCTGGTTGCGGACTCGCTGGTAGCGGCGGACCTGCGCGGCGTGGAGTCCCACGGCGTGCAAATGGCGCCGCCCTATTTAGACCGCATGACCTCCGGCGACATTTCGATGACAGCCACCGGGCATGTGGTGAGCGAAAATGGTCCGTGCCTGGTCTATGACGGCGAGCACGGCATCGGGCAGGTCATCTCCGCGATTTGCGTGGAGCACGCCAACCGGCTGGCGAGGCAGCATGGCATCGGGCTGGTCATAGCGCGCGAGTCGAGCCATTTCGGCGCCGCCGCTTACTGGGCGCAGCGCATATCGGATCAGGGCTTCATCGGCATTGTGATGTGCGACGCTTCGCCTTCCATCGCCCCGTGGCAAAGCAAGCAGCCGATACTTGGCACGAATCCCATTTGCATGAGCGTACCCTCGTCCGGCAAGGGAGCGTGGCTGCTCGACATGGCCACCACCACTGTCGCCCGCGGCAAGATTTTCACCGCCGCTCTCGCCGGGCAGGAGGAGATTCCGCCGGGTTGGGCGATGGACAAGCGTGGGGTGCCGACGACCTCAACCAAAGAAGCCATCGAAGGTCTGGTCATGCCCTTAGGTGGTTACAAAGGCAGCGGCTTGGCGGTGATGGTCGAAATTCTGTGCGCCGTCCTTTCGGGCGGCGGCATGCTCACGGACCTCGGGGGCATCGGCATACCCGGACGCCCCCTGCGCGCCAACCAGCTCTTCATGGCGATCGACGTGGCGCGGTTCCTGCCGCTCGACGAGTTTCAGAGGCGCATGGAGCGCCTGGTGACGGAGATTAAGTCGGCCGAACCAGCCTTTGGTTACACCGAAGTGCTGGTGGCTGGCGATCCGGAATGGCGCAAGGAAGCCGAACGCCTCCGTACAGGCATACCCGTGCCGAGGGAGGTTTGGAGACGGATCAGCGCGTGGGCGGAACGCTTAGGGGTGCCCGTGCCCGCGCCTCCTGACCGGGCGTCCTGAACTGCGGCGGACGGCGCCCTATTTCGCCGTCGGCGCGGGCAAGTCGGAATTGTAAATGTCGATGTGGGCCTTCCACGCCCCGTCCGGCTGCTTCTTCCACACCGTGACGTACTTGCCCCGGTCCTGGACCAGCTTGCCTTTGGGATCCTTCATAGAGAACTCATAAGATCCCATGGAAATGGCCAAATCGCCTGAGCGCGCGACATCCACTTTCGTGGGTTTCCAACTCAAAGTGGCGCCCGGCGCGGACATCATCTCCAGCCACGACTTGCGCAGCGCCTCTTTCCCGGTGATGACAGGCTTGCCGGGAGCAAATTCGTACGCATCCTCCGACAAGAACGACAAGGCGGCGTCCACATCTTTGGCTGCTGTGGCTTTCGCCCAGCCGGCCTCCGCTTCCCGGATAGCCGCCTCATCGGCTGCCCGGGTGTCGGGAGGCTGCTGCTGAGAACAGCCCAAAACCAAGACGGCGAGCGCGCAAAGCGCTCCCCCAGCGAACCGCTGGATTCGCGACATAACAATCCCCCTCTTGAAATGGGATCGGACTACTGGAGCCATCATCCGCCACCCGTTCCCTGAAGTCAACCCCGGGGACATCGCAGCCGGGCAGCCGGAACTCCTTTGCTCACACGGACGCCAGCCCGTGCCGGATGGCGTACTTGACCAAGTCCGATGTTGTCTTCACTCCCAGCGTCCGCATGATCCCGCTCTTGTGAAACTCAACCGTCTTGGGCGTGATGTGCAGTTTCGCGGCGATCTCTTTGGCGGACAAGCCGGCGGCGACAAGCTGTAACACTTCCCGTTGCCGGGGCGTCAAGCGTCCTGCCGCTTGTTCGCCGCCCGTGAGCATGGACTCGACGAAATCCTTGGCGACCAGCGGGGTGATGTACGTCTTTCCCTGAAGCACTGTGTCAATCGCATCCTCCAATTCGGTGGGCGCTGAGCGCTTGGCTACATACCCGGACGCCCCGACGCGAAAAGCCTCCCTCACAAAGGTCGGGTCCACATACATCGTGACGAAAATCAGTTTGGTTTTTGGAAGAATCTGCCGGATTTGTCGCGCGGCGTCGATTCCGTTCAGCTCTGGCATCGAAATGTCGAGCAGAGCGATGTCCGGCTTGTGTTCGGCCGCCGCCTGCACCAGCGCCTTGCCGTCCTCCACCACCGCGACGACGTCAAAGCGGGCTTCCAGCATGCTCTTGATTCCCGCGGCGACCAGAGCATGGTCGTCGGCGACCACGATTCTCGCCCGTTTGCCCGTCTCCGACACTGCCCACCCACACTGTAGCACTGCTGTGGTAAATAGGAAATAGCCGGTTGCGCAGCCGGGGAATTCCCCAGTGAAATCCCGGGGGCGGCCCCAGTTACTTTTTCGGGCCCCGGGATGTTAGATTGCAGTCGAAAGACGTAGCCTTACGGACGGGTTCCCATCACGCGCCCGTAGGAGATGAACGTCGGAGGCGCCGATCGATGGACAAGGTTCTCACGATGCTGCTTGCGGGGGGCGCCGGCGAGCGCCTGACCCCTCTTACGGCCCACGACGCCAAGCCCATGATGCCTTTCGGCGGCATCTACCGCTTGATCGACGTAACGCTTTCCAACTGCGTCAATTCGGGGCTGACCCGGGTCTACATTCTCACCCAACACAAGGCATTCAGCCTCAACCGGCACATCCGCGAGGCGTGGAACATTTTGTCTCCGGAATTGGGACAGTTCATCGAGCCGCTCCCTCCCACGAGGCGGCTGCGGCAGACATGGTATCTCGGAACGGCGGATGCGGTTTATCAAAATATTCAGAGCATCGTCGACGAGCGCGCGGACTACGTGCTGATCCTGTCAGCCGATCATGTCTACAAGATGAATTACTCCCACATGCTCGACTGGCACATCGAACGGGGCGCCGACGTCACCGTAGCTACCACCCTGGTCGCGCCGGAAGAGGCGCACCGCTTCGGCATCGTCGACATCGATGCGGACTATGTGATCCGGGGTTTCCTTGAAAAACCACAAAACGGCTGCCATCTGCGTTCGCGGTTCAATCCCGGAATGTGCAGCGCCTCCATGGGGATCTACCTGTTTTCGTCCCAAGCCCTGCTGGAAGCCTTGGTGGACGATGCCCGCACCCCGAATTCCACGCATGATTTCGGGAAAGATGTCTTGCCGCGGCTGATTGACCGGCGCCGCGTGGTGGCGTATGACTTCGTGGACGAAAACAAGAAGGATGTCCGCTACTGGCGCGATGTGGGAACGCTCGATTCCTACTATGAGGCCAATATGGATTTGGTGGCCGTACACCCGGTGTTTAATCTTTACGATCCCGAATGGCCGTTGCGCACGGTCAACCCCCGCCTTCCCCCCGCCAAGTTCGTTTTCGCCGACGAGGGACGGCGGATGGGAGTGGCCCTCGATTCACTGATCTCGCACGGTTGCATCATCTCCGGGGGCAGGGTTACCCGCAGCATCCTGTCGCCCGGCGTTCGAGTCAATAGTTACTCGACGGTGGAGGACTCGATCCTGTTCCCCGGCGCTCAAGTCGGCCGTTGGAGCATCGTGCGGAGAGCGATCGTGGCGCAAAATGTCCGGATTCCCGATCACGCCGAAATCGGGGTGGATGTTGAAGCAAACCGCCGGCAGGGCCACGTCGTCACCGAATCCGGCATTGTCATTGTCCATCCAAGTTCGCCGGGCGTAACCGTGGCTCCGGTATTGTCTCTCCTCCCCGCTGTGCGGGCCGCCCGAGGCTGACGGCACGATTTTATGCGTGACGCGCGGCGGTCCGCCACGCCTGTGGTGTATCGTAAGGCGCGGTCGCGGGCTTCTTCGGCGGCGGCTCCATCTGCCGCTGCTTTGCTTCCCAAGCCAGCGTGATAAGACGATAGGCTTCTCCCGCGTTGTACGGCGAGATCAGCAGGTCATAGGCGCCCCAGTTGAGCGTTTCAGCCCACAGGCTGTCTGCGGGTGACGCCGACACCACCACGACGTTGGGCCGAACCTCAAGTTTGTGGACCGCCTCCATCACGGTTTTCCAATCCCCGTCGCTGAGCTGCTCGTCGCAAACCACCACCGGGGGGTGGTTTTGACTCAAACGTTCCAGCCCAGCCCGGCAAGTCGTACATTGGGTCAATTCCCAACCAAGCACTTTGGCTACTTGGCGCAGAACGGCATGGCGTTCTTGGACGCTGCTGATAAGCACCACAGACACCTTGCGTCCCGTCCGCGATATCAGAAAACTGGGCATCGGACCTTTCATGGTGGTCACGCTATACTTCGATTTTGCGCTGGGATCCGGATCTTGGGAACTGGGGCGATCCCTAGTTTTGCGCTGTGGCTGCCCCTGCCTGGAGGACATGCGGCAGATGCACCGTAATCCGGGTGCCGCGTTGCGGCTTGGACTCGACCGAAAGCATTCCGTTGATCAGCCGGACGCGCTCCTTCATGCTGATCAGCCCGATGCCGCCTCTAGCCGTTTCCGCGGGGTCAAAGCCAACGCCGTTGTCCCGTATGGTCAGCCAGATGGCGTGACCGCTGGCGCGCAAGGTCACCGCCACGCGGCTGGCTTTGGAATGCCGGGCGATGTTCCGCAGCGCCTCCTGCACTACACGGTACAGCGTCACCGAGACGTTGGGCGGCAGCGCGGGCGGCAAGCCGCGGGTCGTGAACCGGACTTCGCAGCGATCTGGAACGCCGGCGCTCTGGCACAGCTCCCGCAGCGCCGCAGGCAACCCGAGAACCTCAATCACCGCCGGGTGGAGCTGCCGCGCCAAGCCCCGCATATCATCTGAAAGACTATCGATTCTTTCGCGCAAGGACCGCAGAGCTCGTTCGCACTGCGGTGTTCCCGCCGTTACGCACTCTTTTTCGAGCCGCGCGAGTTCGAAAGCCGCCACCGCCAGCCGCTGGCTAAAGTCATCATGCAGTTCCCGAGCCAGGCGCCGGTGTTCCGCCTCTTCGTCGCCGAGCAGGCGGGCTGCGAGCCCGCGCAGTTCCGCTTCGCTGCGGCGCAGCGCCGCCTCGGTCTTACGGTAGGCTTCCTCCGCTTCTTTCCTTTTCGTGATATCCACGATTTGGACGGTAAAGCTATGCGGCCGTTCGCGGGCATCCCGAATGAGGGACACCGTGAGATGGCCCCACAGGATCTTTCCGCTCTTGTGGATGTAGCGCTTTTCCAAATGAAACGCCGGGATCTCGCCCGTGAGCAGTTTCGCCCGCCCGGCGTCGCTCATGCCGAGGTCCTCCGGATGGGTGATGTCCTGCCAGCGCAGCCTCAACAGCTCCTGTTCGGAGTAGCCCAAAAACTGGCACATCGCCGGATTCACACGCAGCCATCGCCCGTCCAGCGCGGCGATAGCGGTTGGCACTCCGGCGTTTTGGAAGCTGCTGCGGAACCATTCCTCTCCCGCTCGTTTTATTTCATCAGCCAGTTTTCGCTGCGTGATGTCTCTCGAATGCACCACGATGCCACGGACAGCCGGATTATCAAGCAAGTTGCGCGCTATGGCTTCGAAAATCCTCCACGAGCCGCCCTTGTGACGGATGCGGAATTCCAACGTAGCGGTTGCGTTCGCCTTTTTTACGCCTTCCGACAGCGCGCTGCGGACTTTTGGCTGATCTTCGGGGTGGATGAGCTCAAAGGTGCTGCGTCCCAACCGCTCTTCGACGCGGTAGCCCAGAAGCCGCTCAACCGCCGGACTGACGTAGCGCACCACCCCGCTTGCGTCGAGCACCGTGGTGAGGTCGAGCGCGTTCTCGATGAGCGCCCGGTGCCTCTCTTCGCTGGCTCGCAATTGTTCTTCGAGGCGTCTTCGCTCGCGGGCGTCTCTCGCCATCGAGCATAAGAACTCGGCGCCTTGAAACTCCAGATAACTCGCGGTGACCTCTACCGGAATCCGGCTGCCGTCCTTGCCGCACAACTCGGTTTCCCGGGTCATTCCTACGGTGCGCTTGCCCTCTTCCCAAAGAATGGGCCAGGAGTCTGCGGTGACGCCCGTGTCGATATCCGCGATGCTCAATAAGCGCAGCTCCTGAGGCGAGTAACCAAGAATCTGGCTCGCCGCCTGATTGGCGTCCAAGATCCTCCCGTCGGGTCCAGCCCAGTAGATGATTTCGCGGGCGTGGTCCAACGTGAAGCGGGCCAGGCGCAAATCTCTCTCGCATTGCCAGCGGGCGGTTTGGTCCTCGATCATGACCACCGCGTGAAAGGCGTTTCCTTCGTCGTCGCGCACCAGGCTCACCGTAAGGTCGAGCAACAGATGCTCTCCGCGCTTGCTCAGGCCCCGGCAATCGCGCCGAAAATGGGCGATCTCGCCATCAAACAAGCTTCTGAGCAACTCGGCGATCCGGGGCGCGTCCTCTGGCGCCGTCAGGTCTTCCAATGTCCGCTCGCGGAGCTCCGCTTCAGTGTAAGCGAAGTGTTCGCAGATTAACCGGTTCGCGTGAACGAAACGGTGGTTCCGCCCCACCACGGCGATTCCGATCGGCGCTTCCTCGAAGGCGCGCCGGAGCCGCTCCTCGCTCTGACGGATCGCCTCGTGCGAACGGAGCCGCTGGATGGCGTGTCCCAATACGTCCGCTGTGGCTTGGAGAAAGGCGAGCTCAGCAGGGGTGAACTTGCGCCGGGCGGCGCTATGGACGGCAAGCACGCCGAACGGCTCGGCGCCCGGGATCACTACTTGAGCGCCGCTGGCGATGTCATGCTCCTCGAGGAGCTTCGATTTCACCAAGTCCCGTTCCGCGGCGAAATCTTCCACAACGACCGGTCCGCGTGAGTTCAGCGCCTGACCGGAGAGCGTGCGGGGATTCACCGGCGCCACGGCGGCGCCCACCCGATCCTCCTTCCAGCCCACGCCTGCCCGGAGCAGGAAGGACTCGCCGCCCGGCAGAAGCTCGAGAATCTTGCAATACTCGACCTCCAAGACCTCGGCCACCAAGCGCGCGGCTTCATTCAGGAGCCACCCCAGTTCAGTGGCTTCTAGGGCCAAGCGTCCCAGCCGGGCTAAAGCGGCTTGGTGGACCGATAGCAATACAGGCTTGGCGCTCATAGCAAGATGAGTCTGCTATCCAGCGGACGCGAGGGAAACCGGCCAAAATCGCTCAGCGCCATCACTGCGTTCCAGAGGATCCGGATGGCTTAGAGGGACGCCGCCAAACGCCCGGGATGCGGGCGCCGCACTTCGGGCAGGCGCCGTCCGCCCCTAACCGGTTCCGAAGGGTTCGCAAACCATACCGTTCCACCAGCAATGCCCCGCACTGGTGACACCAGGTATGTTCCAACCGCGCGTCCGCCCCCGGCAAATTGCCAGCGTATACGTACTTTAGCCCTGCCTCCTTCCCAATCGCCGCCGCGCGCCGGATGGATTCAATGGACGTCCACTCGCGGTCCGTCATTTTATAGTCCGGATGAAACGCGGTGATGTGCCAGGGAATGAAAGGCGAAACGCTTACGATGAAATCCGCCATCTGCCGCAGCTCCGCGGGGTCGTCGTTGAAGCCCGGCACGAGCAAAGTGACCACCTCGAGCCAGAATCCCATTTCATGAATCCGCCGGATGCTCTCCAGGATCGGCGCGAGCCTGCCCCCGAGCTTGCGGTATTGCTTGTCGTCGAAACTTTTCAGGTCGACTTTGAACAGGTCCATGTGCGGGCGGAGGTACTCCAGGGCTTCCGGCGTGGCGTTGCCATTGGAAACGAATCCGGTGAGCAGCCCGTGCTGCTTAGCCAGCCGGAAGACGTCCACCGCCCATTCCAACGTGATCAAAGGTTCGTTATATGTGCTGATCACGGAATCTGCGCGTGAGCGCATCGCCGCCGCCACGAGCGACTCCGGCGTCGTATCGCGCGGCAGGACTTGAGCATCCGGATCCCGCAGAGTCTGCGAGCTGATCCAGTTCTGGCAGTAGGAACAGTGCAAGTCGCAGCCCAGCATCCCGAAGCTGAACGCCACCGAGCCGGGCAGGACGTGGAAAAAAGGCTTCTTTTCGATCGGGTCGGCGTTGACTCCGGCGGTGTAACCCCATGGAACCATGAGGCGCCCGCCGTCATTGAAACGGACCTTGCAAACTCCCGCGCGCCCCTCGGGGATCGGACACCGGTGACCGCATGCCAAGCACCGGAGCCTGTGGTCGTCCAACCGCTCGCACAAGCTCGACTCGCGCGTCCGCGCCGCGAGGATGGCCTCGAGAGTCATGGCGCCTCCTGCTGAGGCACCTACCAGCTTACAACCTCCGCTTCAGTTCTGCGAGCCTCCTGCTCCGGCTGCCGCGCCGGCTGTGCCCACGTTGGCGAGGCGCCGGGCGATCCATTCTTTCACTTCCAGCTCGGAGTGAGCCAAGTCGCTGAGCGTGGTGTTTCGCAAAACCTCGTCGAGCACAGCCTGCACCGTGCCCCACAACGCGCGGATGGCGCAGTCTACCGAGTGATTGCACGCCCGGTCCAAACCCGAATGGCGCGCACAAAAACTAGGCGAATAGAGGCGTCCGCCGAGCGCCTCGAGAACCTCCGAAACCTTAATCTGATCGGCGGGGCGAGCCAAGATGTAACCACCCGCCTGACCCCGCGCGCTCGCTACGAATCCGGCGAGCCGCAACAAGCGCATGAGCTTGGCGACATTCGGCGCCGACAAGCCCTCCGCTTGGCTGATTTCCGGTATGCTGATGCTGCCGCTGTCCCCCGACCTTGCCATGTGGAGCAAGCAGCGAAGACCGTACTCCTCCTGAGCGCTGATTTTCATGCCCACCATTGTAGATCGAATTCGGAAAAAAAGAGTAGGAAAATCTCAATTGAGCGTGTGGCTCTCGCGCGATCCCGAACGGTCCTCCGGCTCACGTTGACGGCGCCGGGAAAAGGTTGCGATACTAAAGTCTCTCATGGGAGCGCCACGTGGCGCTGCCCTCCCCACCCGGACTGGACCGGGCGCCGAGGGGCTTTTCTGAACGTGTTTTGAGATCTGACCTAATATGCCCTTCCGACTAGATCGTTTCCGAGAGTTTCTTGTACGTCCGGCTCTGCCTGAGTCGCTGAGCCGGTTGTCGGAACTCGCCTGCAATCTTCTGTGGTGTTGGGATGTCAATGTTCGCACGGTTTTCCGGAGGCTGGACTTAAACTTGTGGCGGAAGTGCGGCCACAACCCGGTGCTCATGCTCGCCCGCCTACCCCGGGAAATTCTGGTGAAGGCGTCAAAAGACGCCCGCTATTTGGCCGCCTACCGGCGGGCTTGCGAAACTCTGGACGCCTACCTTGCCCAGCGCGTCAACAGCGGGCGTGATGAATTAATCGCCTATTTCTCGATGGAGTATGGAATTTCCGAAAGCCTGAACCTTTACTCTGGAGGACTCGGCATCCTTTCCGGCGATCATTTGAAGGCCGCGAGCGACATGGGAATGCCCTTGGTGGGCGTCGGACTGCTGTACCAGAAAGGTTATTTCCAGCAAGTTCTCAGCCCGGACGGCTGGCAGCAGGAGAAGACCCCGATCAATGACTTCTACACGCTCCCGGTGCAGCCGGCCGTCGACCCCTCGGGCCGCGAAGTCAAAGTGGAGGTGGACTTGCCGACGGGACCCGCCGTGGTCAAGGTCTGGCAGGTCAACGTCGGCAGCGTGAAGTTATACCTGCTCGATACGAACATTCCGGAAAACATCCGGCCGGAAAACCGGGACATCACGGACTTGCTGTATGGCGGCGACGCCCACACCCGCATCCGGCAGGAGATCGTTCTGGGCATCGGCGGTCTGCGGGCCCTCCGCGCCCTCGGGCTGCGGCCCACGGTGTTCCACATGAACGAAGGCCACTCCGCTTTCCTGGCCATCGAGCGGATCCGCGAACTGATGCACGAGCAGGGGTTGAGCTTCAAGGAGGCGGCGGAAGCAGCGCGGCAGAACAACGTCTTCACTACCCATACCTCCGTGCCCGCGGGCATCGACCTGTTTGACCCCGGTTTGATGTACGAATACTTTGGGAGTTACTGCCAGCGTTACGGCATCGACTTCGAGAAGATGCTCGGCCTTGGCCGCTGGGTGCCGTCGGACCCGCAAGAGCGGTTTTCGATGGCGATCGCCGCCATCAAGACCTCGTCGTACCGCAATGCGGTCAGTATGCTCCACCGCCGGGTTTCTCAAACCATGTGGCAGGATCTGTGGCCGAACCTGCCGGTGTGGGAAGTCCCAATTACTTCGGTGACCAACGGAGTCCACCTTCCCTCCTGGCTCAATGCCGATCTGGCCGCGCTGTACGATCAGTACTTACAGCCGGATTGGCGCGAGCGCGTGCTGGCGCCCCAAACTTGGGACCACATCGACGAGATTCCCGACGAGGAGCTCTGGGAGGCTCACCGCCGCCGCAAGCGCCGCCTGGTGACGTTCGTGCGCGAAAGCGTCGTCGCCGCCGCCACCGCCCGGAAGGCTTCCAGCATGGAACTGCGGCGGCTGAGCGAGGTGCTTGATCCGGATGTCTTCACGATTGGTTTCGCCCGGCGGTTCGCCACCTATAAGCGAGCCACGCTGCTGTTCCGGGACGCTGCCCGGCTAAAGAAAATCCTCCTCAATCCGCAGATGCCGGTGCAGATCGTGATCGCCGGCAAGGCGCACCCCAAGGACCAACCGGGCAAGAATTTCATCCGCGAGATCATTCAGCTTTCCCGCGATCCGGAGCTTCAGAAGCGGGTCGTGTTTGTCGAAGACTACGGAATCGAGGTCGGGCGCGAGCTTGTCCAAGGCGTGGATCTCTGGCTCAACAACCCCCGCCGCGGCGAAGAGGCATGTGGCACAAGCGGCATGAAAGCCGGGCTGAACGGCGTCTTGAACCTCAGCATTCTCGACGGCTGGTTCGACGAAGCCTATGAAAAATCAGGGGGTTGGGCGATCGGCGACCGTGAGCCGTATTCCGAAGACCAGGACGAGATCCACTCCAACAACATCTACTCTCTACTGGAAAACGAAATCCTGCCGATGTATTACCAGGGCCGGGATGAGGGAGTGCCGGTGGAATGGGTCCGCCGGATGAAGACTTCACTGAAGAACTTGACCCCTCAGTTTGACTGTACGCGGATGCTGGCGGAGTACTACTCGGAGATATACCAGCCGGCGCAGAGGGCGTTCCAGGAGGCTTCGCAGAACGACTTCCAGAAGATCCGGGACTGGGCGATTTGGGATGAGAAAGTGCGCGAAGCTTGGCCCAGAGTTCGTTTCCTGAAAATTGAGCCCGAGCTCACCGAGCCGGTGCTGAGCGGCCAGACGTTGCAGTTCCGGGCGATCTTGGATCTGGCCGGTCTTCAACCGGCCGACGTGCGCGTGGAAGCGGTGATCGGGCGGGTAAGCAGCAGCGGCGAACTCGAAGAAGCCGAGGTTCTGGTGTTGCCGCCCGCTGAGAAGGTAGGAGAAGGGCATTTGTTTGCAAAGGGTTACATCCCATCGCAGAGCGGTCACCTGGGCTATACTGTGCGGGTGACCCCGAATCACTTTTCCGACCCGTTGACCCGGCAGTGCCACTCGCTGGTCCGGTGGGGCATCGAGACCGGGATGGGTTACCGGGGATAGAACGAAATCCGGGAGAAGACTGTACGATTTTGCTGGATTCTGGGACGGATCCGTGGTAAATAGGAATTGCGGGTGGCTTTCGAGCCCGCAAGCCCTGCAACGCTTTTACGGATCCGATCCCCGACTAAGGCCGCAACCAGGCGGAGGTCTATGAAGGCTGGCGCCGGGGTTTCCACCGGGCAGGGCCGCAGAGACTCACGCCTCTCGAATTACGCTAAAGGAGCTTCTACAGCTCATGGACAGCGATCGCAAATACAGACAGCGCGGATACATGGAGTCCGACCGGCCGCCCGACGGCCGCGAGCGTGACAATCGGGGAAAGCCTCTTGGCCCAAAACTCCCTATCGATGTCACCGGCCCGCGGCTGCCTCGGATGGTGCAGACTGTGGTCGCGGCGCGCTGTTATAACTGCGCCACCGCCCTGCCGGTGGACTTCGACTTTTCGGGGAACTGCCCCAAGTGCAACGCTCCCCTGCACTGCTGCAAGCAATGTGCTCACTTTGAGCCGTCAACCCGCTTCCAGTGCTTGAAGCCCATTCCGGTCCGGATTCCTTACAAGGACAAGCCCAACGACTGCAATCTGTTCAAGCCGAGGGTAACGGTCGCCCGGGACCCCAAGGCGGCCGCTAGTCCGGTGGTTGCGCCGGCGGCGCCAGCGGCGCCAAAGTCGCCCACCGAGGCTCGCGCCCTCTTTGATAGCCTGTTCAAGAAGTAAGGGTCCGCTGCCCGATGTGTCCGCTCCCGAAACTCACGGTGGCTTTGTGCGTCTTGCCCGGCGCTTTGCCGGCGGTCGAGATCAGCACCGGCTTCCTATTAGGGCCGAAATACGACCCGCGATCTTTTTACACCCGCCGGGACGCCGCCGGCACGTGGCGCAAGACTTACTCCGGGCCGGAATTCAAGCGCGCCGCGCAGGGCAAACTCATGAATTTGCGCCTCGCTCAGGCGCTCTTCCACGATGAGTGGCTCACTGAACGTCCCTTCGACCCCGACAAGAACACGGACGCCGTGATCGCCGCTTTGGACTTTTACCGTAGCCACGGCGTGCTCATGATTAACGTGAGTTTGCAAGGGGGCAACCCGGGCTACGAAGCCAAGGTGAACGGCATAGCCCGCCAGAACGGTTTCCGCTACGGTCCCGGGAAGGGTCTGCATGTGAGCGCCTTCCGCCCGGACGGATCGCTTAAACCGGAGTGGCTCTCCCGGCTCGACCGCCTTCTCCGGGCGGCCAACCAGCGCGATATGTTCGTCAACCTGATGTACTTCTATCAAGGTCAAGACGAGATTTTTGAGTCCACCGAGGCCATCCACGCCGCCGCCCGGAACGCCACCGACTGGCTGATTGAAAAGAACCACCGCAATGTCCTGATCGACGTGGCAAACGAGTACGACCTGCGCGGCGACCGTTGGGACTTCGGCGGCTACATCCCGCAAAACATCATCCGGTTGATCGAAGAGATCCGCGATCGGTTTCAGGCTAAGCGCGCCGGTTTCGTTCTCCCGGTCAGCGCTTCGAGCGACGGCCGGATGAACTATCCCGAATCCTTGGCGAATGTGGTGGACTTCGTGCTCATCCACGGCAACGGGCGGACTCCGGAACAGAAACGCGCCCGCATGGCGGAGCTGCGCAACCTTCCCCGCCCCATTCTGATGAACGAGGACGACAACGGACGGGCGACCACCCGCGCCAATCTGGCCAAAGAGATCGCTAGCTGCACCGCTCTGTTCGAGGGCGGCGCCGGGTGGGGCTACATGCCGTGGGTGCAGGCGCAGCGTTTCCCGTTCCGTTTCCTCCCCTCCCCGAGCGCGGAACTAAGGGACGACATGCCGGAGCCGGAGCGGGATCTGGCCTACTTCCATGCCGTGCTCGACCACATCGCCCGGCTGGTCATGGCCAAACCGCCCCACCGGATGCGGGACAATTAGACATGCGCGTTGCTGAATTGGTGGAGCCCCGCCGGTTCCGCCTGATGGACGGACCGGCGCCCGAGTGCGGACCGGGCGAGGTTCTGGTCGAGGTGAAAGCGGTCGGCGTCTGCGGCTCCGATCTTCATAACTTCGCAGAGGGTTCGGTGGGCGACATCCCGAGCGTCTTCCCGATGGTGCTCGGCCATGAGCCTACCGGCGTGGTGGTGCGCTGCGGCGCCGGCGTCACCGGCTGGCAACCGGGGGATCCCGTCATCTGCGAGCCCGCCATCTACTGCTATCATTGCGAGTTCTGCCGCAGCGGGCGGCATAACGTCTGCGCCAACATCCGGTTTATGAGCCAGCCGGGCGAGCCGGGATACTTCCGGGACATCGTCGCCCTTCCGGCGGTCAATATCCTGCCCATGCCGGAGGGCTTGGGTTTCGAAGAGGCGACGGTGTTCGAACCGCTGGCTATCATCCTCCATTCCTTGCGCCTGGCGCAGATTCAAGTGGGAGAAACCGTAGCCGTGTTCGGCGCCGGACCCATCGGCTTGCTGACCGTCGCCGCAGCGCGCATCGCGGGCGCAGGACGAATTTGGTGCGTCGAGCCGGTCCCGCACCGGCGGGAACTGGCGCTCAAGATGGGCGCCCACGCCGCCGTTGACCCCGCAGCGGTCAACCCGGGCGATTTTTTGCGCCGGGACACCGGAGGGCGCGGCGTGGACGTGGTCTTCGATTGCGCCACGAAAGGCGGGTCCATGAACCACTGCCTGCACGCCGCCCGCAATGCAGGGCGTGTGGTGTACACCGGCATCCCTTCCGAGGTGACGGTGGACTTCGAATTCCATGTGGCGCGGCGCAAGGAACTCACCATCCTGATCGTCCGCCGCTCGAATCATGAAACCGAAGCCGCCCTGGATTTGATGCGGGAGGATTTCAGCCGCTTCGCTCCGATGTTGACCCACGCCCGCCCGATTGAGGAGATTCAGCCGGCGTTCGAGACCCTTGAGCGGTACGAAGACGGAATCGGAAAGCTGGTTTTACGGTTGTAGCAGTTTGTCTGTCAGAGTAAATCTTCGCGCCCCTCTTGCTCGAGCTGCTTGACGATTCTGCTGACGTCCTGCGAACGGTCCCGCTTGGCGACCAACAGCGCGTCCGGCGTGTCAACGACGACCAAATCCTGAACTCCTACCAGAGCGACCAGCTTACCTCGGGCATCGATCAGGTTTCCGGTTGCGTCGAGCGCCACCGCCGGCGATAAAAGCACGTTGCCCGCCGGATCCCGCTTTCCAATTTCGTACACCGCGCCCCAACTGCCCACGTCATCCCAACCGATGTCGTCCGTGGCGATGCCGGCTACGTTGCGGGCTTTTTCCATTACCGCGTAGTCCACGGAGATGTTCTCGCACAGGGGAAAACACCGTTTCAGCGCCTTTTGGAAGCCCCGCGAACCCAAGCAAGGAATTCCGGCTAGAACGGTCGCAGTGCGGGGCAGGTGTTCGCGCAAGGCTTCGAGGAACACGTCCGCGCGCCAAAAGAACTGCCCGGAGTTCCAGGCGTAGTGACCAGCCTCGACGTAACGGCGTGCCGTTTCGGGGTCGGGCTTCTCGCGGAAGCTGCGCACAGGAAAAGGCTTCAATGAACCCGGGCGGACATCCTCGGGGAATTCGATGTATCCGTAACCGGTTTCCGCCCACCGCGGCTGAATGCCTATCACGATGAGTTCCTTACGCTTGTCTGCGGCGCGGAACGCGGCCTCAACGAAGCGCAGGTAGCGGGAGGGCTTCGCCACAAGGTGGTCCGCCGGGAACACGCCCATCACTGCATTCCGGTTCAAAGCGTGCAGCAGGCACGCGGCGAGCCCGATGCAAGGGGCGGTATTGCGTTGCGCCGGTTCAGCCAAAATCTGCTCCGGGGGCACTTCGGGAAGCTGCCGGACGATCTCCCGGCGCAGAAAATGATTGGTAATGATCCACACCCGTTCCGGGGGCAGGAGCGGTTTGAGCCGATCAACGCATTGTTGGATCAATGACTTATCGCCAAAAAACCGGAGCACCTGCTTGGCGGTAGCGCGGCGGCTGCGAGGCCAGAAACGGGTGCCTCGACCGCCCGCCATAATGAGGGCATAGTAGTTAGGGTGGGCCATAGCGGTCACTCTTTCCTGTTCTACCACAGTGGACTAGCGGCGGGGTGCAAAAGAATTTCGTATAGAACTTGACAACAACACACTAAACTTTGATAATAGATTTAGGCTAATCGGCGCGGCCCGTGCGGGCCGCCGTTAGCCGGCGCACTAATCAGGATTTACCGTAGGGAGGATTTCAGTCCATGGCGAAGAGCAAGATCATCGGCATCGACCTAGGAACGACGAATTCGGTGGTGGCTGTCATGGAGGGCGGCCAGCCGGTGGTCATTCCCAATCAGGAGGGCGGGCGGACGACTCCGTCCGTGGTGGGATTCACCAAGAGCGGGGAGCGGTTGGTGGGCCAAGTGGCCAAGCGCCAAGCGATTACGAACCCGGAGAACACCGTGTATTCGATCAAGCGGTTCATGGGACGACGCATGAACGAGGTGACCGAGGAAATGAAGATGGTCCCGTACAGGGTGGTGCCGGGCGAAAACTCGGACGCCCGCGTGGAAATCGGCGGGCGGAAGTACTCTCCCCCGGAAATCTCGGCCATGATCCTCACCAAACTCAAGGAGGCGGCCGAGGCTTATCTGGGCGAGAAGGTGACTGAGGCGGTGATCACGGTGCCGGCTTACTTCAATGACGCGCAGCGCCAAGCCACCAAGGACGCCGGAAAGATCGCCGGTCTCGAAGTCCGCCGCATCATCAACGAGCCCACGGCGGCGGCTCTGGCCTACGGTCTGGACAAAAAGTCCAACGAGACCATCGCCGTGTACGACTTCGGCGGCGGCACGTTCGACATCTCGATCCTCGAAGTCGGCGACGGGGTGGTGGAGGTGAAGTCCACCAACGGCGACACCCATTTGGGCGGAGACAATATCGACCAGCGGATCATCGACTGGATCGTCGCCGAGTTCAAGAAAGAACACGGCATAGACCTGTCGCGCGATCAAATGGCGTTGCAGCGCTTGAAGGAAGCCGCGGAGAAGGCCAAGATCGAGCTCTCGACGCTGCTTGAGACGGAGATCAACCTGCCATTTATCACCGCGGACGCCTCCGGTCCGAAGCACTTGGTCATGAAGCTGACCCGGGCGCGTTTTGAGCAAATGGTCGACGACATTCTGATGCGGACGGTCGAGCCTTGCAAGCGGGCGCTTCAGGATGCCGGGCTGAACCCGTCGCAGATCGACGAAGTCGTGCTGGTGGGCGGCTCGACCCGTATTCCGAAGGTGCAGCAGATCGTCCGCGACCTGTTCGGCAAGGAGCCGCACAAGGGCGTCAACCCGGACGAGGTGGTCGCCATCGGCGCAGCCGTTCAGGGAGGCGTCTTGGGCGGTGAAGTCAAGGACGTGCTGCTGTTGGACGTGACCCCGTTGTCTCTGGGCATCGAGACTCTGGGCGGCGTCTTCACCAAGCTCATCGAGCGCAACACCACGATTCCGACCCGCAAGAGCGAGATCTTCTCCACTGCGTCGGACAACCAGACTTCGGTCGAGATCAAGGTTTACCAAGGCGAACGCGCCATGGCGCGGGACAACCGTTTGCTGGGCGTTTTCCAGCTCACAAACATCCCGCCGGCGCCGCGCGGCATTCCTCAAATCGAGGTCACCTTTGACATCGACGCCAACGGCATTCTCAACGTAACGGCCAAAGACAAGGCGACCGGCAATGAGCAGAAGATCACCATCACCTCCTCTTCCGGCTTGAGCAAGGAAGAAGTGGAAAAGATGGCCCGCGACGCCGAGGCGCACGCCGCCGAGGACCGCCGGCAGCGCGAACTCATCGAAGCGCGCAATCAAGCCGACGCCATGGTCTACAACATCGAGAAGATGCTCAAAGAGCATCGCGATAAGATCAGCGACGCCGATGCGAAGAACGTGGAAGCGGCGCTCGAGGAGACCAAGAAGGCGATCGCCGGCAACTCGCTCGATGAAATCAACCGGGCGAAGGACCGGCTGACGCAAGCCAGCCATAAGCTCGCCGAGGCGATGTACCGGCAGGCGAGCGCGCAGTCCGGACCCCAGCCGGGACCGCAGCCGGGCGCTCAGGCTTCCTCAGGCGACGGCGGGCGTCCCAAGGACAACGTGGTGGACGCGGAATTTGTGGACGTAGACGATCAGAAGAAGTAAAACGGGAGCGAATGCCGCAGGGCGGCCAGTCAGGCGTCTTGCGGCCGGAAGGCCATGCCAGGTCCGCAACAGGATTATTACGCCACGCTCGGGGTAGGCCGGGACGCCGGACCGGACGAAATTCGCAAGGCGTACCGGAAGTTGGCCCGCCGCTATCATCCGGACCTGAATCCCGGCGACAAGGCGGCTGAGGAGAAGTTCAAAAGGGTCCAGGAAGCATACGAAGTCCTCAGCGACCCGAAGAAGAAGCAGATGTACGATCAGTTCGGCTTCTATTCGGACAACGCCTATCCGGGCGGTGGTCCCGGCGGCGCCGAGCATGCCTGGAACATGGGCTTCGGCGGCTTCGATTTTTCCGACTTCATGGGCAACGCCCAGCGCGGCGCGGGCGCCGGCACGAGCGGCTTCGGCGGGTTCCGGGACCTGTTCAGCCAGTTCTTCCGGGGCGGCGCGCAACAAGAGCAGCCGCGCCCGCAGAAGGGCTCGGATCTCGAATACGCCTTGGATATTGACTTCTGGCAAGCGATCCGGGGTACGCAAGTGCGCCTGACGATCAATCGCCAAGAGGCGTGCGCGAATTGCCGGGGCACGGGTTCCGCCGGGAGCGGCTCGGCGGTGTGCCATCAGTGCAATGGCACGGGCAACGTGACCCAGATGGCGGGCGCCATGCGGTTCAGCCTGACCTGCCCGCGGTGCGGCGGTTCAGGGCGTCTCCGGAACGCCTGCCCCGCGTGTCACGGCGACGGGACGGTGCTGACCCGTGAGACGGTGGACGTTCGCATCCCCCCGGGAGCGAGGAGCGGTTCGCGCTTGCGGGTGGCGGGCAAGGGCAACGCCGGAACGCAAGGAGCGCCTCCCGGCGATCTGTACATCACGGTCCGCGTGGAGCCGCATCCCTTCTTTGAGCGGGAGGGAGACGACATCCACATTAAGGTTCCGGTGACGGTGTGGGAAGCCGCCTTGGGCGCCAAGATTGAGGTGCCGACGGTGGACGGCAGGGCTTTGCTGAAAATCCCGCCGGGCACCCGGAACGGCCAGAAGTTCCGCTTGCGCGAGAAAGGGGTGCTGAATTCGCGCACCGAGCGCCGCGGCGACCAGATTGTGGAGGTGGCCATCGAGTCGCCGCCGGCTAACGACGAGCGGACGCGCGAAATCCTGCGCGAGCTGGCCCGGTTGCATCCGGAGGACCCGCGGGCCAATTTGTGGACGAAGGTGTGAGCGATGGCGAAAGGGAAAAAAGCGGGCTACATGATCTCCGCCGTGGCGGAGATGTACGAAGTCCATCCCCAGACGCTGCGGCTGTACGAGCGTGAGGGGCTGCTGAAGCCTTCGCGTTCGGACGGCAACACCCGGTACTACACGCAAGAAGACCTTGAGCGCTTGGAGGTGATTCTGCAACTCACCCGCGAGCTAGGCGTCAACCTCGCGGGCGTGGAGATCATCCTCAACATGCGCGAGAAAATGGCGCAAATGCAGAAGCAAATCGAAGAGTTCGTCAAGATGCTCAACGCCGAACTCGCCAAGCGTCCCCCGGCGCAAGACGCCGAGCGCCAGCACTCGCTCATCCCGGTGGTCCGCGCCGCCGCCCCCGTCAAGTCTTCCCGCAAGAGCTGACCGGTCGAGCCGCAGCAGTTGGTATTCTCGGGTTGTGGGGTTGACAAGACTGCTGTGGGCGCCGGCGTTCGTGGCGGCGTCCGCGCTTTTGTGGGGGCAGCCTTCGACCGGGTTCATCCCTCCGAAGGGCCGGGGATGCCCTCCCGAGGTCAAAGGCGGGCCATGCGGCAAGCGCCTGATGCTTGCGCGGTCGGCGGATGGCTTCAACTTCACACGGGCGAATCAAATCGTTACCGACCAAGGCGATGTCCCGGATCTGGTAGTCGATGCGGAGGGCGTCGTCTACCTGTACTATGTCGGCGCCACGGTGGGACGCGAGCTAAACAAAATCGCCGTGGCCATATCCCGCGACCGTGGGGAAACCTGGACCTATCACAAAGCCGTCCTGGAAGGTTTTGAAGGCATGACCGAGCCGGTTGACCCTGACGTGGTCATCCTGCCCGACGGGACGTTCCGCCTGTTCGTCACCTGTTCCACGCCCGGCGACCGCCTCCGGACCTACTACGCCGAGGGGCAAGACGGGATCCGGTTCGCCAAGCGCGGCGTGGCGTTCGAGCCCCCCGGAGAGCCGCTCGAGCCGACCGTCTTTTTCGCCGGCGGCATCTGGCACATTTACGCCGGGGGACAAACCAGCCGCCCCGGCGCCAACTGACACGGCGCCTCGTCCGGCGGAACGGCTTTCACCTTCGACCGGGAAGAGATGTTTGTCAAAGATGGCCGTCCTCACGCCGTTTCGAACGCCATCGCCGTGGAAGGCGGCTACCGGATGTACGCCTTTCCGCACGCCGTTCAGCCGGTGATCCACTCATTCTTCAGCCCGGACGGCGTCAACTGGCAGCCGGAGGAGGGAGTCCGTCTGGCTATGGATCCCACTACCGGTTTTGAAAGCGAAGGGGTCAAAGACGAGTCGGTCGCGCGCTTGGCCGGCGGCGGTTATCTGATGGTCTATGTCACGGAGATTAGCGAGCCCCGCGCCGTGGCGGCATGGCATCTGAATTTCCGTCCGGATGCCGGTATCCGGATCCCCGGCGCGCAGCTACCGAAGCCCTGGGTGGCGGAGTCAGGCGAGGTGTATCTCTGTATTTTGAGGATCTTTCGACCGGGCGCCCCCGCGAGCTGCGGGCCATGTCTGCGGACGGGCTCGTATTTTCACAGGGGGAACCGCCGGCAGACCGGTATGGCGACCCGCGCAGGCTTCGCCTTCCAGACGGGAGTTGGCGCTTGTATCTTTACGATCCGCGAGCGGGTGAACTGCGCAGCTCCAGTTCCCAAGACGGGCTTTCGTTCACCCCGGACCCAGGCGCCCGTTACACGCCTCAGCCCGACGACCGGGGAACGATCGGCGTTTATGACCACTTCACCGACGCGCAAGGGGGCATTGTGCTCCTGTATGTAGGAGACATGCAAGGGCTCAATAACCTCCGCCGCGCTTACTCGCCTCCCGGCGACAATGGTTGGAATTTTCAGTTCGACCGGGGAAATATTTTGGGAGACGCCGGAGCAGGCGGGGGTCCGAATTCGTATGTCGATCCCAAATCCCTTCGCCTGCCGGACGGACGCATCCGGCTTTTTGTGATGCGCCAGGGCGCGCTGTACAGCTTCATCAGTGAAGACGAGGGGCGTACGTTTCAGCGGGAAGAAGGAGTGAGGCTGTCGCCGGCGGATTTCCGGGAGTTCGAGGTCCTTTCCTGCACGACCCCTGGGTAGTCCGCTTGGCCGATGGGCGCTACCGTCTTAACGCCGCTGCGGCGATGGGAGGGCTCGATGGTCCGCCGCGCTTCGCCATCGTCAGCGCGACTACGCCCTCGCCGCCTGCGCCGGTCACTCCCAAGAAGGCATTCGTGATGGCGTTGCATGCTTGCGATCCGTCCGCCACGAACTGCCGCGACCCCCGCAATCATAAGGTGCACTTGGCGGAGAGCGACGACGGCGTGAAGTGGAGTCCGGTCGAAGGTTGGAGGCCGTATACCGGCTCCGTGCCGGGCATCGTGCGCAGAGGCAACACGCTGTATATTTACACAGCCGGGCCGAATCCGTTAGTCCGGCTGCGCTTAGACACGGGCATGACAGAGGGTCCGCTGCCGGTTGCGGTCTCCGGTCTCGAAGCGGGCTTCGTGGATCCCTCGCCGGTAGTCGACGAGCAAGGGCGGCTCGCTCTCGTTTTCCTGCCCGGCAGGATGGCCAGCGACCCGGCAGGCTGTTGCCATGAGCGGTTGCACACCGGGTTCAATGAAAGTCGCGAGCCTGCGGGTTCTGGCTGGAGCCCCGCCGTTCGATCGTGTGCTGCGGGGTATCAACAACCTACGGGAGGACTTTGGAGAGTGTCCCCTTCGCTTCCCCGGGCGCCCCCACGAGTGGGGGCGCGGCAAGCACGAGTGCTTGCGCCACGGGGTGTGGTGGTTGTGGCGCGAGCTTTAGCTTGCGGC
>FWPV01004337.1_pt1 | contig 30525 bp, 24 predicted proteins | sample 2228371 | NCBI WGS metagenome assembly FWPV01 (sample SAMEA103939776, study PRJEB20133) | metagenome | reverse complement strand
TTTTTTCTCCGTGCCTCCGTGTCTCTGTGTTTTTTTTACTAAAAATATGGTTAAGCAACTAAAGTTTATGCTTGGAAAAATAAAATGTCCTTGACAAAATAAATTTATTATGGTATAATTTCCAGTAATCTGATAGAAATTATAGAAAAAGGTTTAGTTCACATGAAAACGATGTTTAATAGCAAGATCACAAGTAAAAAAGAATTGGTAACTTTTTATATGGGCATGTGTCACCTCCTGGTGTGGGAGGTCTGATCTGTCCTTATAAAGACTTCATTTTTTGCCCACTACCAGAGAAAAACGTGGTTAGTGGGTTTTTTTATAACTGATGGATATTAATAATAAAGCGAGCATTGCTCACTAATTTATAATGTATATGGAAATTGAATATATAACCAAGTATAAAGTTTTTCATTCGCAGACCCAAACAGCAATTATAATAGGAGGCTGTTTGTAGTAGCTCAATTTATTGAGCGTATTAATAAACGCCCGATGAATCGGGCTACTACAAACCTAATAAATATTCGTTTTATTCGTGTAATTCATGATCAATTTTCTATTCGTGCCTCATATCTTTGTGTTTTTTTCTTAAAGGACACGGATAATAAGTTTATGATCGGTGCTCAAGTTGATTCAAAAGGTTAATTTCTTTTGAGAGGATGGGAAAAATCAAAATGAATGTTGATGTTAAACTATTCTCATATCTGGCAAAACTCCTGCCACCAGGATCACAGAATAATACTGCAAAGATAACTATAGAAGAAGGAACTACTGTTGAAGAATTGCTTAATATGCTAAATATTCCAAATGATACAACAAATGTTGTATTAGTTAACAGGAAATATCAGGATAGAAAAACTTTGTTAAATGAAGGAGACGTAGTAACTGTTTTTCCACCAATAACCGGTGGTTAATATATTCAAATTTATTATCATAAGGAGGTTATAATGGCAAGGATTTATGAAGATATAACAAAGACAATCGGAAACACTCCACTTGTTAAACTCAATCGTCTTACGCAGGGAGCAGAAGCAACAGTTCTTGCAAAACTGGAATCTTTTAATCCAATATCATGCGTTAAGGAACGGATCGCAGTAAGTATGATCGAAGATGCTGAGGTGCGCGGTGTAATTAACAAGGATTCTGTAATAATAGAACCTACCAGTGGAAATACTGGTATAGGTTTGGCTTTTGTATGTGCAGTAAAGGGATACAGATTAATACTTACAATGCCTGAGACAATGAGTATAGAACGAAGGAAGATAATGGCAATATTTGGTGCTGAGATTGTGCTTACACCCGGAACTGAAGGAATGCCAGGGGCTATTAGAAAAGCAGAAGAATTGGCAAGCCAGATACCAAATTCATTTATACCACAGCAGTTTAAGAATCCTGCAAATGTTGAGATTCACAGAAGAACAACTGCTGAAGAGATATGGCACGATACTGATGGAAAAGTTGACATATTGGTATCCGGGGTAGGAACCGGAGGGACGATAACAGGTGTAGCAGAAGTTATAAAGCCAAGAAAACCTTCTTTTAGGGCTATAGCAGTAGAACCTGCTGCTTCTCCTGTTTTATCAGGTGGAAAACCAAGCCCTCATAAAATACAAGGAATAGGTGCTGGTTTCATTCCAGATATTTTAAATACAAAGATAATTGACGAAATTATTCAGGTTACCAATGAAGATGCGATAAACACAGCTAGACGCCTTGCAAAAGAAGAAGGTATACTCGCGGGAATTTCATCAGGTGCAGCAACCTGGGCATCCATAGAAGTAGCCAAAAGAGCTGAAAATAAAGGCAAACTTATTGTGGTAGTCCTTCCAGATACTGGCGAAAGATATATTAGCACCGCCATGTTTGAAGGGATAGGAGTTTAATACAATGAAAATGGTCGCTTACTTCATAATGCGAATGTTCTATTTATTCGGAGTGGGAGGTTAATTAATAAAAGACCATATTAAAATACTAAAATAAAAACCCACTACCGATGACAAAGCCAGGATAGTGGGTTTTTTTATGGAGGAAAATACAAATGTCAGATTTTAAAGGTTTGGAAACAATAGCATTACATGGTGGACAATCACCAGATCCTGCTACTGGAGCAAGGGCAGTTCCTATATATCAAACAACTTCTTATGTTTTTAAAGACACGGATCACGCTGCAAATTTGTTTGCTTTAAAAGAGCTAGGAAATATTTATACACGCATCATGAACCCTACTAATGATGTCTTTGAACAAAGGATGGCAATGATTGAAAACGGTAAAGCTGCACTTGCAGTATCAAGCGGACAAGCGGCCACAACATTTTCAATACTTGCAATAACACAAGTAGGCGATGAAATAATATCAGCAGATAACCTCTATGGAGGAACTTATCAATTATTTCATTACACTTTTCCCAAGCTTGGTAGAACCGTAAAATTTGTGGATTCAAGAGATACAGAGCAATTTAAAAAAGCTATTACAGATAAAACAAGAGCTATATATGCAGAAACTATTGGTAATCCAAAACTTGATGTTCCAGATTTTGAAGCCATTGCCAGGATTGCTCATGATGCTGGAATCCCATTTATAGTGGATAATACAGTTGGTGTCGGGATATGTAGACCGATAGATTATGGAGCAGATATAATTGCTTCATCTGCCACTAAGTTTATTGGTGGTCATGGTAATTCTATCGGAGGAATTATTGTTGATTCAGGAAATTTTTCCTGGGATAACGGTAAATTTCCAGAATTCACAGAACCTGATCCAAGCTACCATGGTCTAAAATTTTGGGATGCTTTCAAAGATTTTCCAGGGTTAGGCAATGTCGCATTTATTTTCAAGGTCAGGGTGCAATGGCTTAGAGATGTGGGAGCATGTTTAAGTCCATTCAACGCTTTTCTTTTCATTCAAGGATTGGAAACATTGCCACTTAGACAGAACAGACATTGTGAGAACGCCTTAGAAATAGCTCATTTTCTTAAGGAACATCCATTGGTTGAGTGGGTCACTTATCCCGGTCTGGAAGACCATCCTACATATAAGCTTGCGGAAAAATATCTGAAAGGTAAATATGGTGCGCTTGTTGGTTTTGGAATTAAAGGTGGATATTCCGCAGGCAAAAGGTTTATCAACTCAGTCAAATTGCTTTCTCATTTAGCAAATATAGGTGATGCAAAATCACTTGTAATTCATCCTGCATCAACAACTCATCAACAGTTAACGAAAGAAGAACAGAAAACAACAGGTGTAACTGATGATTATATAAGGCTTTCTATAGGATTAGAAGATATTGAAGATATAAAGTCTGATATTGATCAGGCTTTGCGAAAAGCAGTTAGTTAATACCGTTTTAAAAATTGTTTATACAATTCTCTAACCCCCTTTGAAAAAGGTCAAACCAGAAAAGTCTCCCTTTTTCAAAGGGAGATTTAGAGGGATTCTATATTAAATGATAATTATAATGAATAATAATTTTTATGGTATAATCTCATTTTTAAGGGAGGTGTTCATATTGTGAATGATAGTGTTGGCATAGTTGAAACAAAATATTTTACATTTGCAGAGCCACCAAATGAACTCGTATTGGATAGTGGCGAAAAACTCGGTCCTGTTACACTGGCTTATGAAACTTATGGAACATTAAATGAAGATAAAAGCAACGCCATACTAATAGTTCATGCACTTTCAGGAGATGCCCATGCTGCTGGATATCATGAAGGAGCAACAAAGCCTGGATGGTGGGAAGGTGCAATAGGTCCTGGAAAGGCGTTTGATACCGAACAGTATTTTGTTATTTGTTCAAACGTAATTGGTGGATGTAAAGGATCAACGGGTCCTTCTTCAATAAATCCTAAAACAGGAAAACCTTATGCGGGAGACTTTCCGATAATTACAATAAGAGATATGGTAAAAGCACAACGCCATCTAATTGATTACCTGGGTATCGATAAGCTTTTATGCGTTGCTGGAGGATCGATGGGCGGTATGCAGGTTCTTGAATGGATGGCAACTTATCCAGAAAGGTTAAAGAGTGCTATCCCAATAGCTACTGCTGTAAAGCATTCGCCTCAGCAAATAGCCTTTAATGAAGTTGGGCGTCAAGCTATCATGTCGGATCCAAATTGGAAAAACGGCTATTACTATGATTCGGAGCTTCCTGCTAGAGGTCTTGCTCTGGCACGCATGATAGGACATATAACTTACATGAGTGATAAATCAATGGAAGAAAAATTTGGTAGGCAAAGGAAGAACGGTAGACAACCATTTAAGTTTTCAATTGAATTTGAGGTTGAAGGATATTTACATTATCATGGGGATAATTTTGTGAAACGTTTCGATGCCAATTCATATTTATATATAACCAAGGCAATGGATATGCTCGATGTATCCAGAGGGAAATCACTCAGTGAGGTGTTTACTGGATTAGATGCCAAAGTTCTTGTAATTTCTTTTAAATCGGATTGGTTATATCCTTCTTACCAATCTCTGGAAATAGTTAAAGCATGCAAGATGGCTGGCATCGATACAACTTATTGCGAGATAAACTCAACTTATGGACATGATGCTTTTCTTCTTGAAATGGAGAGTGAAACACATCTGATAAAACACTTTTTAAAAAAAGTATCCAATGGTTATGAGGTAGCCGATGAATACGAAATTTGAAAATATTCAACCTGACTATAAAATAATATTTGATATAATAGAACAGTCAGCTTCTGTCTTAGATTTAGGCTGTGGAGACGGAGAATTGCTATATATGCTTGTTAAGCATAAAAAAGTAAAAGCTCAAGGTGTTGATATAGATGAACAGGCTATATATAAATGTGTTGCAAAAGGGCTGAGTGTATTCCATAATGATATAGATTCAGGGTTAGCAGATTATAAAGATAAATCTTTTGATTATGTTATCCTGAATCAGAGCCTCCAACAGGTTAGAAATTTAGAAAAAGTATTAAACGATGCATTAAGGGTCGGTAAAAAGGTTATAGTTGGTTTTCCAAACTTCGCATATTATAAAGCGCGTTTTCAAATGTTCTTTAAGGGCAGAGCGCCTGTTACTCTGGCTCTGCCTTATGAATGGTATAATACACCAAATTTGCACTTTCTTAGTATTCTGGACTTTAAAGAATATTGCAAAACTAAGGGAATTAAAATAGAAAAAGCATATTATATAGGCGAAAAAAGGCTGGTAAAAATATTACCTAATTTTTTTGCACAGGTAGGTATATTTCTTATAAAAAGGAACGAGGTAGATAATTTTGGAAAAAATAAATTCATTAAAAGAAAAACATGATCTTTTAAGAAACATAATTCGCTCGATGGAAAGCGTTATAGTAGCATTCTCAGGGGGTGTTGATAGCACACTTTTAGCAAGGATCGCATTTGATGAACTTGGTGAGAAGTCACTTGCCATTACAGCAAAGTCTGAAACTTATCCGAGCTTGGAAATAGAAAAAGCTGTTGAGATAGCCAATCAGATTGGAATCAAGCAAGAAATAATTATTTCAGAGGAGCTTGATATGCCAGAATTTTCTGAAAATCCAGTAAATCGCTGCTATTACTGTAAAAAAGAGCTTTTTAGCAAATTGTTGGACATTGCAAAAGATCGCGGATTTAAATATGTCCTTGAAGGATCTAATTATGATGATTTGAATGATTATCGCCCGGGCATGCAAGCTATCGATGAGTTAGGGATAAGAAGCCCTTTACGAGAAGCTGGTCTAACGAAAGCTGAAATTCGTGAAATTTCAAAGAATTTGGGTCTACCAACATGGAATAAGCCATCTTTTGCCTGTCTTTCATCACGTTTTCCTTATGGAACACAAATCACACGGGAAAAACTTAAGACTGTCGGAGAGGCAGAGATGTTCTTGAGAAGCCTTGGAGTTAGCCAGATACGAGTCAGACATCATGACCAGATCGCACGTATTGAGGTTGTTGATGAAGAGATGGATATAATTTTTCGTAATAGGCATAAAATAGTTGGCAAATTAAGGGAACTTGGTTATAATTATATTACATTAGATTTACAAGGATATAGGACAGGCAGTATGAATGAAGTGTTAAAATAAGCTTAAGCACTTTAATTTGGTGCTCGGAATAAAGTAAAATATGGACATGTTTTATTTACAAATAGTATAATTATAAACAGAATACATACAGATTTTAATATAAAAGCGTTAAGACATCGGAGGTGAAATATATGTCGGTGGGATATAGTGAGAAGGTTATGGATCACTTTATGAATCCAAGAAATGTTGGAGAATTTGAAGATCCTGATGGGGTGGGACGCGTTGGGAATCCTAAATGTGGTGACATCATGGAATTTCAAATTAAAGTGAAAGATGATAAAATTGCTGATGTCCGATTTAAGACTTTTGGCTGTGGTGCTGCCATAGCAGTATCCAGCATGGTAAGTGAAATGGCTAAGGGTAAAACATTAGATGAAGCAATGAAAATCACCAATAAAGATGTTGCAGAAGAATTGGAAGGCTTGCCAAAGAATAAGCTCCATTGTTCAAATCTTGGAGCTGATGCTTTGCATAAAGCTATTATAGATTATAGAAAAAAACGTGGCGAGGCTGTAGAAGATATTGAAGAAGATGAAGAGCATTGCCATTTAGATGAGGAGTAATAAAAATGACAAAAACAGATAAAAATCGTTGCAAATGCCCATATTGCGATATTTCTGAATCAGCGCCATTGCCTTTCTGTGAGACAGAAAAAAATAAAATGAAGTTTTGTAGTGAATGTGGACATGCTATTCCTCGCAATGCAAAAAAATGTCCTGATTGTGGCGCAAAATTAAAGAATATTAATGAGGATAATAAATAATCTTTTTATATATAAAAAACATTTTAAGAGCTAATGCAGATTATTAGCTAAGGAGGCTGTTGTGAAAAGAATTTATATGGACCATAGTGCAACAACTCCTGTTCATCCAGCTGTTTTGGAGGCTATGTTACCATATTTTACTAAAAACTTTGGTAATGCCTCCAGTGTGCATTCCTTCGGACGTGATGCTAAGAACGCAATTGAATCCGCAAGAGAAAAGATAGCCGACTTTATCGGGGCTCAGCCAAATGAAATAATATTTACAAGTGGCGGAACAGAATCAGATAATTTTGCTATTGAAGGTGTTGCATTTGAAAATTCAAAAAAAGGCAATCATATCATCACTTCTGTTATTGAACATCATGCTGTGCTTAATACATGTAAACATCTGGAATCACACGGATTTCAGGTTAGCTATGTAAGTGTGGATGAACATGGTATTGTTGATCTCGATCATCTAAAAAGCCTTATTAGGGATGAAACGATATTAATAACTATTATGCATGTAAATAATGAAATAGGGACCATTGAACCTATAAGTGAAATCTCCGCTATTGCAAGGGAAAATGGTATAATATTTCATACAGATGCAGTTCAAAGTGTTGGGAAAATACCTGTTAATGTTAACGATCTCGGTGTTGACCTTATGACAATTTCTGCACATAAAATATATGGTCCTAAAGGTGTTGGTGCATTGTATATACGAAAAGGAACCAAGATTGAACCATTAATTCGTGGTGGCCATCATGAGCGAAATCGACGTGCAGGGACAGAAAATGTTCCTGGTATAGTAGGGTTCGGGAAAGCAGTTGAGGTTGCATCTGCCGATATGGAACAGGAATCTAAAAGGATGTGGGAACTAACGGAAAAATTAAAGGATGGGCTTTGCGAAAAGATAGAATATGTATATGAAAACAGCCATCCTACCAGGAGAGTTCCAAATATAATTAATCTTTCGTTTGATTACGTAGAGGGTGAATCAATAATACTGAATCTTGATATAAAAGGAGTTGCTGCATCAACTGGTTCTGCTTGCACTTCTGGCTCATTGGAACCATCTCATGTGCTAACTGCTCTAGGTCTATGTGCGTCTACTGCTCAAGGAGCCGTAAGATTCTCTTTGGGAAGAGATAATACACTAGAGGACGTTGATTATATAATAGATATAATGCCTGAAATAATAAACAAGCTTAGGCAAATGTCACCTTTATATGCCGATAAAATCAAGCAAGGTCGGGCTTAATTTATAACGTCAGCAAAGTAAACCTTCAAAATATCAATGGTTTTTAGAAAACAGGCATGGAGACACGGAGGCAAGGAGAGAAAATTAATCACGAATTACACGAACAGTACGAATTTTTTGTCGATTTTGCGATATGTAACTTTTTCGTAATGCAATGTCACTCGTGCTATTCGTGGTTAATAATTCAGGCAGGCAAATAAAAAAATTATTCGTGTAGTTCGTCTTATTCGTGTCATTCGTGATTAAATATTTCCTTGTCTCTGTGTCTCCGTGTTTCATCTTTATTATATTCTGTGTAAGTTGTTATTTCGAGTTTGTGGATGAAAACTTTAACCTGGATTAGGATATACATACAATGATTCAGTTAAAACGTGTTTTCATGAGATATAAGAAACACGAGGAGATTCTCCACGATATTAACATTTCAATTGAAAAAGGTGAATTTGCGTTTCTGGTTGGACCAAGCGGTGCTGGTAAAACCACAATTCTAAGATTAATTTACCATGAGATTATTCCTACCAGCGGACAGATCATAGTTGCAGGACAAAATATAACAAATCTAAGAAACTCACAATTACCATATTATCGGAGGAAGCTTGGCTTGGTATTTCAGGATTTTAAACTTCTACCCTATAAGACAATTGCTGAGAATGTTGCTTTAGCAATGCAGGTGACTGGAGCTAAAAAAGCTCAGATAAAGAAAAATGTGGATAGGGTTCTTGAATGGACGAATCTTACTCATAGAAAAAATGCACTACCAGAAGATATTTCTGGTGGCGAACAACAAAGGGCTGCGATTGCAAGGGCAATAGTTAATGATCCTCCGATAATACTTGCTGATGAACCTACAGGAAATCTTGATCCGGAGCTTTCTATTGAAATAATGAGACTTTTTGAAAGGTTTAATACCAGGGGAGCAACTGTTTTAGTCGCTACTCATAACATTAACCTTGTAAGTCAATTCAACAAAAGAATAATAAAGATAGACCATGGTAAGATATAAAAAGGACAATAATTATGGCTTATTTATGGCATGAAACTTTTTATAACATGAAACGTAGTGGTTCTATTGGAATGCTGAGTATAATTATTGTTGCATTAACAATAATGGTATTTTCTACTCTTCTACTTCTAGCAAATTATCTTAATATAGAAATATCAACATTAAAGAGAACCCCTTTTATTATTGCTTTTTTAGAAGATGGTCTGAAAGATTCTGACATACAAGACCTTCAAAACAAGATAAAAAACCTTCCACAAGTAGCTGGGATGAAATATGTATCAAAGGAGGATGCATTACGTAAATCCGCAGAGCTGTTTGCTAATCGTAAAGATATACTCGAAGGTCTTGAGAACATGAATCCATTACCCAGTTCCTTTGAGATTAAAATAAATGAGCAATTCCTTGATAGTATTGTTGAAATTGCAAATACTGTGAGCAATTTTTCCGGGATAGAAGATGTCCAGCATGCTGAAAAAACTTCGATCTTTATAAAAAGCCTTCAAACTATAATAATTGTTGTTGTCTCAATTCTGGGAACTGCTTCTATTTTGATCATCTGGTTCTCTATAATGCTTACTGCTTATGTCAGACGTGAGGAGATTAAAATTATACGCCTTGTCGGGGGAACGAATATGTTTATCAGGTTTCCTCTTTTGCTTCAGGGCATAATGCAGGGACTTATCGGAAGTATACTTGGCATGGCTATCCTGTATGGTTTATTTAATTTGTTCAGTGTATATAACCTTCTGATAATAGATGTAACAATCGCATCATTCCTTCCACTGGAACAAATTGCCATAGTCATTTCTGCAGGTGCTTTTATCGGTTTTATTGGCGGTGCTGTTCCATTACGAAAATGGGTCAATGTATAAAAAACAAAAATTCCATAGTAAAGTCGGTACTCAGCTGGTTAAGGATACTGGCAAAAGAAATATATATTATCAATAATTGTGCAGATACACAGTTCGCAGTAAAAACAGCCCAAAACTTTGTTCTAAGAACAGTAATATCACAAATACTTAAAACCAATAATATCAATGACTATTATATAATTAAAGAAATAGATGAACAAATCCAGCTGGATATACCAAAATCTTTATCAGATAAAATTCAGAGCGATATTGAAAAGTTTGCCAATTCTATAACACCTGATACATTAAATGATATTTATGAGAAGTGGCAGGACTATAAACTTTTGCTTAATATTCAATCTGGCGATTTCGAGATCAAACAAGGCAAAAATGAAAGAAGATATAAGGGAATATACTATACTCCTAAGTTTATCGTTAAGTATATAGTAGATAATACGTTAGGGAAATATCTTTGGGGAAATTGTAATCAATCATACGGGAATGGAAAAACGCCAGATGAAATAAAAGACCTTACTATTCTTGATCCCGCATGTGGCTGTGGTTTATTCCTTTCTTATGTTTTTGATGTGCTTGCAGAATATTATTCGTATTACCTTCCAGATAAAGCGGATCTATGGTTACCATTAATTCTTGAAAAGCATATATATGGTATGGACCTGGACGATAATGCCATAAATATTGCCAGAATTATATTGATGCTCAAAGCTTTGATAATATTTAATCTAAAGATTTCTCCAGCTCATATAAATCATGGCAATTTCCTTGCTTTTGATAATAAGAAGATTTTAGGAAATGATAGCTTTTTTCTTATTATTGGTAATCCTCCTCATGGAGCTAAAATACCTGTTGAAGAGAAAGAATATATACGATCTAACTTTGAGACTTATGAAAGCAGAGATTCTTCAGCTTTTTTCATAGAAAATTCTGTTAACTTGCTTAAGGAAAATGGAATATTGGGATTTATAGTGCCAAAAACTTTAAGCTATGTTGTATCCTGGCAATCTATAAGGAAGTTTCTTATAGATCACTGCAGAATAATGGAAGTTGTAGATATAAAAAACGCATTCGATAATGTGCGATTAGAGCAATTAATTATTTTGGCTCAAAAAAAACTGGATAAATCAATATATGATTATCAAGTATGCGTAAAACATTATTCTTCAGAGAATGTGGCATCCAATACGATAGAAAGCAATGATTTATCACCATGGCATTTTTCCATAATGCTTGCTGATAAAAAGGCAAGGGCGTTGAGAGATAAAATTTTAGGAAATAGTATTTTTCTAAGTGAAATAGCAGAAATATGGGATGGTTTAAATATACGGAAATTCTCATCGTTCTCTTATGAATCAAACTTTGAATATAATCAACCTTGTTTAATGGGAAAGAATATAAAGAAGTATGGAATAAAGCAAAATTTTAGATATATAAAGGATACGGAAGGGTTTAATCAAAAGATAACAAATCTTTTCTATAGACCAAAGATCATTGCTCAAGATATCGTTGCTTATGTAAAATATCCAAAGCCTCATATAAAGATAATGGCAACAATGGATAAATTGGGTAAATTTTTGAGCTTTAACACAGTTACAAATATTCATAGTTATCAATATCCTATGGAGTATCTTTGCGCAATAATTAATTCTCGACTTATTTCATGGTATGCATACAATTATATATATAACAGAGCAATAAGAACCATGCATTTTCGCGCTGGCTATGCTGATCATATTCCAATATATAAATTAGATTTATCAGAGCCGAGAATCAAATCGACAAGCGAACTTATAATTGATCTGGTTTATAAATTAATATATTTAAACGAACAAATGAATGCAAATAAAAATATCATTATGGAAACCGAGAAGGAACTTGATGAGCTTATTTTCAAACTATACGATATTAATACTGAGGAATTAAAATATCTTCAATATTACGTGGAATTATATTAAGATTTACTGATCTAACCTTTACTAAATTCATTTTCACCTTGCTTTTGACATTAAACATGAAGTAGAATGTATTAGAAAAATGTAAAATACTTGAATTCAAAGTGAGAGTTGGATATACCGTTTTAAAAAATTGTTTATGCAGTCCCACAACGCCTTTGAAAAAAAAGAAATCGGGAAAGAAAATTTAGAGGGATTTTATAATATAATCGTAATGAATAATTATTTTTTTAAATTGTAATATCTCAAATATGTGCATATGAAGATTATTAAGCCAATTAAATGAACCTGGAGAGTATAGTTGGGAATTTGTTGGAATAATACATTTTACCAAAGATCTAGAGAGTCTATTTAAAGGACGCTTTATATTGAAGAAACAAAAATGATTGGTGGTCTATCTTGTCAACTGTTTATATTGGTTTAGGATCAAATTTAGGCAACAAAAAAGAAAATATTCAAAAGGCATTGGACCTTTTAAACAATACAGAAGGTATATTGATATTAAAAATATCAAGCCTATATGAGACTGAGCCAGTTGGCTATGAAGATCAGGATTGGTTCATTAATGCGGTAGCTCAGATTGAAACTTCAATTTCCCCACAGGAAATATTGAAAATATTTAAGGAAATCGAAGCTCAAATAGGTAGAGAAGAATCAATAAGATGGGGACCTCGTAAGATAGATTTAGATATACTTTTTTATGATCAGCTTATTTACAAAAGTAGCGATCTTGAAATACCACATCCAAGATTACATGAAAGAGCCTTTGTGCTTGTTCCACTTGCCGAGATCAATAAGGAATTAATACATCCTATTTATAATAAGAGTATAAGTGCTTTAATTTCTGGACTAAATATAACTAAAAAGGTCAACAAAATTCAATAGCAAACTTATGCAAAATAAAAGTCAAGATCTATCAAGATTAATAACTGAACAGTGCAATGAAAATTCAAAAAATATTGAATCTAAATCAATTGAAGAGATAATTGAAATCTTCAATGAAGAGGATCAGAAAGCCCTTTATGCAGTAATTAAGGAAAAAAAGAATATTGCAAAGGCAATAGAACTCATAGTAGAATCATTTAAAAGTGGTGGACGACTTATATATGTTGGTGCTGGGACTAGCGGAAGACTTGGTGTTCTGGATGCATCTGAATGTCCTCCGACATTTGGTGTCGATAGAGATATGGTTCAGGGGATAATAGCAGGTGGATATTCTGCGTTATTACGTTCTATAGAGCATGCAGAAGATTATCCAGAACATGGCAAGTCCGCTATAAGGCAAAGAAATGTAAGTTCAAAAGATACGGTTGTAGGAATTGCTGCTAGTGGAAGGACACCTTATGTTATAGGTGCGTTAGAGGAAGCTAGCAATTTAGGTGCTAAAGTTATCTTTATTTCATGCAATCCATTAGATGTGGATATGCCTTTTGTTGATGTTTTTATTCTTCCCATAGTCGGTCCTGAGATTATAGCGGGGTCAACACGTCTAAAAGCAGGAACGGCAACCAAGCTTATATTAAACATGCTTTCTACAATATCAATGATAAAGATCGGCAAAGTATATGATAATCTTATGGTCGATGTTCAAGCATGGAATGACAAACTCATAGACAGGGCTAAAAGATTAATTGTTCAACTGGGTGGGGTAGATATTAATAAAGCCAATGAAATATTGGAAAAAGCCCATGGTAGGGCTAAAGTTGGTATCGTAATGGCTCGCAGAAAATGCGACTATGAATCCGCAACCAAGCTTTTGCAAGAAAACGATAATATACTAAGAAAAGTTATTGAAGGAGGAAAGTAAAATGAAACGTTTATTTTTGGTTTCATTGGTTATCTTGTCTTTAACCTTAGCAAATTCTTTATATGCTCTTTTATATGATTTTGAAAATCCAAATCAAGAAAAGGACTGGAAATTATTTGCAGGTAAAGGGAGAATCGAAGATGGTAGATATATAATTGAGAAAACTGATGCAAACGATGCAATATCTGCAATAGGAACTCCTGATTGGACGGATTGCACAGTAGTTTGTAAAGCAAAACTTCTGGAAGGTTCCTCGGATAATATAGGTCTTGTGTGGCGATTACTTGATGGAAAGACCTTTTATGTTATCAGTATCAGGATGGATCAAAGGATAGGGTATTGCGGATGTTTGAATGGCTCATGGATGAATGGAGGAGCTCCAATTAATCCTCAACCTTTTGCGACTAAAATAGGAAAAGATTATGAAATGAAACTTATTGTTAAAGGCAAAAGCTTTCAATTCTATGTTGATGGTGAAGACATGGGAAAATGGGAACATGAAGAACTTAAGAAAGGCATGGTCGGAATAAGGGTCTGGAATGCGATAATGTCTGTTGATTATTTTGATATTAACGGTCCTGGTATACCAGCGACAGCTGTGGAATACAAAGAAAAAATAGCCACTTCCTGGGGAGAAATCAAGAGTAGTATATAATTTTTAATTTTAATTTTGTCGATAAGTATTAGTAAGATAGGGTCGGTGATTTTTGTTTTTTGCTTGAGAAGTATAATTAATTCTGTTACCTTTCATAAGTCCCGAAGGGATGATATGTTGGTAGAAATAAGCATTATAACATCTCCAAAGCAGAGTAGGAGCGTCATGTTTGTAGTAGTTTGAAGAATCACAATACAATCATAAAAGGGTTTTTACCCCGTTAGGGGTAACATGTTTGTAGGATACCAGCAACACCAAAAATCCAAAGCTCCGATAGGAGCGTCATGTTAATAAGCCAATGGAACGGTAAAGGATTCTCACATACCGCTCCTAACGGAGCTTGATGTTGTTCTTTAATCTTTTTCTACAAACATATCGCTCTTAACAGAGCTTATGAACTTTTATGTGCAATTTACTACAAACATGACACTTATCGGAGCTAAAAATGTTTAAGTTAATACATATAGGGCGAATGTCCGTTTGTTCCTACAATTGCACAAACACTTATGAATATTAAGTTTCAAAATTTTATTCATAGAAAACCTGCCCATGAAAACTAGAATAAATATGAAGCCTTTACAAAGAAAACAAATAAGAATCCTTAACCATATAACAATCTTGCTTATTTGTTATGCTATATCTTTTATGTGTTTTTGTAAGGCTAACCCTACCGAAGCTTTGCCATCTTTTTGGACACAAAGCCAACCAATATCCTCAGGAAGGATGCTCTCAAGCGAATCAGCAGTCTGTTCTTTTGAAGATAGAGTATATGTTGTTTGGAGCGATAACAGAACAGGTAATAGAGAAATATTCTTAAGATATAGTGAAGATGCTGGTGAAACATGGAGCAATGAGGAGCAATTGACCAACACAGAAAGTGAATCGATTCAACCTGCTATAGCTTGTAACATGAGATATGTTTATCTTGTCTGGACTGAAATGAAAGAAAACTCTTCTGAAATATATTTTAAAAAATGGGATGGGATATCATGGAGCCAGGAAATAAAATTATTTGATGATTTTTCAAAAAAACCTAAAATTGCATGTACTTCGCTGTTCCCTGAATCTTATTTGTATGTAGTCTGGGAAAAATATACCTCCGATAATAAAAGAACAATCGCTTATATAACCAGGAGCAAAGATAATGGAAACACTTTTGCCGATCCGCAACCTATTACAAATGGTCTATGGAATACAAAGGAACCAGCCTTATATTGTGGTGCCAGGGATGCTTATGTTGTTTGGTCAGATAACAGAGAAGGGGATTGGCAAATATATACAAAGAAATGGGGAGAAGTCCAGATAGGTAGTGAAATAAAGCTTTCTAATATTGCAGACTGCAATGCGGTATCAATCTTTGGTATAGAACCTATATTATATATCGCATGGCAATGCAAAATTGCAGAGAAGTCATATTCGGATATATTCATATCAAAAAGCACAAATTTTGGAGCAGAATGGTCACAACCAATAAAGATAACGAAAGGTAAAGCAGAATCAATATTGCCCAAATTCATAATATCAGACAATGAACCATGGCTTTTCTGGCAAAGTGGAGAAAATGGTATATGGCAAATATGGGCTCTTGACAGCCAATATTGGAAGCAAAAAGCAAGTAATGATATGATCTATCCCTTAACAGATATTAACAAACCAGGAATCCTGCCCGATGTTTCATCGACAAAAGGTCAAATTCATCTCTTCTGGACTAAAATAGAAAGTAACAACCAATCAGTAATTATGTATATCCGCAGAGATACTTTACCTCCTGGACAACCAGGGATACCATATCATTTTGATATATCTGCAAATACGGGATTTGATGATGATGAACAAATAACTTTCTTATGGGATCCCCCTACGTCAAAAGAGAAAGTAAAATATAAAGTCTATGTTTCGGTGAATAACGGAGATTTTAACCTGGCTGGTGAAACAGAAAAAACAAGCTATAATATTCAAGGTGAAGAAGGAAAATCATATCAAGTTTATGTATCTGCAGAAGACATGATTGGCAATAGAAGCATACCATCAGGGGTTTCGAAAAAGGTTTTTTGTGATCCAGATCCACCTGAAATAATTATTCATTCTCCGTTTTCAGATTCAGCAATACGTGGAGAAGTTCCTATAATTATAAGCGTAAGTGATATAAGCCTTTTAGAATGGAAAATCGAATATGGCGCAACCATAAATCCTGCTACATGGAACCATCTTGCAGGTCCTTTTTATACGCCTGCTGTCCGACAGCACATTATAACATGGGATACATCTGATCTAAACGGTATATATACTATGCGCGTTATAGCTATTGACAAGACTGGCGCAATATCAAAAGTAACGAGCGTAGTTAATATAGATTCTCGCCCGCCGATTGCCATAACGTCTGGCAAAATAAAACTTTTGACTCCTGAAGACTCAGTATGGATTTATGGTAGTCCAGCCTGGTCACCTGATGGTAGTAAAATCGCCTTTCATTCAAATGAAGGTGGAACAATAGATATTTGGACTGTTTCACTTGATGGAAAGACCAGTTATCGCCTTACGCGAAGTAATAATATCGAGATAAATCCCGATTGGTCACCAGATGGAAGTATGATAGCATATCAATCACTATCTATTGGTAATGATAAGGAAACTTATGATATCTGGATAGTTAAAAATGATGGAAGTTCCGCTAAACAGATAACCTTCAACTCAGGCTCAAATATGAATCCCTGCTGGTCACCGGATGGTTCTGCATTAGCCTTTGAATCTGCTCGTGATGGATACGTAAATATAATGCTTATAACCAATATGAAAGATGTAATAAACGGTGCTGAACCAGACTTTTTTAAATTAACAAGTGGAAAATGGGAGGATAGAAAGCCCAGGTGGTCACCAGATGGTTCAAGGATCGTCTTTCAAACCAACAGGATGGGTAATTGGGACATATACGAGATTTCTACTGATGGAAGTGATTTAAAACCTTTCATTGCAACATTAGCTGATGAAATTGAACCGGATTGGTCGCCAGATAGAAGATGGATAATTTTTTCAACAAATGAGCCAGGTTATTATGAAATTCAAGCGTTAGACTGGCCTGAAAAAATCAGAAAAATAAAGCTTTCTTCTACATATCAAGATGCGCACCATCCTCGATGGTCACCTTTTATGGATTCTTTCATTTATGAATCAAATAACTATATATTCAAGGTAGAACTCACATCTCCTACAAATGATCTTGAAGCAATGATCTCATCTCCTGGAACTGGAGAAATTGTAACGGGTAAAGTAGAAATTAAAGGTTTGGCAAGAGGTAGTAATTTTAAGAGCTACAGTTTACAATATCTTGATCCTGATACAGGAAATTACAGAATGATCGTGGGTGAATCAACATCGCAGGTATCTGAAATAGGTTTTTTAGGTGCATGGTATACAGATGAGTTAGAGGGTGAATATCAACTTAAGCTTATAGTTACAGGAAAGGATGGAAGATATATTGAAAAATTTACTCAAGTGCTTATTTCAAATCGTATTCCTTACGTTATCCTTGACGAACCACAAAACGGTATAATAACCAACAGAAATATAATAAAGATTAAAGGTCATACTGATAGAGGCACAATTGTAACAATAAACGATGAACCTGTATATTTGAATGATGATGGAAGTTTTTCGCAAGATTTTGCTCTGGCTGAAGGACAAAATAAGATAATTGTAAAAGCAAAAAGTTCCTCGTTTGCATATAGGGAATTTTCTGTAGAAAGAAATATAGTATTTGACTCAAAATCACCTGATATTGAAATAGAAACCCCTTATGATTTTCAATTAGTTTATGTTCCTTATATAACCATTAAAGGCGTCGTAGATGAATCCGCTGAAGTCTATATACAATCAATGAGAGTTTGGACAGACCAGGATGGAAGTTTTCAACACACAATAGAGTTAAAAGAAGGAATTAATAATATTGATATTTCCGCAGTCGATAAAATTGGGCATTATAGAATGATAAGTAGAAGAGTAATATATAAAAAAGATACAGAATCCAGATCGGACATTTATGGTCCTGCAATTTTAAATGTATTTCCTGGTAATCATTCGATTATTACTAAAAAAACTTTTGATATATCTGCTAGGATTATTGATAATATTGGTGTTGATCCCTTCAGCCTGATTTTTTATTTTGATGGCAATGAGATTGAAAATGATAAATATAATCTAAATGTTAGTTACTCAAAAGAAAATATAATACGCAAAGATGAATTTCCATTAATAGAATTTAGCTATCGTCCAGTTTTTCCTATTTCTGAAGGACAACATAGCTTTAGTATTCAAGTAAGCGATACGTCAGGCAATATTACAACATCAAACTTTATATTTACCCTTGATATAACGCAAGCGGACGCAATGGTTTCAGCATTTCCTTCTGATCAACAAGATAAAATCAGATTGGTTATAACTTCTAATAAAGCATTAGAAAATATCAAAAACATATCTGTTACATCTAAGGAAAAGAAGGGTTATTCAGTATCTTCAATAATCAAAAAAGATAATTATTACGAAGCATCACTTAATGTCCCGACTTCACAGAAAACGTTTTTCATAGACTTTTCAGCAAGCGCATATCCTGGTAAGGATATTTCCGCCAGAGGTTTTTTGTCTTATAGAACAATACGGGCTGGAGAAATTTTAATGTTAGGGATAGATAACGGTCCTTCATTTCTTTCAAAGCCTATTAATAATTTTAATGGAAAATTAACAGCAATATTAAGAAGTCATGACGGCTTGGATTCCGAAATAATAGAAATGTATAAAAAAGATGCTTATCTTCGAAAGCTTCAACTCGCAGGATTAACTTACATTTTGTCTACTTCTATAGAAATTCAAGAAGGTGTTTTCAGAGGTACGTTAAAACTACCAATAGAATCTGATTTATCTACAATCTCAAAAAACTTAGTAATGTTTATGTGGGATACTCAGCAAAACTATTGGATACCTTTAGAAAAAATAGAATCATCTGAGCTTTTTGTTTCATCAATCATAAATAAACCTGGTGTTTACGCGTTATTCGCTGACACAGAATCACCATTAATAAGCGATGTATCACCAAAAGATGGTAACCAGGTTCCCCTTGAAAAATTCTTTGTTACTGCAAAGATTACCGATATCGGTTCAGGTATATCTAAAATTGACCTTTTTATTGATGGAATATCTGCTGATTTTGATTATGACACGTCAAATGGTATATTAACATACTTCCCTAATGAACTGGATTGGGGATTTCATAATATGAAGATTGTTGCTTTAGATCGTGCTGGGAATATAAGTGAATTTTCTTCTGGTTTTATTACTGGAGAGACTTTTAAGTTTATTTCTGTTTATGCTTATCCGAATCCAGCAAAGGATATTGTTAATATTGCTTTTAATCTAACAAAATCTGCCGATGTAACGGTAAGAATATATAATATTTCAGGAGAGCAGATATATAGTTCAGCAAAGGAGAATTCTGCACGAGAAAAGTTTGAATGGAAATGCATAAATAGCGCCGGGAAGGAGGTATCCAGCGGGGTATACATCTATATAGTAGAAGCGAAGCTTTTTAATACAAAAATATACAAAAAAGGGAAAATAGCCTTAATACGTTGACTTATTTATTATTACAGGTTATAATAGCATGTAACTTATTAACTTTTCAGGAACAAAATATGAACAGATCAGTAAATTATTTTTTAATATTCTTAATCTTGTTTGGCTTCATTTCATGTGAAAGCAATACAAATTTAAAAATAACATCAATACCATCAGATGCAACAGTCATCATTGATGGACAGGAATCTGGTAAAACTCCTTTCATGAAAAAACTCCCTTATGGAAATTACAAGATCGTTTTGACTAAGAAAGGTTATAATCCAGTCTTTAAGGAAATTTCCTTAAAATCACGTAAACAAAACGAAGATATCCTGATGAATAAAATTTCATTAAATGAGATGGTGAAAATACCATCGGGTGAGTTTATTATGGGAAGTAGCGACGAGGAAATCATGAAAGTAGTCCGTGAATTAGGAGGCGGTGAACTCGGTCCTGATGTTGGATGGTTTGCTGCTGAAAGACCACAGCACAAAGTATATCTTGATGAATATTACATAGATAAATATGAAACTACCAATGCACAATATAAAAAATTTATTGATGCAACTGGACGCGCAGCTCCAAGACACTGGGAAAACAATACATACCCTGAGGGAAGGGCAGATCATCCAGTTGTCTATGTAAGCTGGGAGGATGCTGATGCTTATTGCCATTGGGCTGGTAAGCGACTTCCCACGGAGGCAGAATGGGAAAAAGCTGCTAGAGGAACAGATGCGCGTATATGGCCCTGGGGAAACACTTTTGACCCAACAAAATGTAATGTTGAGTGTTGGGAAGGGTCAGATTCAAAACCGGTAGGAAGTTATCCAGAAGGTGTAACTCCTTATGGCGTCTTTGATATGGCTGGAAACGTTTGGGAATGGACAGATAGCTGGTATGATGCATATCCTGGTTCAAAATATAGGACACAAGAATTCGGGAAAAAGCTGCGCGTTTTGCGAGGTGGGTCATGGTATCATTATGATAGTCTAGGACCAATAGGTGCTAGATGTGCATCGCGTGATAGAGCAGCTCCGCAATCTGTTTCTTATGTGGCTGGCTTCAGGTGTGCTATTAGTTCAAAAGAGCTTGAAAATATTAAAGATTAACTATGGGAAACATCATGAAAGAAATGTTGAAAGACTTATTCGCTTTATTTTTTTGTTTAACTTTTGTATATTTTTTAGTCGGATGTGAAAAGAAAACTACCATTAAACTTCCTCCAGATAAAATTCCTTCGTCAAAAAGGATCACACCATTAAATATTATGGTAAGCGATCTAAAAGTTAGCAAAAATAAGATAGTTTTCACTGCTTATGTGGATGATAATAATGAAATATTCACTATGGATTTTGATGGAACAGGACTAAAACGTCTAACATTTAATGATACTAATGATTATACTCCTTCTCTTTCTCCAGATGGGTCGAAAATAGTTTACATATCTTTTATCAGATATGGACAAACTAATGACGAAATATTTTTAATGAACCCAGACGGAAGAAATCAGATAAGGCTGACACAAAATAGCTCTTCAGAAGGATCACCATCATTTTCACCTGATGGTAAAAAGATAATTTTTGAAAGCAGTAAAGGAGGAAATAGCCAGATATATATAATGGATATTAATGGAAAGAATGAAAGGCAATTAACTCAAAATGCTATGGAAAATTGCTACGCATCATTTTCTCCCGATGGGAAATCAATTGTTTTTGCAGCGTTTACTCCTTCTCCTATGGGTGTAAGAAGTGATATTTATACTATGGACTCAGATGGAAAGAATCAACGTCGTCTCACCGATGATGGTTCAATAAATACGCATCCAAGCTTTTCTCCCGATGGTAAAATGATTGTTTTTAGTTCCAATAGAGATGGAAATAGTGAAATATACTTAATGTATGCTGATGGAAAAAATCAAACGCGATTAACTAATAATAACTTTTTGGATGCAAGTCCTGCCTTTTTACCCGATGGACATCATATAGTTTTCATTACACAGAAAAGTATGACAGAAAAATTGGGAATTCATATAATGGATCTACTAAATCCATAGGAGTGATGACAATGAGAAAAATTAATCGTAGAGAATTTATAAAGGAATTAGGCTTAATTACCGGAGTTATTATAGGTGGAATTTCTTCATCAGATGAGTCTATTGAAGTGGATATTGGCGGAGATATTCCCAAAAGAATATTAGGAAGAACTGGAATTGAAGTTTCTACCTTAGCTTTAGGTATGGGTCCGTTAGGTATAAACAGAGAAATAGATCAAAAAGAAGTTGATAGGTTAGTAAATCTATGCATTGATCTTGGCATAAACTATATTGATGTGGCACCAAATTATGGTAATGGTGAGGAAAAACTTGGCAATATAATGAAATCCAGGCGGAGTGAAGTTTTTCTTGTTACAAAAGTTGAGGAACAGGAAAAAGAATCTGCTTTGAGGCAGATACACGAAAGCTTAAAAAAAATGCAAACTGATTATGTAGATGCAGTCCATTTACATAATTTCGGCGGTTTTGATATAGATTTTGTTCTGGGAAATAATGGTGCGCTTGCTGGATTGTTAGAAGCAAAAAAATCCGGTCTTATCAAATTTATCGGGATAAGTGGACATGAAAAACCAAAGACATTCATTAAAGCTATTGAAACCGATGAAATTGATATTGTCATGCCTGTGATAAACTTTGTTGATAAGCATACTTATAACTTTGAATCTATTGTATTACCAGAAGCAGTTAAACATAAAGCTGGCATAGTTGCCATGAAAGTTCTGGGAGGCGCAGTAGGAATGCAATATGATAAGCCAATGCCTGCTTTGCTCCCTGAAAAATATCATTTTGACTCTATAAGATATGTGCTTGATTTTAAGGAAATTTCTGCTCTCGTAATTGGTTTGAAAAACCAGGAAGAGATACTAAAGGCTGTAGAAGCTGTGAAAAATTATAAACCACTTTCTGAAGAAGAAAGGCAAATTTTAGATCAAGTTGGTAAGGAACTTGCCCAAAATTGGGGAGCTCATTTTGGTCCTGTTATTTAACTATTTGTATCATTTTGTACTTAAACGATACAATCAGCATCAAAAGCAGTAGCAAATCAGATGTGGTATTAGACCTAGTTCAGCAATAGAGATAAAGTTTAGGGGGTAGCTATGGGACTTACTCTATCGTTTGTAGATCTTTTACTGTCTATGCTTAGGATTTTGAACTCACATTGCTCTGAAGATGTTCCACAATGGACGATTTATGTCACTAATGATAATTGTCCGGACTACACATGGGGACTAACAGAAGAACAGACACGCCAAAGCTTTGCCGATATTATCCGCGCACACCTTGATGAAATGAAAAGGACCGATAACGAAAAGGAAGAAAATCAAGATAGATATAATATGGCAGTTACACAGGAAGCTATATGCTTTCTTGAATCTTATCCAGAACGCAAAGATGAGTTAATTCAAAGAATTAAAGAAAAAAGAATATATGTAAGCCCTTATTTATGTAACTCTTTATTAGCATTTCAAAGTTTTGAGAGTGCTATACGCACATTCTATCCAGCACGAAGATTGGAGAAGGAATGGGGCATAAATTTTGAAGTAGCAGAGCATATTGAAGAACCATCACTGCCATGGGGAGTGGCTTCCATACTTGCGGGATGTGGCATAAAATGGCTATCAAAGCCATTTTTAAAATATGATTCGACTTTCGGTTCACTTGAGAATCCTCCTATATTTGACTTTGAAGGTCCTGATGGTAATAAAGTAAGAGTTATTATGGACCCCTGGGCTTGCAACAAATATGCTTATATGCAGGGCGAAAATCTTCTAAAAGACCCTGACAAAGTATTTGAAGAATTTGTGCAACATTACAGTCAATTAGGAGAAGCTTACCCATTGAATTTTATCCTTGCTAGCGGAACACATGGTGATATTTCTCCAGAAAGTGGTAAACAAGCAAGAAAATTTGCCAATGCTATAATAGAATACAATAAAATGAATAATAAAAATCAGAAAATATTTAATGCGATATTGCCTCAATTCTGCTCTCTTGTAGATGAGGAGCAAGCAAAAAAACCATTTATAAAAACTTTGAGAGGATGTTTTGGTCATTCATGGGATTTATGGCCTGTCAGTATGGCAAAATATGTCGCTGATATGCGTGAGGGCGAAAGAAAGTTCATCTCAGCAGAAACCTTAATATCTGTTGTTTCGCAATATAAAAATAGTCTAAAAGAATCTACTTATTCTGAACGAAAGAGAGCTGAATGGCTTCTGGCAATGCTTTCTGACCATGCATGGAATGGAACTGATGATAACAATCGCCGTCATAATGCAAGACTTCGTAGAAATTGGGCTGAAGAGTTAAATAGAATAGCTGATCATTTGATTAAAGAAAGCTGGAATAGTTTAGAACTTGATAGAAGTGAACATGAACTTGTCATTTTTAATAGTTTAAGCATACCAAGATCAGAATTGATAAAGATGGAAGTTCCTTATGCAATGGTTCCTGCTTATGACCATATAACTCTTGATTCTCAGATAGTTGAAGAAGATAATAAGAAATTCTTATATTTTGTGTCACCTGAAATACCAGGCTTTGGTTTCAGGCAATTAACTCTTATTCAGTCACCCAGCATTCCTTCTAATAATAATGGACTTATTGCAGAGCCATTAAAACTTGAAAGTCCATACTACAAACTTAAAATAGACCCCAAAACTGGAGGTATATCCAGTCTTATACATAAGGTAACTGGCAGAGAGATAGTTTACAAAGACTCTCTTTGCAAGACCACTTATTTTGATGGTGAAGAACAATCAATATCCTCTTTTAACTCTGAAGTTGTAGCTATTGGTCCTATATTGGCAAGGATAAAGATCAGTTATTCTATCAATGAAATCGATATAACTAATTATGTAACTGTCTACAATTATTTAGACCGTGTTGACTTTGATATACGTATTTATAAGCCGAATTCTGACAAAGAGGAAAGATTATGTCATATTTTCCCTTTATTAGATAAAGATGCAATCATTCGCATTGAGACAACAGGTGCTGTTATAAAACCAAAACCACAACCGGAAGGAGACCTTCTACCTGGCGCAGATACACGCCGATTTGCTGTGCAAGGATTTGTAGATGTATCCTTACCAGAAGGTCCCGGAGTTACAATTGCTCCTCTTGACGCTTATGCTTTACGTCTTGATCTTGGTCAATTAACTTTTGAAGCTCTCGGCAATGATCAGAATTATCGCGAAGTTATAAAAGATCAGGACGGAGTTACTAATTTTCAATTCAGATATTCGTTAAGAGCACATACAGATGAATATAATAATGCCGAAGCCTTTGAATGGAGTAGAAGCGTTGCAAATCCAATTCTGGTTTCCAGAGGTTATTTGTCAAATGAAAGGATACAAAGCCATGAAATAATAATAGACCCGTCAAAGGCAATTGCTACCTGTCTCAAACCGGCGGAGGAAGATGGATATATAATACGTTTGTGGGAAATTGGATGTCGAAATGGTGATTTTTCTATATATGCAAAAGGATACAAAAAAGCCTTTCAAACAGACTTGCTTGAGCGAAATATTCAAGAACTACAAATAAATAATAATAGGATTTCAATAAACCTTAAAGCTAATGGTTTTACAGGTATAAGGCTTTTGCACTAAATATAACTAAATAAAAATAAAAAAGCAAATAATTGATATGCAAATTCTTTCAATCGAAAAATCACTACCTTTTAGAAAATTATTCCTTGACAAGCCATTTTTGTTATGATATAATCCCTAGTAATCTACTAGGGATTATAAGGAAATGTTAATTTCAAATAAGAAATTATTTTATATAAGGACTATGAATAAAGAAATATTGGTGATTTACTATATGGGCATGCGTCACCTCCTGGTGTGGGAGGTTTGATCTGCCCTTAATATAGGTCTCGTTTTATTCCCACTACCAGAAAAAATAAACTATGGTTAGTGGGTTTTTTTTTATAAGCAGGGAGGTAACAATGCCTAAAACTTATGAGGAAATTAATGAAAAAATAAAAAATGGTGAGGTAGTTGTTGTTACTGCCGAAGAGATGATAGATATTGTTGATCAAGAAGGACCTAAAAAAGCCGCAGAAAAGGTTGATGTGGTAACTACTGGAACTTTTGGACCCATGTGTTCTAGTGGAGCTTTTCTAAATATTGGGCATACTAAACCGAGAATGAAAATTCAAAAGGCATGGCTGAATAATATCAATGCCTATGCTGGAATAGCTGCAGTCGACCTTTACATTGGCGCAACAGAGATGCCAGAGGATGACCCATTAAATAAAGTTTTCCCCGGAGATTTTATCTATGGCGGAGGTCATTTAATACAGGACCTTGTTGCAGGTAAAGATGTTCAATTAAGAGCCATATCTTATGGCACAGATTGCTATCCTAGAAAAGAGCTAAATACATGGATCCGACTTGAAGACCTTAACGAAGCTTTTCTGGTTAATCCAAGAAATGGTTATCAGAATTATAATTGTGCAGTGAATTTATCCAATAAAACATTATATACATATATGGGAACGCTTAAGCCGAGACTAGGCAATGCTAATTATTGCAGTGCGGGTCAATTATCCCCACTAATGAATGATCCATATTATAAGACGATAGGTATAGGAACAAGAATTTTTTTGGGTGGTGGAATCGGCTATGTAATATGGCAGGGAACTCAGCATAACCCAACTGTTCCCAGAACTGAACGCGGCATACCAATGGGTGGAGCAGGGACACTCTCTGTTATCGGGGACCTAAAGCAGATGAGTCCTGAATGGCTTGTTGGTGTATCTTTCAAGGGCTATGGTGCGTCACTTGCAGTCGGTTTGGGCATACCGATACCTATACTTGATGAGGAAATGGCTATGTTTACTGCGGTTAAGGACGAGGATATATACACTTATGTCTATGATTACAGTAGTAGTTATCCAAACCTTGAGCCAGGAAATTTGGGAAAGGTTAATTATAAACAATTAAAGTCAGGAGAGATAGAAATTAACGGTAAAAAAGTTCCTACGTCTCCATTATCAAGCTATCCCAGAGCTTTAAGAATTGCTCAGATATTAAAAGATTGGATAAAACAAGGGAAATTTTTGCTCACTGAGCCTGTTCAACTTCTTCCATCAGCGGATTCTGGAATTAGTTTTAAAGCTCTTAAGGAAAGACCAATTGATAGATAATATACAGAACTAATATTCTTGATCATGTTTGGAGGATTATTAAAAATGGTATCGGAAAGATTTGTTATACATTTTCCTGCTCAATTGGCTGATAAGCCGATTATATATAACTTAACAAAAAAATATAATATAGCATTCAATATTTTGCTTGCGAAAATTATGCCCAATGAGGCTGGTCTAATGGTTGCTGAACTTAGCGGTGATGATGAAACTCTCAATGCAGGTATAAATTATCTGAGAGATCAGGGCATAAATATACAACTTCTAAAGCATGACGTAATTAGAGATGAGAATAAATGTATACATTGTGGGGCATGCACGACTATATGTCCGACTTCCGCATTGTTTATACCTGATCGCAAGACAATGGAAGTCGTCTTTAACCCTGATGAATGTGTCGCTTGTAGCCTTTGTGTTAGCACCTGTCCGCCACGTGCTATGAGTGTAGTTTTGAATGGATTTGAAGGAATTTCAATTTAAAATATGAACAAAAGGAATCTCGGATTATATTCTAATACCATTTTAAAAAATTATTTATACAATCCACTAACCCCGTTTAAAAAGGCGAAATCAAGAAAGTCCCCCTTTTCCAAAGAAGAAGCAGGATGGGTAAATAATTGTGTTGATTTACAGCATTAGTTAATTAACTATCATTTTTTATAAATAATAAAAACTCCAGGAATTACAACCATTTACCCATCCTACATATACTAGCAACTCGAGTTAAATAATATCACTTTTTATAACTGCGATTATTTTATGGAATCTAGATTTTCGTCAGGTTAAAAAGGCTTATGTTAAGTTGCAAACGATATCAAAAAGCCATTCGTTGCCAACCTTTTTTGTTAGGAGTCCTTGGTGGTAAACCTAATATCTCGCGACCAAGATCGACGTAATAGCGATAATTTTCTATCGGAGTGCCATTTGGTATACGGTGATCGAGACCAAATACCATTCCTCCTTTTTTCATAAGAGGTTGCATTTTATATTCAAGTTCTTTCCTAATAGCAGATTTAGATAAACGTAAGACATGTTTATCTATGCCACCGAGCATTGCAAACTTATTTCCGTATTTTTCACGTATCTTAACAATATCCATACCAGCAGATGGTTCCATAGGGAAAAATGAATTTACACCGCATTCAATAAATGTATCAATAACTGAATTTATATTGCCATCGCTATCTTGTTGAAATATTCTGGTGCCTCGTGAACTTAGCATATCCCAAATTTTTCGATAATAAGGCTTGATAAATTCTAATATCTGCTTGGGACCTATAAGTGGTCCAGATTTCCCTGCAAGGTCTTCATGCACGGAAACCTGATCGATTATCAAAACTTCGCTTATTCTTTCAAGAACCTTTTCTGAAGTTGTGCTTATAGTTTCCAGAATGTCATGCATTAACTCTGGCTGCTCATAATATGCAATACAGGCAGCTTCTTCCCCCATCAATTCCCTAGGAGTATCGAATCCCCCCGGTATATTAGCAACAACAAGGACTCCGTTTTTCTGAGCTTTTTGTGAGGCGGAAACTGCATTCCAATTGATTCTTGCAGGATGGAACTCAAAAATTGGTTTTATCTTCAACCAATCATCCATACTTTTCACCGGAAAGTCCAGAGGTAATGCAATTGTTGCAACAGATTTAATAAGTTTGACAGTTCTACCAAGGTAATCCCGTTGTATTAAATATTCGTCATTTTCCTCTATTGTAATTGTTTTTTTACTACCAAATGCAGAAGTATTCCCTCCACAACCTATTACCTGCACATAATCCCAATCAAATGCAATTAAGTTTATTTCATCATCTGTCGCACCTTGTTCGCGCCATTCTTTTTCTAATCCTATTAATGGACCGAAAAGCTCTACAAACATTTGTCTTTCAACATGACCAAATGTTAATAATTCTAAATATTCTTCCCTAGTAAATCTCATAATTAATCACCAATCTTAAAATTTTATTACATTTTGCAAAATATTTATAGCATTCAGGCTTTCCACTATTTAGAGGTAGGCTCGATGCTATTTTTGAGTAAAACATGCTGTCTAGCTTGTTCTCTATATCCAATACAAGATGATTTAATTTTATACGCTTCGCATATACATAAGAAACATGCTGTAGGGGTAGGTTTTGTATGTTATTTGGCAATCTATTTCATGCAAACTGTTTTTTTATTTTATATAAAACCTGGACATAAAAGACTAAACCTACCCCTACTTTTAATTTGCGCAAATACAAGAAAAATATATAGTATATGCTTCGCATATACATAAGAAAACAAGCTGTCCAGCTTGTTAAGTTCTAGCTTGTTATTATACTAAATACGATGTATGGGTAGATTTTGTCCCAAAAATGTGTCTCTATGTTTTGTAAACACTATAACTAAACATGGAGATAATGAACTCAAACAATATATCTTTCAAAAAGATTTATAAACACTATTACTGCAAAAATAATAAAAAGAAAATAATAATCCTTACTACTTAGCTTTTTATGATTAAGCAATTTTATCGAACCATCAAAACCTCTTGAACACATAGCAAGATAAACAAATTCTCCCCTTTCATAGGATCTAATAAATAGCACACCAAGCATATTGGAAAGAGCTTTAATTTGAATCCATTTTTTCTTGCTAATGGTTCGCGATTCCTTAGCATTTAGCATTTTTGCTAATTCATCCTGAAGTATGAAAATATAACGATACATAAATGAAAATATCATCACAATTATTTTAGGCAGTTTTAGCTCCGAAAAAGCTCTTAAAAGCTGTAAAAATCCTGTGCTTGCCATTAACAATGTCATGCAAAGTATGGATAGATATGATTTTATTAGGACAGTTCTAAATATTGTTAATCCCTCACCTGTGATTGTAATCTCAAACCTGCCAATGGAATACTTCCATATAGGATTTCCTTCTTTAATGAACGGGATAAATATGGCAATAATTAACACAAAAGGAATAATTGCCAAAGATCTCTTTATAATGAAAATGATTGATATTTTTGATAAAAGAATTAAAATACTTATTAATATACCATATAGACAAAATGATATAAGCAGGTCAGGTTTAGTAATAACTATAGAAATAGTAATGACTACAAAGGCAATTAATTTAGCCCTTGGATCACGGTTATTTATAATGCTTCTTATATTATTATAATCAATTATGTGTGAATTAGTCATGATTGTTTTTAACTGTGTTATTAACTCTAAAATAATAGCATACATCAACCAAAAAATCAATTTATATTATCTTGGTTCAGAAATTCCCCGACAGGATTATCAAGCAGGAAAAAATGTGGTAAAATATGTAGATAATCCCCTTGGATTTCTCTTTTCTTTTCTCTTAT
>FWPV01004336.1_pt1 | contig 30531 bp, 22 predicted proteins | sample 2228371 | NCBI WGS metagenome assembly FWPV01 (sample SAMEA103939776, study PRJEB20133) | metagenome | reverse complement strand
GTAAAGCTGGTAAACGGATAAAGTTCTTAAATAAAATTTAAAAATGCCCGGATGGCGGAATTGGTATACGCGCTAGTTTCAGGAGCTAGTGAGAGCAATCTCTTAGGGGTTCGAGTCCCCTTTCGGGCACAGGAAAAGTTATGATTGATTAATAAAAAAACCTCTCCTTTATAGAGAGGTTTTTAGACACTTCCCAAATTTTGCCCCCATTGTTATCGTTTATGAAAGTAAACCTGCACCGTGAGATAAATAATAATTCTGGTCACTTGGAAACTCAAAGCTCTGCACAGCATCATCCAAAGAGTTATAAATATTAAAAACGTTTAATGTTCCGGCTTTTTCCATTAAGGATTTAGCAACTTCGGCAGGTCTTACCAATCGTATATCTCCGCCAATCTTAGCGATTGATTTTAATGATAAAACAAGTACGCCGAGAAAAGTTGAGTCAATGAATTCACATTGACTTAGATCTACGATAACCTTTCGGATTTTATTTTGTATATGATTATCAAGTATCTTTTGTAACTGAGCAGCTTCTTTATAAGTTGCACGGCTTACGTTAACAACCTCGATAACAACATCATAAATCTGCAAGGTTTCAAAATCTTCTGTTACTATTCGCATTTTATTGCCCTCTCTCTGAAAATTATGTATCCCCTAAAAGTGAAATAGTTTAAGGATGCACGCCTTGAATAAGACAAATATTATTCCACACTTTTGTGCATACATTTTAATATTTTGCAATGGAGATTTTAGAGATTGCCTCAATCTGATATCTTATTTGAAGAATAATTTCATTTTGAAATGGTATGTAATCTTTAGTTTAATCAATAAAAAGCAGGGTTTTGTTGGAAAAGGACATTAATCAAAAAGCATTAAAGCTTGCCTCGAATCACTACGAAAACTTTCCGGTGGCTTCGTTTCTTCTGCCAAAAGAGATAAGAAAACACGTGGCTATTATTTATTGGTTTGCAAGAACTGCAGATGATTTGGCAGACGAGGGAAATTTTGATGACGAAGTAAGACTTAAAAACCTTAATGAATTTGAAAATGAATTTACAAGTGCACTTAATGGAAAATCATCTGATGAGTACTTTAACTTATTAGCCAAAACAATAACCGGAAAAAAATTAACTCCGAAACATTTTTATGATTTGCTTTCTGCATTTAAACAAGATGTTATTAAAAAACGTTATAAAGATTTTTCAGAAGTGTTGGATTATTGTAATCGTTCAGCTAATCCTGTTGGAAGAATAATTCTTGAATTAAACAATATTTACGATGAACAAGCTGTAATTTATTCAGATAAAATTTGTACTGCACTGCAACTGACTAATTTTTATCAGGATACAAAAATTGATTATGAAAAAGGAAGAATTTATTACGCGCTTGATGAGATGAAGAAATTTTCCGTTACTGAAAAAATGTTTGAGTTAAATAAAAATAATCAACATATTTCATCATTAGTAAAACATAATATTGAAAGAACCCAAAAATTATTCGATGAAGGTAAACCGCTGCTTGGCTTTTTAAGCGGTAAGTTAAGAATTGAAATTAAATGGACGATTCTAGGCGGCGAAGCAATCATTAAAAAAATTAAGAAAAATAATTTTGAGGTGCTTGCCAACAGACCAAAGTTGAGTAAATTTAATTATCTTTTATTGTTTTTTATGGCATTAAGGCATTGACTGATACAGCAAAACAAATAGCAAAAGAAAGTAAGAGCAGTTTTTACTATGCATTCAACCTGCTTCCTGAGGATAAAAGGGAAGCGATGAATGTTGTTTATGCATTCTGCAGAAAGACTGATGATATTGTTGATGAAACAACTGAAGATGCTAATGTGAAATATGAAAAACTTCGCAAATGGCGAATCGAATTTGAGAAAGCTTTTTCAGGTCATTCCGAATTTCAGTTGTTAAATAAATTGGGGAAAACTATCTCAAAATTTAATATTCCGCTCGATCCGTTTTTTGAACTGATTAAAGGGATGGAAATGGATTTGCAGAAAGACAGATACAAATCTTTTGATGATCTTCAGCTTTACTGTTATCGTGTTGCTTCTACAGTTGGATTAATGTGTATCGAAATATTCGGTTATAAAAATCCGAGCACTAAAAATTTTGCAATCGATCTTGGCATTGCATTACAGCTTACTAATATTTTACGTGATGTAAGTAAAGATGCTGAGAAGGGAAGAATTTATTTACCGGAAGAAGATCTGATCAGATTCAATTATTCTGAAACTGAATTATTGCAGAAAATTTATAATAATCAGTTTAAAGAACTGATGATTTATGAAACCGGACGTGCAAAACAGTATTTTAACTCCGCTACCTCTCATCTTGATCTTGATGATAAAAAAACGATGTTTGCCGCCCGCGCAATGCAGCACATCTACTATAAAATGCTCGAAAAAATTATTGCTGCTGAGTATGATGTTTTTAATAACAACATCAAAGTTTCCAAAGTAGAAAAAATTGGTATTGCTCTGGGTGTTTGGGCAAAGTATAATTTAGTTTACTGATGAAAAAATGCTTAGTGATTGGTGGCGGAATTGCCGGACTTACAGCTGCATCGCTACTCGCTTCAAACAATCTAAAAGTTACTCTCATTGAATCATCTCCAAAGTTGGGCGGACGAACATACTCTTTTCAGGATTCAGAAACCGGTGAGGTAATAGATAATGGTCAGCATATCCTTATGGGATGTTATGATTACACTCTATCTTTTTTAAATCTTATCGGAGCTGCAAATAATTTTCATCATCAGGATAATTTAAGATTAGTTTTCGTTGATGATGAAAAGTCTGTCAGTAAAATAGATGCTGCAAAGTATATTTATCCTTTCAACATCATAAATGCGTTTTTACAATACAATAAAATATCCTCATCTGAGAAGCTGAGATTTGTTAGCTTTGTTATCAAGCTTCCGTTTATTAGTAAAAAAGCTTTAGCTCATCTTACAGTAAATGAATGGCTTGAAAAAGAAAATCAATCAGATAACATCATCAAATCTTTTTGGGAGATCCTTTGTGTCGGAGCAATGAATACAAGCTCATTAAAAGCATCTGCGTTAATATTTCATAACATACTTTTAAAAATTTTTTTTGGAGGAAATAAAGCATCCAGAATTGTACTGCCAAAATTCGGATTAAACCAAAGCATTATTGAACCCGCTCTTAATCAAATTAAAAAAAACGATGGCCAAATAAATTTATCTGAGCCGGTAAGAGAAATAAAAATTGAAAATAGAAGAGTGCATTCCGTTTGTACAGAAAAGAATATTTACACAGAATTTGATTACGTAATCTCTGCAATTCCGCTTTACGCTCTTGAAAAAGTTATTCCTGAAGAATCGTTAGGGATAAAATGTGATTTTAAATATCCAACAATTTTAAACATTCATATCTGGCTAACCGATTATAAAATGGATGAAGAATTTTATGGTTTGTTAAATTCGCAATTGCATTGGATTTTTAATAAAGGTAATCACATTAATGTTGTGGTAAGCGATGCTGATGAAATCTCTGTAAAAAATAATGAGGAATTAATTGGTTTGGTCAAAGCTGAGTTAGACAAGTTTCTTGGAATAAAAGAAAATCAAATACTCCGATACAAAATTATTAAAGAAAAGCGTGCAACATTTTTACCGGATGTCAAATCAAATTTTACAAGACCAAATTCTCAAACAAGAATTGAAAATCTTTTACTTGCTGGTGATTGGACTAACACCGGTTTGCCAGCAACTATAGAAGGAGCAGCCAAAAGCGGATATACGGCAGCAAATATTATTTTGAAAAATGATCAGAGTCAAAAGTGAATCCAAAATCAAAATTCTACATTCAAAAACTTGAATTGCAAAAACATCCCGAAGGTGGATATTATCGAGAGATATATCGTTCCGCAGAAATGATTACCACTGAATATCCGGGCAGAAGAAAGAAACGTAACTATTCAACTTCAATTTATTTTCTACTTGATGGAAAGCAGGTATCAAAATTTCATAAACTCCGGTCGGATGAATTGTGGCATTTTTATGATGGCTCATCTGTCTTAATCCATATCATAGATGAAAACGGGAATTATAAAAAAATAATTGTGGGAAAGAATATTTCATCAGGAGATGTTTATCAGACAGTAATTAAGAAAAACTGTTGGTTTGCAGCAGAAGTAATTGATAAAAAATCTTTTGCACTAGTTGGATGCACCGTATCTCCGGGATTTGATTTTTCTGATTTTGAATTTGGAGACAGAGAATCTTTAATTAATAAATATCCAGATCTTAAAAGCCTGATAATTCAGTTTACATAAAGCGCATCTCATTATGTGGTTAAAAAAAATACCTTAATTTGAAATGTATTATTGGATAAGTTTGATCAGAGAAAATCTTGTTAAAATCTAAATTGAATTTATAAGTGTTTTTAACTAATTTTTCGCACAAAAAATTTGCAAACAGGAGCCATATCGATATAAACTCTACTGATTTATTTTGTTTCATATTTCTCGGGATTTCTCTATTAAACACAAAATAAAAAAAATCATTGTTGAAACTGCACGTCTGCTTCTGGTTTCTGTAGTGGTGTTTTATGCAGGTATCAACTTAGGATTTGGCTCCGGTTACAGCTCACAGGTTAATGAGCATTTGTTGTATGATGCTTGTTTAAATCTGATAACCAATACTTCACCGGAAGAATCTCCAGCTAATTCTTCAATCTCACCTTTGGAATCACACAAAAAGGAAAGCAAAGATGATATAGTACTTAACTTTAATTCATCTATTCCTGATTCACCTGATGTTTCGATTCCGGATTCATTAATAAACATCCCTGATTCACTTGAGCAGCAATCGAATTTACTCTTAAACGTAAAAGATACAACAAAAATAAAAGTCAATCAGGATTCGTTACGATTGTATCAAATGTCTCTGGATTCAACAGACAGATTAAAATATTTTAAATATCAGAGAGAGGATTTACCTTACACAACTCTGAGGCAAAAAAAACAATCCAGGTTTTTTCTGGAGCCACCTGCATCAATTAAAACAAGAACTATAAGTATAGATTCAACAGGAAAATTTGTTGAGATAAAAGATTTAGTTCTTGGCAAACCGAGTAAAATTATTCTGAGAATGCCTATTGAAGAATATCTTGCTCTTCGGTTAGAAGTTGAAGAAAGAAAAAAATGGGAAGCACTTGGTTATGCTTACACAATTAAAGACTCAAAAGTTGGATTACAGGAATTAATTAAAAGCTTTACTGATTTTGAGATTCCGCTTCCAAGTGTTGGTGTGCTGAGTATATTCGGAACTCCAAAAATAAGTCTAAAAATTGGAGGTTCAGTTCAAATTCATGGTGCCTGGAGAAATGAAACAACTGAAGGAGTTACTGCATCCAGACTTGGAAATACACGCAACGAACCGGACTTCAAGCAACAGGTTCAGATAAATGTGAATGGTACAATCGGTGATAAACTTAATATTTCAGCCGACTGGAATACCGAGCGTACTTTCGAATATGAGAATCAATTAAAAATCAAGTACACCGGTTATGAAGATGAAATCATTCAAAGCGTCGAGGCGGGAAACGTATCTCTTCAAACTTCTCCGTTAGTTGGTGGTAGTGAAGCCCTTTTTGGTATTAAAGCTTTATTTAAAATGGGTCCATTTACTCTTACAACGATTGCAAGCCAGAAAAAAGGAGAAACTAAAGAAGTAAGTGTTTCGGGTGGAACGACAGAAGTTAATTTTTCAAAACGTGCTTATGAATATTCTACTAATCACTACTTTATTGATACCATTTATGCATCTCCCACTTTAAATGTTTTTAATGATTACTATGGTAACCCAACCCCGAGAGTCAGAGGAGATTTACAGGTTGTTGATATTCAGGTTTGGAAATCTATTAACCAGATTACTACTGATAGGTCAAAAGAGAGAGATGCAAATGTTTACATAGATTTACCAAGAATAAATGTTGGTGAATCTTATAATGAATCTTTGAGAGACTCTAATGTTGTTCCCGTTGAGGGTAAAATTGCAGTTGGCAGATTTTTATTATTAACCCCTGACGTTGATTATACTCTTCATCCAGAAACAGGATTTATAACATTCAAAACTTCAATCAATGAACAGGAAATATTAGCAGTTGCTTACAGACAGGAACAGGGCACAGGACCAAATGATGATGCAATTTACGGAGAATTTTTAGCTCAGGGCGATACAAACACAACAAGAAGATTAGTCTTAAAGATGATAAAGCCGGCTAACCTTCAACCAAAATTTACAACTGCCTGGAAGCTGCAATTAAAAAATATTTATCCTACCGGTGTAAGAAATGTGAAACCCGAAGGATTTGAGTTTGACATCAAACGTGAGATTGAAGGACAGGAACCTGTTAGTGAAGTTGGTAATGTTAGATTCTTAAATGCATTTGGTTTGGATTTGCTTAATTCCAGCCAGTCTGAGCAGCCCGACAATCAGTTTGATTATCGCCCATCAATCACAATATTCCCGGAAACAGGTGAAGTTATCTTTCCAACTCTACAGCCATTCGGTGATAATCTACCAAATGGTTTACCGGATGATTACAAATTTGATGATGTGTACGATACAACAAAAACTTTTGCACAACAAAATAAGATAAGAGACAAATGGGTCCTTGTTGGTAAAAGCAAAGGTTCTTCCTCATCAGTATATTCGCTCGGATTTAATGTCGTTGAAAATTCAGTTAAGGTAATTTTGAATGGACGAGAACTTTCTGCCGGAAGCGATTATATAGTTGATTATAATACCGGTCAGTTAACCATAAGAAATGATGCAGCACTTGTTCCGGGCGCAGATTTAAAAATTACTTATGAACAGAACGACCTTTTCCAACTGGCATCAAAAACACTTTTAGGTGCAAGAGGTATTTATGAATTTTCCAAGAAGACAAAACTTGGATTTTCAATCCTCAATCTTAATCAGCAAACTCTTAGTGATAAAGTAAGAATTGGGGAAGAACCATTAAGCAATACAATTTATGTTTTGGATTTTTCAACCAGTGCAGAACTTCCGGTTGTAACAAAATTATTAGATAATGTTTTTTCAACTCGTGAAATGTCAACCTTCAACTTTACAGGGGAGTTTGCTTATATCGATCCTGACCCAAACACTAAGAAAAGCACAATCAGCTCTGACGGTGGGAAAAGCATTGCGTACATTGATGATTTTGAAGGTGCAAAGCGAACAATTCCAGTCGGTGTTTCTTATACAGCCTGGAAAGATCTTAGTCCACCAGATAACAGTGTTTTTAATCCCGGCTTAACATATCGTCAGATGATGGATCATAAAGGTAAAGCATTCTGGTTTACTGAGACGCCATCTTTTGTAACTGTTCAGCAGATTTATGGAGACAGAAAGCAGGTAGCAAAAGCAGATCAGCAGGTAACTGTGATGGATTTTGTCTTTTTACCTGATACGCCGGGTACTTACAACTGGAATCCTAATCTTTCAGATAAAAAAAGATCATGGGGTGGTACACAAAAACTATTATCATCAGCTGCAAATAACCTGGTTGAAGAAAATATTGAGTTTATTGAATTCTGGGCACGCATTGAAAGGGCACCGGTTAATTCAAAACTTTATATAGATATCGGAAGAATTAGTGAAGATGTAATTCCGAATAACAGATTGGACACAGAAGATAAAGATTTTAATGATGCAATTGATGTGGAAGGCAAAGAAGATACAGGAATTGATGGTTGGACTGATGATCAGGAAAGGGCTAACACAGGAAGTGCAAAATCAGATCCGAGCGGAGATAATTTTTTCTTCCAGCGTGGCAGTGCACCATATCCGTTCGATTACTTTAATATTAACGGAACACAAGGCAATGCTATCTTAACTGATGTTGGCAGAATCCCGGATACAGAAGATTTAAACAGAAACGGTAACGTTGATAGAGAGAATAGTTATTTCAGATATGAAATTCCGTTAGACACTGTAAGCAGCAATAATCCATTTATTGCAGGTGGTGGATTAACCGAATTTGGCTGGTATCTTTTCAGAATTCCGCTTAAAGATAGTTCATCAACAGTTGGCAGTCCGAGTTTTTCAAATGTTGAATCAATCCGTCTTTTTGTTGAAGGCGTTGATAGTATGGTTCACTTTAAAATTACTGAATTCAATCTGGTTGGCAGCCAGTGGCAAAAAAATCTTCCGAAAGATTTGGTTAATAAAGATACCGTACTCTCAATTTCAGTTGTATCTCTTGAAGAAAACCCCGATTACACAAGCCCGCCGGGCGTTTTTCAGGAAAGAGACAGAACAAGACCTGATGAAAATATTTTACGCAACGAGCAATCACTTGCGTTAATTTTAAACGGTTTATCAGATGGTGAATCAAGAGAAGCAGTTAAATATCTTTTCAGACCGCTTGATGTATTTAGTTACAAACAAATGAAGTTATTTATTCATGGAGATAAAAATAATTTTCCTGGCTCCATTTCTTACAATGATACTTTAGGAGGATCATATAATTACTCCGCAGAAGTATATTTCAGATTTGGCGGTGACACCAATAACTATTATGAATATCGCCAACCGGTTTTACCGGATTGGAATGAAATAACAATCAACTTTGATGAACTAACTGCTATCAAACAATTAAGAGATTCACTAAATGAGGTTGTAAGAATTCCTGTGCAGGGCAGACCAGGGCACTTTTACGTGCTTAAAGGTAATCCAACATTAACATCCGTAAAATTCTTATCGGTTGGAGTGGTAAACTTGAATAATTCATTTAATCCCGGACCGCTATCTGGTCAGGTTTGGGTAAACGAATTGAGAGTTGTTGGAGCCGATGATTCACCCGGATGGGCTTATAGTTTTTCAACTGCGATGAAGCTGGCGGATTTTGCTACAGTCTCATTTAATATGAGCAAAAGAAATCCTTATTTTCATAGGTTAGCAGATAGATTTGGAAGCAGAATTGATCAGACAAGCTGGTCAGTTTCTACAGATGTAAATCTTTTAAAACTTCTGCCAATTAATTTGCCCGAGAGTAATCTTAGAATTAATTATTCCCATACGGAGCAGATTGGTAAACCACTTTATATTCCGGGAAGCGATGTAAAAGTAGATGAAGCTGTAAACCGGCAGCAACAGTTATTTGCCAATGATTCCACAGGCACTGTTAAATCACCGGAACAATTAAGAGAAGAAACTGAAACTGAATCTATTTCAGATTCCTGGTCGGCTTCAAATATCAAAATAAAAATTCCATCAAAACACTGGTTAATAAGAGATACGTTTAATGCACTGACACTCGGATTTAACTATAACAAAACATTTAGCAGAAGTCCCACAGTTCTATCGAATAACAGCTGGATTTGGAATGCTAATTTAACTTATGGAATTTCTTTAAGTCCTGAATACTATTTTAATCCAATAGATATTCCTGTGATTGGTGTATTGTTTGCATTGCTTAAAGATTATAGCGGAACTAAAATTTATTTTACTCCGCAGAATTTTAATTTAACATTAACAGCAAAACGAAACGCAAACACAAGTATATCTCGCCCCAGATTAAACCCTGCCACAGGGCAGATAACTCCAATAAATGAAGTTACCTCAAGGGATTTCATAACTTCAAGAGGTTTAAATTTTTCGTGGAAGTTAACCGAAGGCGGATTCTTAAATCTAACCACAAGTTATTCCTTAAACATCAGTTCTTCACTTGCATATCTGGAGACGGATGCAGATGGAAGACCAAGAACTGAAAGTGAAATCTGGAAAGACATTTTTGGTGGAGTATTTTTTGGAAGAGATAACAGATATCAGCAGAATTTTGATTTAAGAACTTCTCCAAGACTTCCAAGCCTTTTTGATCTAAATAAATTTTTTACTCTAAACGCTTCGTATTCCGCTGGCTATCAATGGAATTTTGATTTCAGACAGGAAGATATCGGAAGAAGTGCAGGATTTAATAACAGATCACAATTAGGATTAACAATGCGATGGAAATCATTGTTTGATCCATTATTCAAAGAAGATATTAAAAAAGATGATCCTAAATCAAAGCAGCTTGTTGAAAGAGAAAAACAGCTACAGAGAGAAATGCTTCAGAACCAGGTAGATTCTCTCGGAAATCCGATTGAAATTGATTCTACACAAATTGATTCACTCGAAATGGATATTGACAAACCATCGCCGTTTTCTGTTGGTCTCAATTATCTGATTGCAGGAATAAAGTATGTTTTGTTTGATTATGAAATGATACAAATAAACTTTACCAATGATAATCAGTTATCCAAATCAGGATTGAAAGCACAGGGAACAGGATTTAAAAACTTTTGGGGAATCTTTTACAATGAAGACGCAGGCCCGCCGAGAGGCTTTATGTTTGGACTCAGCAGCGATGTTGGACCGAGAGTCGGTAGAGCAAATACAAATCTTAATGATGTGTTCTCTCAAAAGAATAACATTGAATTAAAAACTTCCAGACCATTGTGGGAAGGAGCTAAAATAGATATATCATGGAGATCAGGCTGGTCTTTAAATAAAAATTCTACTATCTCAGTTGATAACGATGGAAATATTTTTGTTTCAAGCATTACAGCTTCCGGCTCGATATCAAGATCATTTTTAACGCTTCCTCCTGTGCTGATGTTTTCAGCATTTAAAAGTGGAATTAAGCAGGTAGCAGAATTATATAATCCGAGAGATCCTAACAGCAGCCTTAGTCAGGCTTTTGTAAAGGGATTTGAAAGTATGCCGCTTCTTGCTAACCTTGATTTTCTTGGTGAATATGGAAAATATATTCCTAGACCCAACTGGAGAATAAGCTGGGATGGATTGGAAAAACTTTTCTTCTTTAAATCTATTGCAGATAGAATATCCCTTGATCATTCTTATTCATCCACTTACACAGAAGGCTGGAAATTAAGCAGAGATGGAAGAGAAGAAGTTCAAGTGCAAAAAATAGAATACGGTTTTGCGCCGCTTGTCGGATTGAACTTAACTTTTGGTCAGCTCTGGGGCGGTAATCTTTCCGGAAATCTTAAGTACTCTACAAGAACAAGTTATGATCTTGGAGTAACTACAAGTAACATTACAGAAAACTTCTCAAAAGATATTGGTTTTACTCTTCAGTATTCAAAGTCTGGATTTGAATTACCATTGTTTGGTGTTTCACTTAAAAATGATATTGAATTTAGTTTGGCTTATTCTAATTCAAGGAATGCAGCGGTCAGATATAATATGTTAGACTTTAAGGAAGAAGGAATTCCGCAGGATGGTACAACAAGAGTAACAATTGAACCACGAATCAAATACACAATTAGTGCAAAAGTTACATTATCTGTTTTTTATAAAAGATCTACAGTTGAACCTGAAGGAGCTTCGAGAATTCCTCCAACCACTACTAATGAAGCTGGACTTGATGTGAATATTTCGATCAATTAAAACATATTTAATGTGATAAAAATTTTTAATTAAAGGAAAAGATGGAAAGAAAAAAAATTCTATGGGTTGATGACGAAATTGAGCTGCTTCGCTCGCATATAATTTTCTTGGCAGAGAAAGGCTACGAAGTTGATACAGTAACAAATGGCATCGATGCAATTTCTTCTGTAAAAGAAAAAAATTATGATTTAATTTTTCTTGATGAAATGATGGCAGGAATGGGCGGGTTGGAAACTTTAGCACAGATCAAAAATATTAATGCAGCCATTCCCGTTGTTATGATTACCAAATCAGAAGAAGAAACTTTAATGGATGAAGCAATCGGAGGCAAGATATCAGATTACCTGACCAAACCGGTAAATCCAAGTCAGGTTTTACTGGTTTGTAAAAAAATTCTTGAAGGGAAAAAAATCAGCGGGCAGTACGCAGCCAAAGACTATTTAACTGATTTCAATCAGATTACCCAATCTTTAATGTCTGATCTTGATTTTACTGAGTGGATAAGCATCTACCTTAAACTGGTAAACTGGTCTATTGAACTTGATCAGCATCGTGAAATTGGTTTAGAACAATCGCTAACGGAACAATATAAAGAAGCAAACAGAGAGTTTTCAAAATTTGTCGAAAAAAATTATAAGGATTGGATATCCGGGAATAAATCTGAAGAAGCACCGAATTTAACACCATCCATTGCAGAGAAATATGTTTTAAAGCATCTGAAAGATGATAGTAAATCTGTTTTCTTTATCGTGCTCGATTGCCTGCGTTTAGATCAATGGCTTGTTATGGAAAAACACATTACAGATCTTTTCAAAATAGAAAAAGATTATTACTTCTCTATTCTTCCTACATCAACACCATACGCACGAAATGCATTATTTGCCGGATTGTTTCCATCAGAAATTGAAAAATATTATCCCGATTTATGGATTTCAGGCAACGATGATGAAAACAGTATGAATAAGTTTGAGAAGGAACTGCTGCAAAATTTGCTTGATAGGAAAAGAATTAAACTAAAAAATGAACTTAAGTATATAAAAATTATCGACCCTGAAGTTGGAAAAAATTTTGAACAGAATATTCATTCGCATCAAAATAATCATTTAACAGCAGTTGTAGTAAATTTTCTTGATATGATTGCTCACAGCCGATCAGATTCAGATATTCTTAAAGAAATTGCTCCGGATGAGGCAGCTTACAGATCATTAACTAACAGCTGGTTTATGCATTCTTCACTGTTAAATATTTTCAGAGCACTCGCCAGAATGAAGAATGTAAAAATTGTTATCACTACTGATCACGGAAGCATAAGATCTTTAAGAGGAGCAAAAGTGTTGGGAGATCGCGAGGCTTCTACAAATCTTAGATTTAAGTATGGCAGAAATCTGAAGGTGGATGATAAGCATGCACTCTTCATCAAAAATTCATTAGAATACAAACTACCCAAACGTGGAGTTACAATAAATTATATTATAGCCAAAGAAGATTATTATTTTGTTTATCCAACTGATTATCATAAATATCTTACGCACTATAAAGATACTTTTCAGCACGGCGGAATTTCAATGGAAGAAATGATTTTGCCTGTAATAACATTGGATCCAAAGTAAAATGGTTTTTCCTTACGAAAGAATTAGTTATACAGAAAATGACACGAAAAACATAGCAGTTGAGTTTTCTGAATTTATAGAAGACGGAATGATTATCTGCTTAAATGGTAATCTGGGTGCAGGAAAAACTTTCTTCATAAAAAAAGTTTTAGAAGGGTTTGATATTGATAATGCAAATAGCCCCACATTTGCAATTGTTAATGAACATACCGGTAAAAAGAAGTTTTATCATTTTGATTTTTACAGAATTAACTCAGAAGTTGAACTTTTGGATTTGGGCATAGAAGATTATTTTAATGATGAAGATGCAGTCTGTTTGATAGAATGGGCAGATTTATTTCCCAAAGTTTTGCCTGCTAACAGAATAGAAATTTCGATAACGATGATTGATGAAAACACAAGAAAATTTGAATTTAAATCAGTATGAAAAATTTTGAGCCAATATTAGCGATTGAAACCTCTGACTCTGTTTGCGGAGTTTGTATTTATTATAATGAATCAAAATATTTTTCCTCCAAAATATTACTTAAACATTCCCACTCAGAAAAACTATTTGAGTTAATAGAGACAGCACTTCAAAATGCAGAGCTTAAAATAAATGAAATTAAATCTATCGCAGTTTCAGCCGGACCGGGCTCATTCACTGGTTTAAGAATTGGAATGGCGGCTGCCAAAGGAATTGCACAACCATTAAATCTTCCAATAATTCCTGTTCCAACATTTAAAGCACTTGCATTACAAATTTCTGAATACTTACCCGTCAGCAGTAGATTTATCATTGCAAACAAAGTTGGAAAAGATGAACTGTATTTCGGGAAGTTTCAAATTAAAGCTAATAATGATATATTTCAGGAAGAATTAAAAATCATACCCAATTCCGAATTGCTAATTAACTATGAGGGATTAACTGTCTTTGGCAATATTTCCAAAGACACATTTAAAATAAATGTAATGAACATAGCCGCACCGGTACCAGAGTTCGTTGCAAAATGGGCAGCTGAATTTGGTGAGGAAAATTTAGTTTTTGATTTTGATTTTTTAGAACCAGATTATTTAAAGGAATTTATTGTTAAGGAGAAAAAATTATGATAAAAAAAGTGATTATAATTTTTTTGATGTTATTCGTTAACGCTTTACCTCAGCTGATTGAGCCTAAAGTCAGTGTACAGCAAAATGAATATGATTTTGGTGATATAAAACAGAATGATATAGTTGATCATTCTTTTGTTATAACAAACACTGGCGGCGATGTACTCAAAATTTCGGATGTAAGAGCTTCCTGTGGCTGCACAGCAGCACAACCGGATAAAACTGAATTAAAACCAGGTGAATCAACCAAACTAAAAGTGACATTTAATTCAAAAGGCAGAAAAGGGCCGCAAGTAAAAAGCGTTAATTTTAAAACTAATGATCCAAATAAGCCTTTAGTTACACTTACAATCAAATGCAACATAATTGTTAAAGATGGAAGTGGTAATAAATCTGGTGCAAAAATATTCTTTCCAGAAACTCAATTCGATTTCGGTAAAGTAAAAGAGGGTTCTAAATTAAATCACACATTCACTTTTCAAAATACAGGCACTCAGCCACTCATAATTAAAGATGTAAAGACTTCCTGTGGCTGCACCGCAGCAGTGATAAGCGAAAAAAATATTCAACCTGGAAAGAGTGGTTCGATCAAAGTGGATTTTGATACATCCAAACGTCAGGGTAAAACAAGTAAGATGATTACAGTTGTTTCAAATGATACAAACGAACCAAATAAAGTTATTTCAATAACAGCAGAAATTATACGGAACTAATATGCCTTGGTTTAAAAGATCCAAACAAAATATCGCTGCAGATACTCAGCAAAAAGAATTGCCTGCAGGTCTGTGGGAAAAATGTCCGTCTTGTGGTGAGATAATTCATAAAAAACAACTTGAGTTAAATCTGTGGACCTGTATTAAATGCGATTATCATTTCAGAATTTCAAGTCTCGATTATGTATCTATCCTGCTTGATAAAAACTCTTTCAAAGAGATGGATAAAAAAATGAGATCTGCTGATCCACTTAAATTTGTGGATACAAAGAAATATTCTGATAGAATTGCCTCTACAATTAAGAAACTTGACTTGTACGACGCAGTAAGAACAGGCACTGGAAAAATTGATGGCCGTGAAGTCGCATTCGGATGCATGGATTTTCAATTTATTGGTGGCAGTATGGGATCAGTCGTCGGTGAAAAGATTGCCCGACTGATTGACAAAGCTTACAAAAATAAAATACCACTAATTATAATCTCCTCAAGTGGCGGGGCAAGAATGATGGAAGGTGCCTACTCTCTGTTGCAGCTTGCCAAAACAAGTTCAAGATTAACAAAGCTAGCTGAAGCAAAAATTCCTTACATATCAGTTTTAACCGATCCGACAACCGGAGGAACAACAGCCAGTTATGCAATGTTAGGCGATATTCATATTGCTGAGCCAAAGGCGTTAATTGGATTTGCCGGACCACGTGTAATCAAACAAACGATAGGGAAAGATTTACCGGAAGGTTTTCAGCGTTCAGAATTTTTGGTTGAGCACGGTTTTGTGGATTTTATATCTCATCGTAAAGATTTGCGAGCCAATCTTATAAAAGTGCTGGATTTACTAACATAAAAAACAGATAACAAAAAATTTATCTAACGCTTACATCGCCAAAGTGAATTTTATTAATCTTATCTTTTACTTTAAGTAACAGAAATCCATCATCATCAACGTCATCAAATATTCCAAAAATTTCTTTATCATCTTCTATAACTGAAATTTTTTCTCCAATCATCTTGCAGCGTAATTTCCAGTCATCCATCAAGGCTTTCTTATCAGTTTTTATTCTTTCCAGATAGATTTCAAAATTGTTTAGTATTTCTGCCAATAATTTCTCTCTCTCAACTGTTTTGCCCGTTTCTATTTTTATAGATGTAGGGGGAAAATTAAACTGACCTTGAAATGAATTCTGATTAACGTTTACTCCAATTCCTACAACAACTCTTTCTAATTTTGATCCTTGAGATGATGATTCGATAAGAATTCCGGATGTTTTTTTACCATTAAGAAGAACATCATTCGGCCACTTTAGATTAGCCCTTATTTGAAAAAGATTTTCAATTGAAACTGCAACACTTAATGATGCCGCAAAGTTTATCAGGTTTATATTCTGAAAAAGGACTTTGTCTTTTAATAATAATATTGAAAAGGTTAAATTTGATTCGGGGGCGCTGTACCAGGTTCTATCTTTTCTGCCTCTGCCTTTTGTCTGTTTTTCAGCAAGAACCACCGTTCCGTTTTTATGCTGTCCACTGTTTTTATCCATCAAAAAAGAATTAGTGGATTCCATTTCTTCAGCATAAATAAATGCTCTGCCAATGAAATCTGTATTAAGTTTAATATCAAAGTTTTCCAGGTTAAACACAGTATCTCCAAAAGATGAGTTCAAAAATATCTAAATTCTTCCATAATGTCACCCTATCTGTCTAAAAGTGGTAATGATAAGTCATTCTGTCGTAGCTTTCAGAATCAAACAGTGTTTGAAACTGGATAGACATTTCCTTAACTGATTATTTTATAATAAGTTAGCAAGTTTCACTTTATCTGGCACTCCTATTGTTTTGATAAATAGTTAAAAAATAAATTTAAGAATAAAGGAGATAAATAATGGGAAAAATAATAGGAATCGATTTAGGGACTACAAACTCTTGTGTTGCAGTGATGGAAGGCAATGACCCCGTTGTAATACCAAATTCAGAGGGAGGAAGAACTACTCCTTCGGTTGTTGCATTTACAAAAACCGGTGAGCGATTGGTCGGACAGCCAGCCAAAAGACAGGCAATCACTAATCCAAAGAATACTGTCTTTTCTATAAAAAGATTTATGGGACGTTTCATTAATGAAGTTGGAAATGAAAAGAATGAAGTTCCTTACGAAGTTGTTGCCGGAGATAATAACAGTGCACGTGTAAAGATTGGTGACAGATTATACTCGCCGCCTGAAATTAGCGCTATGATCTTACAGAAAATGAAAAAAACTGCAGAGGATTATCTCGGTCAGGAAGTAACAGAAGCAGTAATAACTGTGCCCGCTTATTTTAATGACGCTCAAAGACAGGCAACAAAAGATGCCGGTGAAATAGCAGGTTTAACAGTCAGAAGAATAATAAATGAACCAACCGCTGCTGCACTAGCTTATGGATTGGATAAAAAAACAAGTGATCATACAGTTGCTGTTTATGATTTAGGTGGCGGAACATTTGATATATCTATCCTGCAGCTTGGTGATGGTGTGTTTGAAGTTAAATCAACTAATGGTGATACTCATTTAGGTGGTGATGATTTTGATCAGAGATTAATTGATTATCTCGCAGATGAATTTAAGAAACAAGAAGGGATAGATCTTCGTAAAGATCCGATGGCACTGCAGAGATTAAAGGAAGCTGCTGAAAAAGCCAAAATAGAATTGTCCTCTTCTTCTTCAACAGAAGTAAATTTACCATTCATTACTGCTACTCAGGATGGACCGAAACATCTCAATATAAATTTAACTCGTTCAAAATTTGAACAGTTAATTGATGATCTGGTTCAAAAAACAAAGCTACCTTGTGAGCAGGCAATGAAAGATGCCGGTGTAACTCCAAAAGATATCAATGAAGTAATTTTAGTCGGTGGTTCCACAAGAATACCAATGGTACAACAACTTGTAAAAGATTTATTCCAGAGAGAACCACACAAAGGTGTTAATCCGGATGAGGTTGTTGCTATCGGAGCTGCAATTCAGGGTGGCGTATTAGCCGGAGATGTAAAAGATGTTCTGTTGCTTGATGTTACACCTCTCTCACTCGGTATAGAAACTCTTGGTGGAGTAATGACCCGATTGATTGAAGCGAACACAACAATTCCAACTAAAAAAAGCGAAGTATTTTCAACCGCTTCGGATAATCAGCCTTCTGTTGAAATACATATTCTTCAGGGTGAAAGACCAATGGCTGCAGATAACAGAACTTTGGGAAGATTTCATCTTGATGGTATTCCACCGGCGCCTCGTGGTGTGCCACAAATAGAAGTAACATTTGATATTGATGCAAATGGAATACTGCATGTAAGTGCAAAAGACAAGGCTACCGGAAAAGAACAAAGTATAAGAATTACTTCCTCAAGCGGTCTGGATAAAAATGAAATAGAGAAAATGAAAAATGCTGCTAAAGAACATGCTGCAGAGGATAAACTAAAGAAAGAAGCCGTTGAAACCAGAAATCAGGCAGATAGTTTAGTATTCCAGACAAAGAAACAGCTGGAAGAACTAAAAGATAAAGTTTCTCCTGATATTAAATCCAGATTAGAATCTGAAATCAAAAAAGTTGAAGATGCTCTTTCGACAAATAATACAGAGCAAATAAAATCTGCAACTGAGTCTCTCAGCAAAACCTGGAACGAAGTAGCTTCACAACTTTATTCTCAGGCAGGAGGTCCTCAGGCTCAACAGACTTCTCAAGAGCAACAGGCAAAACCTGATGAAGGCAAAGAGAATGTACAGGATGCCTCTTACGAAGTTGTGGATGATGACAAGAAATAATTGTCCTTAAAATCTTACTAAGCCCCGCAATGCGGGGCTTTTTTGTTTACATTCCATTTGGTTATTTTAGAATAAGAAATCCTGATTACTTAATGGTTCGCAGCGAAAAAAAACATCGAATAATTTTTATTGATCTGATGAGGGCATTTGCAGTTCTGCAAATGGTTCAGGGCCATACGGTTGATGTTCTTCTGGCGCCTGAATATAGGCTTACAGAGTATCCTGCATATGCAATTTGGTTGTTTATGCGTGGAATGACCGCTCCTATTTTTATGTTTACTGCCGGAACCGTTTTTACATATCTTTTTCGTCTTGCAGATGAGCCTTTTGAGAAAAATCCACGAGTGATGAAGGGATTTAAAAGGTTTCTGCTGCTTGTTGGGTTAGGATATCTTTTAAGATTTCCCACTTATAAAGTTTTTGATTTTTCAAGTGTAACTAAACAAAGTATGGATATCTTTTTATCAGTGGATGTACTTCAACTTATTGGTTTTGGTTTGTTGCTGGTTATGATATTTGCATTTATGTCTGAAAAACTTAAGATAAGTGATACAATTATGTATTCTGCAGCAGCTCTTTTCTTTTTTATATCAACTCCATTCGTTTCCAGAGTAGATTGGATAAATATATTTCCTCAGTTTATTGCAGGATATTTTTACGATAAAACCGGTTCGCTGTTTCCATTATTTCCGTGGGCTGGTTATGTTATTTTAGGAGGAGTGCTGGGAAGTTATCTGGCAAAAAATCCGCTTGTCTTTAAAACAAATAAGTTTAGTTTGAATCTTGCATTATTTGGTTTTGCATTAATTTTAGTTTCTGAAATATCATTGTTAATAAGCGGAAACTTATTTAATTACTATTACACAACAACTTCTTACACACTCGAAACTATATTTTTCAGGGTAGGATTTGTTCTGATACTTAATTCATTTGTATCCTATATATCTCAGAAAATAGAATCCATCCCAAGAATAATTATTCTTTTGGGAAGAAATACTCTGCTAATTTATGTTGTACACTTAATGATATTATACGGAAGTGCCTGGAACCCGGGATTAATTCTTTTGTTCGGAAATTCTTTTAAAGTTTCGCACACAATAATTAGTGCTTTAACGATGATTACATTAATGTCTTTGATGGTGATAGCTTTGAACAAACTTAAATTCAGATATAAACAACTCGTGACGTAATTAAATGAGAAAGTCCAGTACAACAAATCCGGCAGCCACTGCAGAGGACAAAGAATTAGATCAAACTCTCCGTCCCAAATTTATAAAAGATTTTAACGGACAGATTAAGATAACAGAGAATCTTAACGTCTTCGTTGCTGCCGCAAAAAAAAGAAAAGAAGCACTTGATCACGTATTGCTTACGGGTCCTCCGGGTTTAGGTAAAACAACTTTAGCTCACGTGATCGCAAATGAACTTGGTGTAAAAATTAAAGTTACATCGGGTCCTGTGTTGGAAAAGCCAGGTGATCTGGCAGGAATACTTACAAATTTAGATGAGCACTCAGTTTTGTTTATTGATGAAATCCACAGGCTCAGTCCGATTGTAGAAGAGTATCTCTATTCTGCAATGGAAGATTACAAACTTGATATTATGATTGAAAGCGGACCAAATGCAAGGACTGTTCAGATTAGTTTGCCCAAATATACATTGGTTGGTGCAACCACACGTGCCGGAATGTTGACTTCTCCTTTGCGAGACAGGTTTGGGATTAAATTCAGATTGGATTATTATGATGATGAAACTCTTCATAAAATAGTCAATCGATCAGCGAAAATTATGAACCTCTCGATTGATAAAGATGCAGCACTGGAATTAGCCAAAAGATCGCGCGGTACACCAAGAATTGCGAACAGACTTTTAAGACGTACACGTGATTTTGCTGATTTTGAAGATAAAAAATCAATTGATGTGGATGTTACTCGTAAAGCTTTGCGCGCACTTGAAGTAGATGAATTCGGATTAGATGAAATGGATAAAGAAATCATTCTTGCTATTATCGATAAGTATAATGGGGGACCTGTTGGATTAAATACACTTGCAGTTGCAGTAAATGAAGATCCGGGAACGATCGAAGAAGTGTATGAACCATTTTTAATTCAACAAGGATTTATTCAAAGAACTCCACGTGGAAGAGAAGCAACTGTGTTAGCCTACAAAAGATTTGGAAAAAATAAGTTTGATAAAAACAATAATTCATTATTCGATTAAAGAAAGGAAATTTGGTGAAACTGATTACTTTTATTCTAACTATCGTAATTGTTTCGGCTAATTTACTGGCTCAAAATAATTTTTATATACCGTTAAATATCAAACCGGCTTATGAAAAAAACACCCGTTCAATGGATGGCAAACCGGGAGTAAACTATTGGCAGAATCGCTCTGAGTATAATATTAAAGTTAATTTTGATCCTGCTGCAAAGCTCTTGGAAGGATCTGAACAGATTACTTACTACAACAACAGTCCTGATTCATTAAGTCAGATCGTAATCAGACTTTATCACAACATCAGTAAACCCACTGCAAAAAGAGATTTTTATTTAAATGAAAAAGCAATAACTGATGGTGTAAAACTTAAAAAACTTTTAGTCGCAGATGCTGAAATTGATTTGTCAGATCGAAATAAAGCGATGATAATCGGTACAAATCTGATATTAAATCTTCCTGAAAAATTATCTCCTAAAAACAGTCTCAAACTTTCAATTGATTGGGAAACTAAAATACCTGATGTGCCTACGATCAGATTCGGAAGCTATGATTCAACTTCTGTATTCGTAGCTTACTGGTATCCGCAAATTGCTGTTTATGATGATATAGATGGATGGGATAGAATGGATTATTCAGGTACAATGGAAATGTATAATGACTTTAGTGATTTCACCGTTAATTATACTGTGCCGGCCGGATATCATATCTGGTCAACAGGGGTTTGGCAAAATCCGGATGAAATTCTTGAGCAGGAATTTTTGGATAGATACAACAAAGCCTGGCAATCAGATGAAGTGGTAAGAATAATTACTAAAGAAGACAGAAATAAAAAGATTTACAAAAATCGCATAGGTTATAATACATTTATTTTTACCGCAAAGAATGTTCCTGATTTTGCTTTTGGTGTAAGCAACACTTATTTGTGGGATGCAGTTAGTTTTAAACCTGATAAAAACTCCGATCGAAGAGTTTATTGTGCAGCAGCATACAAAGAAACAAGTAAAGATTTTTATGATGTTGCAAAAATTGCAAAAGAATCTCTGGAATTTTTCTCATTCAAGATACCGGGGGTTGCTTATCCTTATCCTTCTGCTACTGTATTCAATGGTGCGGGTGGAATGGAGTTTCCAATGATTGTAAATGACGGCAGTTCAAGAACTCTTGAAGGAACAGTTGGTGTTACATCACACGAACTTGCACATCAGTATATGCCATTCTATATGGGAACAAATGAACGCAAATATCCTTTTATGGATGAAGGCTGGGCAGTTATGCTTCCGTTTGATTTTCAGGAAGGATATGTTAAAGGAAACAATGTGCGTGAAAGAAACGTTTCTGCTTACGAAGAATTTGCCGGAAATGAATATGAACTACCACTGATGATCCCAACTCCGGTTATTAATTGGAGAACTTCCAGAACATCTTCTTATACAAGACCCGCAATTGCTTACGAAATTTTGCGTAACACCTTGGGTGATGATTTATTTTTGAAGGGATTGCACGCATACATGGAAAGATGGAATGGCAAACATCCAATCCCAACGGATTTCTTTTTTACTTTTAATGATGTTCTTAAACAGGATTTATCCTGGTATTGGAAACCCTGGTTCTATCAATTTTCATATCCTGATATGATGATTAACAAAGTAAAAAGTAGAAGGAACTCGATTACTGTTGAAATTAAAAATATTGGAGGATTGCCTCTTCCTGTTAAAATTCAGGTGATGCATAATGATGTTGTGGCTAAAGAGATTTATAAAACTGCAGATATTTGGAAATCAGGTAAGGATAAAGTGGAAATAATTATTGATGGAGTTAAAAGTTTTGATGCTTTGATTTTAGGAAGTGATATTATTCCTGATGTTAATACTGTTGATAACGTTTATATAAAATAAACTTAAAACGTATACACAAAAATTTATTTAGATCTGTCATTCCTGTTTCAGCGGGAATGACAGATTATTTAGGTACATAGTTCAGTTACTTTTTTCGTTCCCAGGCATATTGTTTATTCTTCCTGCCAGATTTATTCCCGGACTTTCTATCTTTGAATTGTGCAAAATCTTTCTTTCTCTTTCCAGAAGATTTTTGTCTGTCACTTCTATCAAAAGATTTTTTACTATTTCTTCGTTTCTCTGCTATCTCAATGTTTATTTCCCGCTTACGCAAATACTTTTCTTTAAATCCATCTATAATTACCGATTCATAATTACTATCAGCTTCGAAGAAAGAAAAGTTTTTAAGAATTTCTATCTGACCAACAGCAATATCTTTTATACCTGTAAAATCATTTATCATCCCAATCAATTGAGTTGGTTTAAGCCCATCTGTAACACCAAGGTTAATGAAAAATCTTGTATAGTGTCCGCTACTTTTACCGGAAAACTGTTTATTACCTGATTTATCGTCTTTTGGATTTAACAAGTCTGGTAAATTTTTATAGTAATCCAGAAAGCGATTGAATTCAATAGATACAAATCTTTGTATAAGTTCATTTCTGTCCATCCATTCAAGTTTATCGTATATCTTTGGCAGAAAAGATTCAACTTCACTTACATTAACTTCCACTTTTTCAACACGATCAATCAAATTAAATAACTGTTTTTCACAAATCTCTCTACCTGATGGAACAGGCAGGGTGGTAAACTTTTTATTTAACTGTTTCTCAATCGAAAACAGTTTATGCTTTTCTTTCAGATTGGCTATGACGATAGAAATACCAGTTTTACCGGCGCGCCCGGTTCTACCGCTTCTGTGAGTATAAATTTCAAGTTCATCAGGCAGATCGTAATTTATAATATGTGTAAGGTTTTCAACATCCAAACCACGCGCAGCAACATCTGTGGCAACCAGTAACTTTAAATGTCCGGTTCTGAATTTATTCAGTACCGCTTCACGTTGTGCCTGAGATAAATCGCCGTGCAAAGCGTCTGCATTGTATCCATCCTGCACAAGTTTTTCAGCAATTTCTTTAGTTTCATTTCTTGTTCGGCAAAAAACAATCCCATAAATACTTGGATGAAAATCAACAATTCTTTTTAACGCAAAATACTTATCGCGTGCATGAACAAAGTAGCTGATATGTTCAACATTTTCTGCTCCTGCATTTCTTTTTCCAAGTGTAATTTCAACAGGATTTTTCATATATCTGTTTGCAATACTTAAAAGCTGCTTGGGCATTGTTGCAGAGAAAAGAAAAGTGTTTCTGTTTTTTGGAGTTGTTTCCAGAATTGCTTCCAGTTCTTCTTTGAATCCCATATTAAGCATCTCATCAGCTTCATCAAGCACAACGGCTTTAACATTATTAAGATTAACAACATTCCTGTTAATAAGATCGAGTAATCTACCTGGAGTGGCAGAAATTATCTGAGCACCTTGTTTAACTTTTTGAATTTGACGATCCATACTTGATCCACCAAAGACAGCAGCTATTTTTATGTTTTTATTATTCGCAGCAAAATCCTTAAGATCATCTGCTATCTGAAGGCATAATTCCCGCGTTGGCGCAATTATCAAGTATTGAACGTGTTTTAATTTTGTATCTGTCCTGTGAATTATTGGCAAACCAAAAGCAGCGGTTTTACCGGTTCCGGTTTGTGCCAGAACAATTATGTCATCGCATTTATCCCGCAGCATTAGTGGAATTATTTTTTCCTGTACCGGCATTGGCTTCTCAAAACCAATGTCTTTTATTGCATTAATTGTGTCAGGATCTAAGCCCAGCATTTCAAATGAATTCATTCATTAACTTTCTAGAAATTTATACTTATTGTTTAAACTACTCTTTGTAAGATTTAACAGGCTGGATTTTCTAACAGGATTTCTATTAGAGTGTCAGGCAAGTTTATTTTCTTCTTCTGGATTTGTATCGGAATTAACTTATCTGGTTAACAAGGAGTAAATTGTTGAACCAAAGATACAAATAAATTTACCAATTATTGATATCGGATAATTTTATAATATCTCAGCAGAAGTAGCAGCAAAAGACCATCAATTTAGTTTTGTGGTTTAAATATCAATGCACTACCACCGCCGGGAGCTAATTTTATTTTTATTGTATCGTACTTTTTTACACTCTTAGTTTCAATTTCATATTTCATTGGATTTTTTTCCCAGTGAGAATCAGATGCATCTTTATAAACAGTCATCTCATATTTTTCGCTATCCAGAAAATCTAATCTGATATCAAACTCTCGAGCTTCTTCATCTGTAATTGCACCTAAAAACCAGTTTTCAGAATTTTTATCTTTGCGTGCTATTATTACATAATCACCGGGTTCAGCTTTTAAGATTTTTGTGTCCTTCCAATCAACCGGAACTTGTTCAATGAATGTAAATGCATCAGGAAATCTCTCGTAGTTTTCAGGCAAATCTGCTGCCATTTGAATTGGACTGTAAATCGTAACATAAAGCGCCAGCTGTTTTGCAAGTGTGGTATGAACCTGATATTTACTTTCAGGATTATAATAATCCATTTTTATCTGAAAAATACCAGGAGTGTAATCCATAGGTCCACCCATAAAGCGTGTGAAGGGAAGAATTGTTTCGTGCTCAGGCGGATTGCCGGTACTCCAGGCATTAAACTCATTACCGCGTGCAGCTTCTGCGGCTAACCAGTTTGGATATGTACGATGTAATCCGGTCAAACGAACTGATTCATGTGAATCAACGCTAATTCTGAATTTTTCTGCTTTCTCCAAAACTCTTGTATAGTGATTAACCATCCACTGACCATCGTGGTGCTCTCCTCGTGGAATTATTTTTCCCACATAACCTGTTTTAACTGAATTATAACCATACTCTTTCATAAGTCTGAATGCGTCGTCTAATCTTCTTTCATAATTAGTTACAGAAGCCGAAGTCTCGTGATGCATTATCAGTTCAACACCTTTTTGTTTTGCATAATCAGAAAGATATCTGATGTCAAAATCAGGATAGGGAGTTACAAAATCAAAAACGTTTTCTTTCCACTGACCAAACCAGTCTTCCCATCCAACATTCCAGCCTTCAACAAGCACACCATCAAATCCATGTTTTGCAGCAAAATCAATATAGCGTTTTGTATTTTCTGTTGTTGCACCATGTCTGCCATTTGGTGTAAGTGAATTCCAGTCAATCTCATCAAGTTTAACATTATTTATATCAGCGTAATTCCAGGACATTGTTCCAACATGCATACCCCACCAGATACCAATATACTTCATAGGTTTTATCCAGCTTACATCTTCAAATTTTGTTGGTTCGTTCAGATTCAAAATCATTTTAGAAGATAAGATATCCTCTGCTTTATCGCTTACTACTATTGTTCTCCATGGAGTTTTGAAAGGCGTTTGAAGATATGCTTTTGTTCCAAATACATCGGGACAAAGATGGGTTTGAAAAGAAAAATTACCTTTATCAATTCTCAGGTACATTGCAGGATAATCCAGTAGAGCAGCTTCGTGAATGTTTAGATACAGCCCGTCTTTTGTTTTCATCATCAAAGGTGTTTGTACTACATCTTTACCCGGAAAAGATTTTACAATTATGTCGTCAAAATTTGCACCTTTGCTTGCATCAATTTCTGAAAGCAGGGAAGTGGTGTAAGTATATTCCTGGGAATCATAATCTCCGGGAATCCAAAAAGTTTTATGATCACCTGTTAAAGCAAATTGTGTGTTTTCTTCTGCAACATTAAAGTATTTCAGATTATCCTGAACGGGAAATTCATATCTGAAACCAAGTCCGTCATTAAAAAGTCTGAATGTAACAATCATCATTCTTTTTTCTTTAGGTTGAATTAATGTAACCTGCATTTGATTGTAATTGCTTATGATTTTATCAACTTCACCCCAAACAGGTTTCCATTCTTCATAATAATTTGAAGTAACCACAGCATCAACTTTAAACCCATCAATAAAATCGGGTTGATCTATTAAGTCTATACCAAGTTTGCTGCTTCTGATTACTTCTTTACCATCAAACGAAAGACTGTACATCAATTGGTTTTGATTTGAAAGATTAATCTTCAGTTTAAGTTTGCCATCTGGTGATTGAATTTCCTGTGCGAAATTATTAGTCAGATTCATAGCAAGTAAAAAAATGATAAGAATGGTTTTCATAAACAAGAACTTTCATTTAGTTTCTAATAAACCTTTTTTATTTGTGTACTTTGAAAATAATGATTTAATATCTCAATAAAAGTTTGCCCTTCATAAGCACGAGCAACTGCACCCGATTGGCACATTCCAACACCGTGACCCCAACCGGCTCCCTTAAATAAAAATTTATCATTTCCATCTGAAGAAATAAATTTGTCCACGATAAAACAAGAACTTCGGAACGGAGGTTTCTTAATTTTTCTGATTTCAAGCTCTGAGTTTAGAATAAGTGAGTCCACATCACCAATAAATTTTGCCTTTATTATTCTTCCTGATTTTCCTCTTTCAACAGGAATGATGTCTTTGACAACTCCAATATTTTTTATTTCATTAATATTAGCAGTCAATTCCTTAACCGTCATTTCAACCTGCCATCTGAAATTATTTTTACTCCACGATGGTAAATCAGGATGGAAATAAGGATTGCAATAGACATCAGGGTTACTCTCAATCCATTCTTCAGGATTGTGTTGTGGGTTAAAAGGCAGCTCCTTATCAGAATCAAAGTGTGAACTCCAGTAGGGAACAGAACCGGATCTTTCGGGCCAGACATTTTCAACATTTTCAGAAATTCCACCGCAGTTGGAGGCATAATAAGCGCCGATTACATCATCACCATAAAATAAACACAACCCTCTTGTATCATAAACCGCCTGATCTGTGATCGCAGTACGTTTGTTATTGCCTGCAAAAACCTGACATTCCACATCGGCGCATAAATCAAAATTATCGCCTGTGTATTTTTTAGTAATAAGAGCCTCAACCGTTTCTGAGCGTGCTGCTATTACCTGTGCTTTAAGTGCTTCTAGGGGTGCGTCACTGCCAATTTCATAAGGGACAACTCCGCACAAATATTTTTCGAGAGGCAGAGTGATTATAACATCAAACTTTTTATCTGCATTGATATAAATTTCAAAGTCACCTTCATAAATTCTGTTTTCTTTACCTTCCCACCACCACCCAATTCCATAAGGAACATTTTTAATTTCCAGTGTTCCATTTTCAAGAAAGTTTTTTAAGGAAATTTTATTTAATGTGATACTTGATTCAGGCTTTGTGTTTTTAAGAAGAATCAAATTGTCACTTGTGCTCAACGAGATTGAATCGCTTTCAAAGAAATCCAAAGAAATTTTATTTATTGAATCATATAATTTCCATTCACTATTGAAAGTTATATTTAATGAATCAAGGGAGTAAATGATTCTCACTCTAACCAAAGGTTCTTCATTAAACAATGATTGCGGGTAATCTGAGAATTGGGTTAATAAGATTGCAAGAAGGAACGATGAATAAAAAAATTTCACGTGGTTAATCAATGTTTAATTTTTATTACTTCAAATTTAGGAATATTATTTAGTAATTCATTCAACTTTGATTTTAAGAGAAAGCCGTGGTGAATTGTTATCTAACAAAAAAACAATAATTGCATAAGTGCCGGGATCAATAGTTTTTCCATTCCAGTCTTTAAATTGAGATTGAATGTATAAAGACTTTGTTTCTCCGGTTAAAACTGAAAAACTGCTTAACGCAGGAGAAACAATCATTGGATAAGAGACTACGGTCTTGCCAAAAACATTTATCAACTCAAAGCCGAGCTGCTGGATATTGCTAAAATTAAATTGTTTTGTTTGAGCAGTTTTATTCCTGACTGTGAAAGATATCTTGAGAATATCGTTGAGATCAAAAACTGATTTTTCAACACAAGCTGTGTATTCAATTCCATCCAACTCTATAGTTCTTTCTTTTGTAAGATCAGAGTCATCAGTGCTAATCAAAGAGTTACACCCTGCATAAAAAAGTAGAAAAAATATTATCAGAGATATCAGTCGATTCATTTTCTTACCCTTTCATCTTTCCAGATTAACTTTTCATTTGTCCGTTCTTCAAAAAAATCAGGACATTTACCATCACCGCTGCCGGTCATACCACCGTCAGGTGCACAAATAAAATTTCCATCCTTATCATATAAAGTACTGAACTGATCACAGCATTGCGGAGGGATATAATATACTAAGCGATTTTTATAAGTGTATTGCCAGATTGATTGAGGTGGATTTCCAACTGGTAATGATTTAAACTCTTCAATTAAATTCATTATCCATTCAGGCTCTTCATTTACCTTTGTTGGAATAGAACAGCTTAAAATCATTAATATTAGATTAATCGAAAAAATTATTAATCGTGATTTCATTTAAAATCTCTTCATTTCCAGACTAGTGATATTTTGAAATAAATTCTTTTATTAATTGAAAATACTTCTTAGGATTTTCTATGTGCACAAAATGTCCACAATTACCAACAATATGTAATTCAGATTTTTGTATAGTTTCTGCCATTCGTTTAATAGCAGTGTTTGGTATCGGGTCATTTTCACCATGAATGATAAGCGTGGGACAAGTGATCATCTTCATTTTATCATATATATCAAAGCTCATTAAATATGGTGAGAATTTGGAAGAGCTTGAGAAAAACTTAACTACCCTTAAACTGTCGAAATAATTTAGATAAAGCTTATTCACAAATGTTGAATCAACAGAGTAACCCTTGAAGCGCAAATTCATAAATTTCTTAAACAAATCAGGATCATATCTAAGTGCTGGATTTTTTGATAAATCAAAAATTGGTGCGGTCTGGGGCGAGGTTCAGGCGTATGAATGGTTGACGGAAAAATTTTACCAAAGACTGATTTCCGGGCAGAATCCTTTTGGATTGATAAAAAACATGCTTTATCCTTTTGGCTTTTATTTGGGCTTAGTTGATGCGGGAAATGGTTTGTTTTTTCCGTTTTTTAAACCTTTTCTCTCAACTCACCAGACGATGTCAATTATCATTGCCCTGTCTTTATTAATGGCCAATATTGGCATGTATCTTCTTTTAAGAAAGTTAAATATCAACAAGCCGCTTTCCTTTATCATCGGAGCAGCATTTGGCTATATGACTTTTCTTATGCCTCGAGCAGGACATTTGAGTTACTGGTGCCATTTTCTTTTCCCTTGGTTTTATTTTTTTGTCATTAATTTTTTTAGAAGCAAAGATAAAATAAAAAAGATTTTAAATGTTGGTGGCTCGTCTTTTCTTTTTGTGTTGAGTCTTTGGCTGAATTTTTACTATTTCGTTATGCTTTTTATTTCGGTCTTTTGTTTATCTGGTTATTTCTTGATTTTTGAAAAGAAACTGTTCTTTCGGCGACTGAAAGAAAATTGGGGGGATCTCTTGCTTAAAGCAATTTTAATCTTTATACTCCTTTTTCCTTGGTTAATGGCCTTGTATGAGATGTTTGTCTTTGACGAAGTGCCGCAAACCCAAGGTTGGGCCGGAGCAATCGAGTTTGCTTCTGACTTATTTAATTATTTTATTCCTAGCGGCTATAGTTATCTGTTTACGAAATATCCATTTTTATTTAAACCTTTTTCATTGTTTCTCCAATTGTTTGCTCCTAAAGCGCGATTAATTTTTGAAAACTTTACTTATCCGGGAGCAATTATTTTAGGATCGTTTTTTTTCTTGGCTGTATTTTATAAAAAAATCAA
>FWPV01004332.1_pt1 | contig 30557 bp, 30 predicted proteins | sample 2228371 | NCBI WGS metagenome assembly FWPV01 (sample SAMEA103939776, study PRJEB20133) | metagenome | reverse complement strand
ACGATAATCCTTTGGGGCGGACACGCAGGTCCGCCCCTACACATCAGAAGCCCGCAGAAACCCACCAGCCTGGCCGACAATCAAAAAAGATCATGGCTTTCCTGGAAGCGCAAGTCTGCGCCCCGTTCATAAAGCAGGCGGCATGCCCGCGCTTTCAGGGAACAATCCAGGTTCAGGCTCGATGCGGGCGAGGCGCCGCCTCGCCCCTACAAAACAACGGCCTTGCCTGGTCCGGCTCGTTTCCCCTACAGCACGATCACTTTCACCATGTTGGTGGTGCCGCTTCGACCTACGGGAACTCCCGCCGTGAGCACAATCACATCGCCGGGACGGGCGACTTCCTGATCCAAAGTCCACCGTCTTGCGATGGCGAATAAAGTGTCCGTTTCCTCGCATCGAGGAACCAAAACGGGATAAACACCCCAGGAAAGGGACAGTTGACGCACCGTCGCGGGGGCATGGGTAAAACCCACGATGGGGCTTTTGGGCCGAAGGCGACTGACCAACCGTGCGGTTTCTCCGGAAGCTGTGGAAGCGATGATGGCCGCCGCGTGCAGATCTTTGGCCAACCCGAGAACGGCTTCACTGATAGCTGCGGCCATTCCCGGAATGGTCGCCGAAGTGAACCCGTCCTGATGGGTCGTATCAAACATGTACTTTTCCGCAGCCACGGCGATACGATCCAACATACGCACGGCTTCCACGGGGTAGGATCCCATGGCCGTTTCTTCCGAGAGCATCACAGCATCGGTGCCGTCCAGGACAGCGTTGGCCACATCGGTGGTTTCCGCGCGTGTGGGACGAGGGCTGGACACCATGGAACGCAGCATCTGCGTGGCGGTGATGACGGGTTTGGCTCGATCCCGTGCCGCTTGAATGATTCTTTTTTGAATCACAGGCACTTCATAAAGAGGGGTCTCAACCCCGAGGTCTCCTCGAGCCACCATGACTCCGTCCACTCTATCCAGAATGGCGTCCAGGCGTTCCAGCGCTTGAGGTTTTTCAATCTTGGCAATGACCATGGGTCTGGGATCAGCTGTTTTCAGAATATCCAAAACGGGCGTCACATCCTTTTCGTGGCGAACGAAGGAAAGACCCACGAAATCCACGCCATGTTCCAGACCGAAGAGAAGGTCCTGCCTGTCCTTTTCGGTAAAGGCGGGAATACGCAGGTTACTGGAAGGCAAATTGACACCTTTGTGGGAATGGATGACGCCCCCCACCACCACTTGGCACAACAAGGCTTGCAAATCCTTGTCCAAAACCTGCAGTTCCACCAGACCATCGGCCAGAAGAATCCTGTCACCCCCATTCACATCTTCAAGCAAATAGGGGTACTGCACGGCCAGGGCATCGCCATGCGAGGCGTCTCCGGGACAGAGCCGAACCTTTTCCCCTACCGTCAGAACCCTCTCCCCTTCCGGCAGAACACCCAAACGAATCTTTGGACCCCCAAGATCCTGAAGGATGCCGATTTCTCTACCCTCCGCCGCCGCCACGTCGCGCAAGGCCTGAATGGTCCACGCATGGCTTTCGTGGTCTCCATGGGACAAATTGATACGCGCCACATCCATGCCAGCTCGCACAAGGTCTCGAAGCACATCCTTGCTCTGACTTGCCGGTCCTATGGTACACACGATCTTGGTACGTCGTTCTCTCAGCATGAAATCACCACTCCGATAAAGTCCATAACATTGGTCCGTGTCGGGCCGGTGGTCACCAGGTCCCCAAGCCCTTCAAAAAGGGGATACGCATTGTGAGCGTCCAAAAAGCTGGAAGCATGCCATCCCATGCGGGCCGAACGGATCACCGTGCTGCCGTCTGCAAAGGCCCCGGCCGCATCCGTAGGACCGTCGGTGCCGTCCGTCCCTGCGCTTAGAAGCGTTACCTGGTGCCAGCCGTCCAGAGCCAGGGCCGCCGCCAAAGCCAGTTCTTGATTACGGCCTCCTTTTCCCGGGAAAGGGCCGAGGCTGACGGTGGTTTCTCCGCCGAAAAGAAGGCATGCCGGCGGGGCCACAGGCCTTCCGAACACCGCCACTTCCTTGGCCAAAGCGGCAATGACTTTGGCCACATGGCGAGCTTCCCCTTCCAGGCGTGATGTCAGCACCAGGGTGCGGTAACCCCTGCGAACAGCTTCTTCTTCGGCCGCCTTCAAGGCCGCCGGGTTATTGGCCACGATCGTATGGAAAACCTTTTGGAACACGCGATCGTTGGGTTTCGGTGTTTCCGGGCGTCGTCCTTCCAGACCTTCCTGCAAAACATGCAAGACTTCAGAAGGGATCTTGTCTTTGAGACCGTAGCGCTCCATGACTTCAAAAGCTTCCCGGTATGTGGAAAGATCCGGAGCCGTCGGGCCTGAAGCAATCACATCCAAGGGATCACCGATCACATCCGAGACCAGGAGTGTCACCACACGGGCGGGAGCTGCAGCACGGGCCAGGCCGCCTCCCTTGAATCGCGACAGGTGTTTTCGCACCGCATTGACCTCATGAATCGTGGCTCCTGCTCCCAAGAGCAGTTCCGTGGTTTTCTGTTTGTGCTCTAAGGTCACAGGGGGCACAGGAGCCGGTGTCAAGGCGCTGCCACCTCCGGAAAAGGCTGCCACAATCAAATCGTCTGTCCCGGCCTGGGAGGCCAAATGCAGCAGTTCCTCCGTGGCTCTCACTCCCGCCGCATCTGGAACGGGATGCGCCGCCTCCAAAACCCTCACTCTTTCTAAAGGCACACCGTGGCCGTATTTGACCACGATCACCCCTTGAGTGAGATAGGATTCAAGCAGGTCTTCCAGCGCTTTGGCCATGGGGGCCGTGCCCTTGCCGGCCCCCAGCACAAAAACGCGCCGATACCGCTCCAGATCCAACTCCTGACCATCGATGACAAGGCGGGTGCCATGTCGGTGCATGTGTCGCCGAACCGCCTCTTCGGGATCCACGGCCGTAAGAGCGGCCCGAAAAACAGCCAGAAGATCTTCTCGAGCCTTGGAATCCATTCTTGCCTCGCCTATGAAAAAAGATTAGGAAAAAGCTTTGTCAGCTCATGGATCGCTCTACCAGTGCCTTTTCATGTGCTAAGGAGGCCGTTTATGGAACTTGCACCAGAGATGTTCAAACGCTTTTTCCCTCTGCCCGTCACGGTGCTTACCACCGTGAACCAGGAAGGAACACCCAACGCCGCTCCGTACAGCTGTGTGATGCCCATCTTGAGGCCTCTGCCCTTGATTGCCGTCGCCTCTGCGCTGCCTCGAGACACCTTGCGTAATATTCGAGAAACCGGAGAGTTCGTCGTTAACGTTATGGGAAAGCCGTCTTTTCGAGAAGCTATGCGCACGGCCCGACCCTATCCCTACGGAGTGAACGAACTGGAAAAAGTGGGTCTGGAAACCATGCCGGCAAAACGAGTGAAGCCACCTCGTATCGCGGCAGCCATCGGTTGGATCGAAGCTGCTTTGAAACGGGAACTGACCGATGAGCGTTATGCGTTGCTTGTCGGGCGTATCTTGTGTTCGGAAATCAACGACCGCTACCTCGTCGATGGAAAGCTCACGGAACATCCCCTGACACTTCTCATGCCTCATTTCCACACCCTCGGGGATGTGGTGCTCAACCGCGACGATCTCGAAAAGGATCTGACCATTCCATGACCGATATCGTTTTTAAACCCATCGGCATTGTTCGCACCCAGGCAGCTTCCGTCCCCCGTCACTGGACTGTCTCCGACGTTGAAGGCACCCTGTGCATCGACGAAACCTATCAGGAAGGGCTCAGGGACATTCAACCCGGTCAAAAAATCATTGTCTTGTTTCATTTCCATAAAAGTCAACCCTTTTCGAATCAGGACCTCATTCAGAAGCCACCCCATCGTAACCAATACATGGGCGTCTTCAGCACCTGTTCTCCTCGACGTCCCAACCCCATTGGGCTTTCCGTGGTGGAAGTGTTGGATATTCAGGGATCTAAGCTTCGCGTGAAAGGCATCGACATGCTGGATGGAACCCCCATCCTGGACCTCAAACCCTGGATCGTTCCGGATTCCTAAAAGGTGATTGTGATGGCTCAAGAAATGACACCATTAGACGCCCCAATGCTGACACGTCTTCTTGACGGTGTGCCCATGCTTCCGGACACGGCTTTCACCGTCATGGACATGATGCAGAGGCCAGGTACGGAACCCAAAGTACTGGCCGCCGTGGTGGCCCAAGATCCAGGACTCACCCTGCAGACCCTGCATCTATGCAATTCCCCTTTTTATTCTCTGCCCGTGGAAGTCACTTCCATCGAACACGCCGTGCGTCTGCTGGGATTACAGACGGTGTGCGGCATCGTCATGGCCGCCTATGTTCATGGACTCATGGCACGCTATTCCGGTGAAGGAGCCAGATTGTGGCTCAAAGGAGCCCGTCAGCATGTGATGCGCGTGGCGGATTGTGCCCAGTTCTTGGCTGTGCACGCTTCTTTGGGCATCGGCAAAAGCGAAGCCTGGACCCTGGGACTTTTGCACGACATAGGGAAACTGGTCCTGGCCCAGCTGGATGCACGAACGGCTCAAGCCGTGGAGGAGGGTACCTCCGCCCAGAACATGTCCTTGGTGGATGCCGAGTGGCAAGTGTTGGGAACGGATCATGCCGAGACGGGATTTCTTTTGGCTCAACGCTGGAGTCTTCCCGACATGATCGCCCATGCGCTGCGATGGCACCATCGCCCTGAAAGAAGTGAAGAAACGGCGGCGCTTCTTTTGTTCTTGGCCGATACTCTGGCCCAGGTCGCCGAAGGTCGAAAGTCATGGGAGGCTCTTCTGGAAGACACTTACACACTGAACCTGGTGCACGATCGACTTGGGCTGGATTCCGATGGCTTTTGCGCGCTGGCTCAAACATGGCTGCAAAGCCCCAAAAGCCGTTGAAAAGTCTTCGAGCCTCGGCTATGTGAAAGGGTCAGTTCTGATAAAAGCCAAGGGCCATTTTTGCTGAAGGATAAGGGGACATGGTGGAAAGAACAAAACCATCCAAGAAACGAAAAACTGAACAATTGGCACCCCATGAAGAACCCAAAGCGGCGCAGGTTCAGGAATCGGAAAACATTGAGATGCCCGCTTCCACTGCGGAAGAACCAGAAAAACCCAAACGCCATTTCGATATCGCCATTTTTTCGGGCTGGTGCAAAGGCTGCGGCATATGTGCCGCCTTTTGTCCTCGAGAATGCATCGAAATGGGCGAAGACGGCAGTCCCGTGATCAAGGATGCCGACCGCTGTACCGGCTGTGGGTTTTGTGAAATCCACTGCCCGGACTTTGCCATCAGTGTCCGGGCTCGCAAGGTGGCCTCCAGTGACGAAGCCGATTAGGGAGACAAATATCGTGAGTGGTGCAACTATTTCGGGAAAACAAGTGCTGCTGCAAGGCAATGAAGCCGTGGTGGAAGGCGCTCTGGCTGCCGGATGCACATTCTTTGCCGGTTATCCCATCACACCGGCTACAGAAATCAGTGAAGTCATGTCCATGAAGCTTCCCGCCATGGGTGGCACCTTCATTCAAATGGAAGACGAAATCGCCAGTATGGGAGCCATCATCGGAGCTTCCCTTGCCGGGGCCAAGTCCATGACGGCCACAAGTGGCCCGGGATTTTCCCTGATGCAGGAAAACCTGGGATTCGCTTGCGTGGCCGAAGTGCCTTGCGTGGTGGTCAATGTGATGCGCGGAGGTCCCAGTACGGGGTTACCCACCAACGTGGCCCAGGGTGATGTGATGCAGGCTCGATGGGGCACCCACGGGGATCATCCCATTATTGTCCTGGCCGTTTCCAGCACAAAGGACTGCTTCGACATCACCGTCAAAGCCTTCAATCTGGCGGAAAAATACCGTACGCCGGTGATTATTCTATCCGATGAAGTGGTCGCCCATACGCGGGAAAAGATTCGAATTCCTCACCCGGAAGAAATCGAGGTGGTGGACCGTATCCGACCCAATATGCCACCGGAATGGTATATCCCCTACGAAGACAACAGCCGCGGAGTGCCGCCCATGGGCATTTTTGGGGACGGGTACCGATACCATGTGACAGGTCTGATTCACGATGTCCGTGGATTCCCCACTCAAAGGGCCGATGAAATCGTGCCTTTTCTGACACGCATTCATCGAAAGATTTCCCAGAACTTTTTCGACATTCTCATGGTGGAAACGGAACAGGACGAAGATGCGGAAATTCTTGTGATCGCCTATGGATCGGTGGCACGGTCGGCACGTCGAGCGGTCAGAGAAGCCCGAAAGCGCGGTGTGCGGGCGGGTTTGGTGCAACTGATCACCCTATGGCCTTTTCCTCGTCAGATTTTGGAACCTTACCTGAAACGGGTGAGAGCCGTTCTGGTGCCGGAACTGAACATGGGTCAGGTGTCTCGGGAAGTGAAAAGAATCAATCAGGGCATAACCCGCGTGGAGACCCTGAACCGTATCGATGGAAATCTTATCACGCCCGAGGAAATCCTGACGCGTCTTCTTAAGATTTAAACCAGCGCGGTCAAGGATTCGTAACCGAAAGAATGTGAGGCAATCCATGGCTGAAGTGACCAAACTCATTCATAAATACCTTCGCCACGACAAGAAATTTCCCCACGTGTGGTGCCCGGGATGCGGTAACGGTATCCTTTTGGGGGCGTTGATTCGAGCCATCGATCGCACGGGGTATGAAAAAGACGATATCGTGCTGGTTTCCGGCATCGGATGTGCGGGAAGGTTACCGGTCTACGTGGACTTCAACACCTTGCACACCACCCACGGGCGAGCCCTCACCTTTGCCACGGGGGTGAAGCTGGCCAATCCACGGCTTCAAGTGATTGTCATCATGGGAGACGGGGATGCGACGGCCATCGGAGGGAACCACTTTATTCATGCGGCACGACGCAATCTGAATCTGACGGCCATCATCGTCAATAATAACATCTACGGCATGACCGGGGGGCAATACTCCCCCACCACGCCTTACGGAGCTCTGGCCACAACGGCCGTGTACAGACATATCGAACAGTCTTTTTCCATCGCCGAACTGGCTGTGACGGCCGGAGCGAGCCTGGTGGCGCGAGGCACCGTCTACCACGCCACCATGCTGGATCGGCTTATTGAACAGGCCATTCGCAAGAGAGGCTTTTCCGTGGTGGAAGTGATCAGTCATTGCCATACTCAATATGGGCGGCGCAATAAATTGGGAGGCGCTGTGGACATGTTGCGCTGGCAGAAAGAAAATGCGGTGCGAGTGGAAAAGGCCGCGGAAATGAGTCAAGAAGAACTGGCCGGAAAATTCACCATCGGTGTTCTGGTGGATCGAGATCTGCCGATCTACACGGAAGAATACCGAAAGATTCGCGAAGCCGCTCGAAGCCGCATGGGTGTCATGAAATAGGATCTAAGAAACAAAAAAGACGGAAGGAACACCGATGGGGTACCGATATGAAGTGCGTTTAAGCGGCTCTGGAGGGCAAGGGCTGATCATGGCCGGAATCATATTGGCGGAAGCCGCCGGCATCTATGACGGCAAATTCGTGTGTCAGACCCAGAGTTACGGGCCGGAAGCTCGAGGTGGGGCCAGCAAGTCGGAGGTGGTCATCAGCGATGAGGAGATCGATTACCCCAAGGCCATCAAACCGGACGTGCTTTTGGCCATGAACCAGAAATCCTGTGATGCTTATTTTTTTGACCTAAAGCCCGACGGAATTCTTATTGTGGACAGCACCTTTGTGAAACAGGTGCCCACCACGCGGGCCGTCTCCATTCCCTTTACTCAGATCGCTCGATCGGAATTGAAGAAAGAAATGACCGCCAACATTATCGCTCTAGGAGCCTTGGCCGTGCTGACACGGTGCGTGTCCCTGAGTTCTCTGGAAGCGGCGGTGTTGGCTCGGGTGCCCTCGGGGACCGAGGAGCTCAACAAAAAGGCCCTGGAAGCCGGCATCAACGCGGCGAAAAGTCATTTGAAAGGAATTTAGAACGCCCATGAGAATCCTTCTGACGAACGACGACGGCATCTTCGCCAAGGGCATCGAAGCTCTGCACGAAGCCTTGAGCCGTTACCACGATGTTTATGTGATTGCCCCGGAAACGGAACGCAGCGCCGTCGGCCATGCCATCACCTTTCTGGATCCTTTGCTGGTTAAGCCGGTCAAGCGTAACGGAGCTTTCTTCGGCTACGCCTGCACGGGAACTCCGGCTGATTGCGTCAAACTGGGCATCTGCGAACTCATGCGCCCTCTTCCCGATGTGGTGGTTTCAGGAATCAACCTGGGAGCCAACGTGGGAATCAATGTGCTTTATTCCGGAACAGTTTCGGCCGCCACCGAAGGGGCTATTCTAGGATTTCCGGCCATAGCCGTTTCCATCGACTCCTTTGAACCCCAGGACTTTTCAGGAGCCACCGGTGCGGTGCTGCATCTTCTTTCCATTATCGAAAACCGCGGCCTTCCCCGCGGTGTCTGCCTCAATGTCAATGTGCCCAACCTTTCTTCCAAGGATATTCGAGGCATGCGTATCACTCATCAAGGCCGCCTGATCTACCAGGAAAACTATGAACGCCGCATCGACCCTCGAAACCGCGTCTACTACTGGTTGACGGGATCGGTTCAGGAGGTTGAAAACAGCCCGGATGCCGACGTGCAAGCCTTGGCCGACGGCTACATTTCCATTACGCCCATTCAGCATGACCTCACCCATCACGCCATGCTGGCGGAACTCAAACGCTGGGGTCTGGACGACTCGGCAAAGCGCCTGCACCTGGCAGCATCTCGAAAATGAAACCGGGATTTTTCCCTTGCCCCACAAAGCCCAAAGTGGTATGAAGCCTGCGTTTCGTCGGTTGCGCGCCCGTAGCTCAGCTGGATAGAGTGCCGGACTACGAATCCGTAGGTCGCAGGTTCGAATCCTGCCGGGCGCACCAGAAAAATCAAGGGCTTAGCTCACCAGGCTAAGTCCTCTTTTTTTGGTTCATCCGGCTATCGAAGAACACGGCAACATCCGGAAGGATTTCACGAGCGGTCCAGATGTAGCCACTGTTCATGTCCATCGCGATTGCCCTCAGATTCTTGGCCTTTATTTTTAAGGTGTGCAGGAAAGGGCTGATGGCTTCCTTCACATATGCTAATCTCCCTATGGGAGCTTCGGGAATGACGCCATAAGTCTTCCATTTGGAGACGCAGCGTCAACCAGCGATGAAGACTCCGGGAGGTGGGGCAAACTTCCTGCCACGATTCGTTCCTTTCTTGTTGAAATCGAAACCAGACAGCCTGTATGACTGAGGTGTTTTTCAAGTTCTTCCACCAAGCATGTTGTCCAAACTTCAGGAGATAGGACCGAGCAAGTGATAGAGGAGTCCGCTATCGGACGACGCGTTAGAGACTACCGGAAGGCGAAAGGTCTTACCTTACAGGAAATGGCCGACGCCACGGGTTTTTCCAAGGGATACCTGTCGAAGCTGGAAACTTCTAAAAAGGCCCCTCCTCTCAGCACCCTAAGCCGCATAGCCAAAGTCCTAGGTGTGACAACCTCGATGTTACTTGGGGAAGCCAACATCCAGAGCAGCATTTCCTTCGTCAAGAAAGGCGAACGCATCCCCATCGCGCGCGAGGGCACGGCCTTTGGATACTCGTACCACTCGATTGCCTATCGTTTTCCAGATCGACACATGCAGCCTTTCATCTTGGTGCTTCCTCCGAACCCCGTAAAGCCTAAGGCTATGTTTCAACACGACAGCGAGGAGATGATGTTCGTCCTTAAAGGGGTCATGAGGCTCCATTTCGGCGACCAGGTCTTTATCGTCGAAGAGGGAGACTGTGTCTATTTTGACGGAAATGTTCCGCATTACGGGGAAAGCTACGGAGATCAAGAAACTGTGATCCTTATGGTCATTCACAGCAGATGAAAGTTTGAAAGACTTACAACCATCTCCCATGTTTTGGGTTACGGCACAATCGATAGGACGATCACTCTGGGGATCTTGCTCCCGAGAGCCGCACACCTTAAGGTAATCTGAAAGGAAACTTTTTCGACCGCGAAGGCCTGTTTACTTTTGGGCCCTCTTCACGACGGTTTTCCTCCATTGACGTGCTAACCTTTCAATTTTCATTGACCTTATTAGGACAAAAAATGCTTGACAAGACATCTGACGGGAAAGTAAGAAGTTTCCTGTCAGGCAACTTTTTCACTGAATGCTCTAGAGAATGCGTGGTTGCCGTTGCGGCCATGAGGCTTTGTGAAAGTACCATACCCTTCTGTTTTCACAGGTGGAGTCTTCAGCTGCATTGCCGATAACGCCTAATTGCAAGTTATCAGACAAGCCCTTAGGGGTCCTGGAAAGTATGGTTGCTGATTTGTCGGATAGTTCGAGATCGGGAGGGTTCGGTTGCTGCAGGCCTCGAGCCCGCTTTTTGAATCTGAATGGGTCAGGTCGTGACGGAAAAAAGGACGCCTATGAGGGCTTAATCTCCCCGTCGTGGTTGCTCCGTGAATGAGCAAGGAGACCTTATGGATTGCAGTGCCATCTTCAGGGTGGGCATCTTGGGTGCTGGTTTGATGGGTCACGGGATCGCCCAGGTTTTTGCCGCCAAGGGATACCGAGTTAGCATTCATGATGTGAATCGAGCCATGCTGAAGGCGGTGCCGGAAAGAATCCGAGAGAATTTCCGGGTCTTTGTGGAGTTGGGGCACATGCAATCAGAAGATGTTCAAGCCGCATTGGATCGCATCGTCTTATGTGATGATGCAGCCTCAGCTGTGGAAAATGCGGATCTGGTAGTGGAAGCCGTTACTGAGAATTTCTCTTTGAAAGTTCGAGTGTTTCAGGAAGTGGAGCGGCATGCTCCAGAAACCGCTATCCTTTGCAGCAACACCTCCGCCATCAGCATCTCGGAGATTGGTCGCTCCCTACGTCACCATGAGCGGTTTCTCGGTACCCATTTTTGGAATCCTCCCCATGTGGTGCCGTGTGTGGAAGTGATTAAAGGAGAGAAAACATCAGAGGAGGTTTTTGAAGCGGTTGTCGAGCTTATGGGACGACTTGGCAAGGAGCCGGTGCGAGTTCTCAAGGATGTCCCCGGCTTTCTCGGCAATCGCCTTCAGCATGCCATGTGGCGGGAAGCGGTTGCGCTGGTCGCTGACGGTATCGCCAGTGCTGAAGATATCGACAAAGTGGTCAAATACGGTTTCGGGCTTCGTTGCGCCATGTTGGGCCCCCTGGAAACGGCCGATCTTGCCGGACTGGATCTTACGCTCGCCGTGCACGAATACCTCTTCCCCCACCTCAACGCAGATCGATCACCTTCCCCGTTCCTTCAGGACCTCATCTCGCAGGGTCGGCTTGGAGTGAAATCCGGCCAAGGCTTTCACGAATGGACCCGTCAAAAGGTTCAGAACCTCATCCAGAAAAGGGATGCGATGTTACTACGAATCATGGAGCTGATTCGGACGCAAAAAGGTTGTGCGAGACCAACGTGAAGCTGTCTGCGTCAGCCTGAAAAAGAGTGCCGCCGAAGAGGACTCTCGAGTTACCGCCTTCCCCTAAGTCAGGTAGAGGGACGTAATGAGTCAGTTTGCCGTCTTCATTTTGCATGGTCTTGCCTATGCTAGTTTGCTGTTTCTCGTCTCTTCGGGCCTGACGTTGGTCTTCGGCATGATGAATGTGCTCAACTTCGCTCATGCCGCCTTCTATATGCTGGGTGCTTATTTTTCGTACACCATTTTACAATGGAGCGGAAACTTCTGGCTGTCCATACTGGTTTGCCCGTTGGTTCTTTTTGCGATCGGAGCCCTGGTTGAACGCTTTCTTTTACGCCGTGTTCATCAGCACGGGCACTTGCATGAGCTCTTGCTGACCTTCGGCTTGGCCTATATTATCACTGAGGGGGTGAAATGGATTTGGGGCAATTACTCCCTGGCTGTCAGTCTGGAGGGGTTCCTCACCAAGCAGATCTCCATCCTTGGCATCAGCTATCCCATCTACCGGCTGTTCATCATCGCCTGCGCGGGAGCGGTGGGAGCGTCTATGGGTTTCGTGTTTTACCGCACTCGCGTAGGCATCATTGTTCGAGCGGCCGTGGATGACCATGAGATGGTCAATGCTCTAGGTATCAACGTGCCCTTGGTCTTTATGCTTGTTTTTGCCTCAGGAACGGCCTTGTCCGGTTTCGCTGGGGTAATTGCAGGCCCCCTGCTGACCACTTATCCGGGGATGGCCGGAGAGATTCTTGTGGACGCCTTCGTGGTCATCGTGGTCGGTGGGTTCGGAAGTCTGGGAGGGGCCCTCTTGGCCTCGCTCATCATCGGGCAGCTTCAAGCCTTCGGCGTTCTCCTCGTTCCTAAGTTGTCCCTGGCTTTGATCTACCTGCTGATGGCAGTGGTCTTGGTGGTGAAACCATCGGGGTTGTTTGGTGAGGAGGCATGATGAAGCGTCGACGAGCAAGCACTAACGCCATCATTGCTTGGATAGCATTGGTGGGTGGGCTTTTCTCAGCCCCGTTGTTCCTTCCCCTTTACCACGTGAACCTTCTCACCGAAATGATCATCTTTGCGCTTTATGCCGTGAGCTACAACCTGCTGCTGGGTTATGCCGGCCTGCTGTCCTTCGGGCATGCGATGTTCTTCGGCACTGGAGCCTACGTGACCGCAGTGACCCTGGCGCACTTTCCAGGGTTGTCTGTTGGGAGCGCCATCCTGCTCTCCATAATGGCGGCCACCATGGCGGGGGTGACTACAGGCGCACTGTTGCTACGCCATAAGGGCTCTTATTTCGCCCTGCTCACGTTGGCTTTCAACGCTCTCTTTTATGCCGTGGCAACCAAGTGGCACTCCGTGACCGGGGGCGATGACGGTCTTAGCGTCAATCGTCCCAGTCTAGAGATCGTAGGCATTCACCTGGATCTATCCGACATCACAACCTTTTACTATTTCGCCCTGATCACCATCGGCACACTTATCTGGTATTGTTGGTATTTCACCCACACGGCCATGGGACGCACAGTGCTGCTGGTGAGAGAAAACGAGGAGCGCATGAAATTCCTCGGCTATGATACCAACATCGCCCGACTATTGCTCTTCACCTTCACCGGGGCCTTGGCCGGGTGCGCCGGAGCTTATTACGCTCTGTTTTTTGAGTTTACATCCATCACCGCGATCAGCATCGATATGACAACCACGGTCCTGTTGATAACCTTTATCGGCGGAACAGGAAACTTTCTGGGGCCGGTGCTGGGCGCCGCAGTCTACACTGTCTTACACGATAAACTGAGCGAGATAACGGATCGTTGGCCGCTGATTATGGGTCTGATGTTCGTCCTGATGGTCCTCCATATTCCAGGCGGCTTGGTCGGCATGATCGCTTCGCTCCGAGATCGCATGGCTATCTTTGGCCCCCATAAATTCCTACACCCTCAAAAAGGGCAGAGCCCATGAAGGAAAAGAATCTAGCCTTGGAAGTACGCGACCTCTACAAGGACTTCTCCGGTCTGGAAGTCCTAGCCGGGGTGTCTTTCCAAGTGGCGCAGGGTGAGCGGCAAGCTGTGATCGGCCCCAACGGAGCTGGGAAGACCACACTGTTCAATGTGATCACCGGCAAATACAAGCCCTCTTCCGGATCGATCTTTTTCAGAGGACACGACATCACCGGGAAGCCCCCCCACCAACTGTGCCGGATGAAAATCTCCCGTTCGTTTCAGATTACCAACGCTTTCCAGGAACTGACGGTGTTCGAAAACATCCGTTCCGGAGTACGTTGTCTCCATGGGCTTCGGTACCATTTCTTCAGGCGCCTTGAAGGGAACAAAACCATCAATCGTCGAACGGAAGAGCTGCTTGATATGGTAGGGTTGAGCGCCATGCGCGACGTTCCGGTCAGCACGCTCTCTTACGGTCAGCAACGGGCCTTAGAAATCGCCCTCACCCTATCCACGGACCCTGAGCTCATCCTTCTTGACGAGCCCACCGCCGGTATGACCCGTGAGGAGACGGCCGAGGCCATCAAACTCATCGATCGGGTTACGCGCCACAAGACACTAGTCATCATTGAACACGACATGGACGTGGTCTTCTCTTTGGCTGACAGAATCTCCGTATTGCATTACGGGCGGATCCTGGCATCGGACCGCCCGGAGGTCATCCGGGAAGATCAAAGGGTGAAGGACGCCTACCTAGGGGAAGGATGACAACCAATGCTCGAGGTTCGAGACATCCACACCTACTACGGCAAAAGCCACATCCTCCAAGGAGTTTCCATGGCCTTGCAGGAGGGTGAAATGGTATGCCTCCTGGGGCGAAACGGGGTAGGCAAGTCCACCACACTGAAGAGCATTATGGGCATGTTACAACCTCGTGCTGGAAGTATCCTTTTTGAAGGCCGGGAGATCATCAGTTTACAGCCCTATCAAGTGGCGCGCCTAGGGGTTGGCATCGTCCCAGAAGAACGGCGCATCTTCGGCAGCCTAAGCGTTGAGGAGAATCTACTTATCGGTAAGAAGAATGCGGCCGGTGCGGTCAACGGTCCGGAGACCTGGAGCCTTGAACGGGTTTACGAACTCTTCCCCCGGCTTTATGAACGACGTCATAACAAGGGCCGGCATCTCTCAGGGGGCGAGCAGCAGATGCTCACCGTGGCCCGCACCTTGATGGGCAACCCAAAACTGATCTTGGTGGATGAACCGACGGAAGGGTTAGCCCCCCTGATCGTTCAGGATGTGTTGAACATGCTGGCGAAGGTGCGCCGGTCCGGCGTGACAGTGTTAATGGTTGAACAAAATTTCAAGGCGGCGATCAAGGTAGCAGATCGGTTTTACGTGATGGGAAAGGGACAGATCGTGTTCGAGGGCAACCTGGAGGCTCTCCTGGCGGCGGACGAGGTCAGAAAGACGTATCTGGAGGTTTGACGCCCAGCCGGGTAGCCGGCAAACACTTTGTGGTGTCCAGAAGGAGCGAAGAATGAACAAGACCATCTTTACGGCGGCCATCACCGGAGGGATCCATACGCCCAGCATGTCTCCTTATCTTCCTATCACTCCCGAGCAGATCGTTGAGGACGCCTTAAGTGCGCGCGACGCTGGCGCAGCAGTTGTGCACATCCACGCACGAGACCCCCACACGGGGCAGCCCTCCGCCGACTTGGGTCTGTTCGAGCAGATCATCACTCAAATTAAGCGGCATTCGGACCTGATCATATGCATCACGACGGGGGGTGGGCTAGGACAAACTACGGAGCAGCGGGTCGCAGCAGTGAAAAGATTCAGTCCAGAACTCGCTTCGCTCAACGCAGGTTCCATGAACTTTGCCCTCTTCCATGTCCTGGATCAACAGCGTGAATTCAAATATGCATGGGAGAGAGAGTACCTGGGGATGACTGAGGATTTCATCTTTCCCAACACCTTTAAAACCCTAAGGCAATTTAATGAGTTTTTTAAGGAGCAGAAAACCAAACCGGAATTCGAGATCTACGATGCCGGTATGCTCCACAATCTGGCTTTTCTCATCAAGCGCGGCTGGATACAAAAACCGGTTTATCTGCAATTTGTGCTCGGGATCCTAGGCGGTATGCAAGCCACGCTCAGCAATCTTATGTTCCTTTTCCATTCAGCCAAAGAACTCATTGAGGATTTTCAATGGTCTGTTTGTGCCGCCGGCAAACAACAGTTCCGAATAGGAACGGCGGCCCTGCTCCTAGGGGGGCATGTTCGAGTCGGTTTGGAAGACAATCTGTATCTGGAAAAGGGACGACTGGCACGCAGCAGCGGTGAGCAGGTAGCCAAGATCATCCGTATCGCCCGCGAACTGGGCTGTGAGCCGGCTACTCCGGCCGAGGCCCGAGAAATTTTAGGGCTCAAGGGGCTGGACAAGGTGAACTTCTAATACAAATGAAAGGAGCAGGAAGATGAGGAGATTGAGCTTTGCATTGATGGCATTTTATGTGCTCTTTGGGCTGCTCACCGCGGATGCTCTTGCCTCCGATACGATTAAACTGGGCGTGGTCGAACCCCTATCCGGAACTTTTAAGGACATCGGGGAAAGATACCTCGCAGGGGTTCAGTATGCCGCAGAGGAGATCAACGCGGCCGGAGGTTTGCTAGGCCGCAAAATCGAAGTCATTCCCATCGACTCCGAGGTCAAACCCGATGTGGCCACGAGAAAGGCGGCTAAACTGATCCTCAAAGATGGTGTCATGTTCTTTTGCGGCGGTACCGGCAGTTCCGTAGGTGGAGCCATGTCCGAACTTATGGAAAAACATGGAGGTCTGTTCTTCACTTATGGCATGGATGCGGCGAGTCTCACGGGCGAGAGGTGCAACAAACACTTTTTCAGGCCAGGCGGGAGCACGGACGGCCGATCGTACGCACTGGCCCAGTGGGTGGTCAAAAACGGCTACAAGAGAGTTGCAGCAATCGCCCAAGACTATTCTTTCGGCCATGAAGCCATGGCTGCGTTCAAAAAGAAGCTCAAAGAGCTCGATCCCTCAGTAGAATTGATCGCGGAGCTCTATCACCCCTTAGGAACAAAGGACTATGCACCCTATATCAGTCAATTGATCGCAGCCAATCCAGAGGTGATCTTCACTTCCAACTGGGGCAACGACCTGATGCTCTTGCTTAAGCAGGGAAAACCCCTGGGACTCAAGGCCAGGTTTGTGTGCTATTATATCAATGACGATGTGCTCATCAAAGGCATTGCCGACGACGAAGCGGTCATTGGCAGCATCGGGGCCGAGGTCTACATGGTTTCCATCCCTACCGAAACCAACAAGCGCTTCGTAAAAAGATATTACGAAGCCAAGGGTCACTATCCTACCTGGCTGATCGGAAAAGGCTACACGGCTACCATGTTTTGGGCTGAAGCCTTGAAAAAAGCCGGAACAACCGACGTTGACAAGGTCATCAAGGCTTGGGAGGGACTAAGCTATGACGGCCCCGCAGGGACCTGGACCATGCGCTCGTGTGACCATCAGGCCCAAGTTCCCTATTGGGTAGGAGAGATCGTTAAGAATAATCCGTTCTTTGATCACGCCTATGTGGGCGAAGCGACCATGATTCCAGTTGAGGCGGTAGCAGTTCCTTGCAACCAAACGGGTTGCACAGCTTTGGCCAAATAGGGACAAGCCCGAAAAACGCGCCCCGGGGGTTGAGCACCTCGAGGCGCCCCTGCACAATCCTAAACTCGACAGACAGCATTTCGTCGCGAAGTTCATCGGGAAGGGGAGGAACAACTCCATGAATTTCTTGATCACAGGTGGTTGTGGTTTCCTGGGCACAACCCTGGCTCGACTTCTCATTGGAGAGGGTGGGCATCCTGTTCTTCTGGATGTGGCACCCGTGGGTCCCGCGCTTGAAGACCTTCGGGATCGGTTCACCTACCTCCAAGCTTCCCAAACTAATCTCTCCGTTCTGGTCAACTGCCTCCGGGAATATTCCATCGAGGGGGTTTTTCATTTGGGCGGCATGCTTTCCGCTCCCTGCGAACAGAATCCATGGTCGGCCTTCGACATCAATGTGGTGGGCACGTATCACGTGCTCGAAGCCTGCCGCATTGCGGGTGTCATGAAGATCATCTACGGTAGCACGATTGCGACCTACAGTCAGGGTATCCACACTGATTTCATCGATGACAACACTTTGCAACGTCCCACGAGCATGTATGGCACCACCAAGGTTTTCGGGGAATTGCTCGGGCGCTTTTATCGACGCAAATTCGGATTGGACTTTCGTGGTGTGCGAATCCCCTCCGTCGTGGGCCCTGGGGCAAAAACCCCTCACATGTCTATATACAATGCTTGGGCAATCGAATACCCTCTTCGGGGAAAACCCTACCGGCTGCTCTGCGAGCCGGAGACACGTTGCCCTGTAATCTACTTCAAAGACGCCGCACGCTCTCTTTGGGAGCTGTCTCAAGCGCCTGCCTCTCGGATTCAAACCGTCGTTTACAACTTGGCCGGAATCAGCCCAGCCTTTTCCGCTGAAGAGCTCGTTCACTGTATCAAGGAGCATATCCCCGGGGCCGATTTAGAGTTTAGCCCTGACCCGCTCATCGTGGAACTCCTTCGGGAGTTGGGGCGCTTGAGAATCGTGGATGACGCTGCGAGGAACGAATGGGGTTGGTGCCCTCGCTACGGAATGGGTGACATGATTGAGGATTTTATCGACGAGTTCAGAAAACATTCCACTTGGTACTTTTGATCTGCGAGCGTGTTTAAGAGTGTTTGAAAACGTCTCTCGGCCACATCCGCGATGACCTGCTCTCTTGCAGGAAAGAGGTCCTCAGACTCGAAGTGCGGACAGATAACAATCGGATTCGTCACTACCTCGGTCAATTCCCTGCCCCTCTCTCATCCAGGCACCAAAGTGGTGAGCTTTCCCGGCGTCATCTCGTAAATCGCCTTCCTAAAGCCGGCTTTCAGTCCTGTGTCGAGGCCTTCAACTGTCGGATGCTTGCCTTTGGTTTCAGAACACCCAATGCCGCATCCTACGGACGAATATGAACAAGTTGACTTACAGACCTCAGCCCTTGAAAATCTAGAGCATCACTTCCCCACACCCTTGAAACCCTTTATTGGTTAACCCCGCGTTTTTTCTTCTTGACGTTCTCCGGATTTTTATGGGATCTAACTGAACGAGCGCCCAGTTAGGTCCGGGAGCTGCTATACGCCGCAGTGAGGACACCACCGTAAATCCACCCGAACCAAGGAGGACTGTATGTTGGACAGCATCGGCGACGTTTTGACGCTCACGGCAGCAAAATTCCCGCAAAAGACGGCCGTCGTCAACTATGGGGGGACGTCCCTCACCTTTTCCCAACTCCACGAGCGGACCAACCGCCTGGCTAATGCCCTGAAGGGGTTAGGAGTGCGGAAAGGGGACCGGGTGGCCTACCTCTTTCCCAACACCAGCACTTTTTTCGAAGTCCATTTCGCCGTCGCCAAGGCAGGGGCTGTAGGAGTTCCCCTCAACGTTCGCCTGGTGGGCCGGGAGCTCCACTATCAGATCGACCATGCGGATGCGGTGTGCGTTCTCTTTCATGAAGCTTTTCGAGAGACGGTGTTGTCGATCAAGGACGATCTTCCCAAGGTTCGGGCTTTCATCTGCCAGGGCCAAGAAGATGACGGTATACTTTCTTACGAATCGGTCCTCCAACAGGGTGAGCCCAAGGAGCCCAACGAAACTGTCCGCCTCTATGATCAAAACGTGGTGCTTTACACCGCTGGAACCACCGGAGTCCCCAAAGGAGCGATCCTCAGCCATAAGAACTCCCTTTTTAACGCCATGGCAATGATCATGGACTACGGGATGCGCCATGACGATGTGCTCCAGGTGGTTCCTCCCCTCTACCACAGCGCCTCGCTCAACGGGTTTGCCGTCACGGGGGTTTTACTGGGAGCTACGCAAGTGCTGCACGCCACGGTGGATCTGGGGCAAATCTTTCAAAGCATCCAGGACCACAAAGTGACCTTCACCTGGGGTCCCGCGACCTTATGGCGCATGCTCTTGGCATATCCAGACCGTGGTCTGTACGACACGTCAAGCGTCCGCATGGTGATCAACGGAGCCATGTATATGCCGGCTGACATGCGTCGAGCGGTCCTGGAAATGTTTCCCAATGCTCAAATGGGCGACACCTACGGGATGACCGAAGCCTCCCCATGCACCACAATCCTTCGGCCGGAGGACGTCCTTCGAAAACCTGCATCGGTAGGCGTTCCTCTCACCATCTGCGACGTAAAAATTTTCGACGATAACGGGCACGAGCTTCCACCAGGCCAGGTCGGGGAAATTGTAAACCGTGGGAATTTCATGATGGGCTACGACAAGAACCCCCAGGCCACCAGCGAAGCCATCAGGAACGGGTGGTATTACACGGGAGACCTGGGAATGAAGGACGAGGAAGGTTTCATCTATCTCGTGGACCGCAAAAAGGACATGATCGTCACGGGTGGGGAAAATGTTTATTCCCGGGAGGTGGAAGAAGTGATCGCGTCCCATCCGGCGGTCTTCGAAACAGCCGTGATCGGCCTTCCCGACGAACGCTGGGGGGAACGGGTGACAGCCGTGGTGGTCCCCCGGCCGGGAACCGTCGTGAGCGAAGAGGATATACTGGCCCATTGCCGCAAAAACCTGGCTGGCTACAAGTGCCCGAAGGCGGTTATCTTCCGGGATGAGCTTCCGAAGAGCGCCGCCGGGAAGATTCTCAAGAAGGATATTCGAACAGCGCTTATGGGTTAGAAGGCGTCAATAGAAGAAACGTCGAACGCAAAAATAGTCAGTCCGAAGCGCAAGGAGCATGGGAAGGGTGTTGCGCCAAAAGGGCGCAGCTCCCAAACAGCTGACCCATCACATCGTGGTGGTCATACTGTCAGGAAATCTCGTTTAGACAGCAAAAGGATACCCCTGATCAGCGGTTCAAGCAGGGCGTGGCTCTGTGTCGAAAGCCTGGGCGATGAATCCACGCCATCAGCTTTGGCAAGCTGCGAACTCGAAGGGCCCCATTCCTTTCGCGACGCCTTCGATGATGTCCCCGCAGGCTCCCCATGAAACACGACTCAGATTTCATCGCTTCTCCAACGCGCCCGCTGACATCGGGTGTCTCGCAGGTCATGTCAAAAGATTGAAGGACCTTGCGGTTCAGAACCGGTCGTGGGTCTGGTTTGCCAGAAAACCTTTGTTGGCAATTTTGGAATCATCGGTCATAATGGTAAACGATGTTCATTCACGAAAACGAAGTTTTAATATGCAGCATTCGCTCACGCCAGCCAGAAGGAGGATGACACCATGAAGATGAACATGGGGGCTCTGTTGAGCAACCGGGCTTTCTTGTCCCCTGATCTCACCGCCTGCGTCGAAGATCAAACCCGTTACAGCTTTCGCGACGTCAATCATCGTGCCAACCAATTCGCCCATTATCTTTCGGCCATCGGTCTTGCCGCCGGGGATCGCATCGCCGTCCTTTCCCGTAACAGCGAAGCCGTCACCACAGCCCTTTTCGGGGGTGCCAAGATCGGTATCGTCACGGTCCTCCTGAACTGGCGGCTTACAGCCTCTGAGCTGGACTACATCCTGGGCGACTGTGGTGCACGTCTTCTCCTTTACGAATCCTGCTTTAACGATACCGTCTCAAAGATTCGAACGTCCGGAAACCTGGAATTCTTCGTTTCAGTAAACGGCTCGTCGCCTGACCAAGACTTCAATCGCATTCTGGAAAAGTCCTCGACTGCGGAACCGGTCCATCTCGGCGGGGGTACCGATCCGGCCATCATCATGTACACATCGGGCACAACGGGAAAGCCTAAAGGAGCTGTAATCTCTCATGATAACGTCTTTTGGGCCTCCGTCGGGCTTACCCATACGCTGCGCTGGGCCTACAGGGATCGGTATCTACTGGTAGCCCCGTTGTTTCATATCGGAGGGTTAGCCCCGGTTTTCGCCAATGTGCATGTAGGATGCACCTCGTACTACATGCCGGAGTTCCACCCGGAAAAGGTCTGGAAGACGTTGGAGCAGGAGAAAATCCAGTTTCTGATGACCGTTCCGTTGATGCTCCAGGCCATGCTCACGGTACCGGATCTCGGAAAGTTGGATCTTTCCTCTTTTCGCCACTTCATCTGCGGTGGTTCGCCGGTTCCAAGAAGCCTCATCGAAAAGTACCGAGATTTGGGGCTTAAGGTTGTGCAGGTGTATGGCGCCACGGAGTATACTGGAGCCATCACCTTTTGGACCGAAGACATGGGCCTGGAAAAAGCTTCCACGGCCGGAAAACCTGTTTTCCATGGAGCGGTTCAAGCGGTCGACCCAAGAACAGGTCGACAAGTCGCTCCAGGGCAAATTGGGGAACTGTGTCTTTACGGCCCGCAGGTTTTTTCCGGTTACTGGAAAAACCCTCAAGCCACTCGGGAGGCTCTGCTCGATGGGGCGTACCGGTCCGGGGACCTGGGGACGGTGGATGAAGACGGGTTTGTCAGCGTCGTCGACCGTCTCAAGGACATGATCATTTCCGGTGGAGAAAACATCTACCCAGCGGAACTGGAATCTGTCCTTGCCCGCATGTCCCAGATTCAGGAAGTAGCGGTCGTTGGGAGGCCCGATCCTACCTGGGGTGAAGTTCCCGTCGCCCATGTTGTGCTCCGATCGGGGCAGACGCTGACCAAGCAAGAGGTTGTGGATTTTTGCAGGAAACATCTGGCGGGCTTTAAATGCGTCAAGGATGTGATCTTTGTGGAATCTTTGCCTAAAAATGCCACAGGGAAAATCATAAAACAGGCTTTGCGGCGTGAAGGAAAAGGAGGGGGCTCCCATGACTGAAAGAGCGAAGCCAAACCCTTACAGCTTCGAGGCATATCTTAACCGCCGTGACTCGCTGGATTTCTATGCGGACGATTCGGTCGCGCAAAAAATCGTGCGCCACTATTGCGGCGATTACTGGCAGCAGGTGGACCAGGAGGCCAGGGCGCTTTCCCGTAAGGTTTCATTCCGGTGGAAAAAACTTGCGGAAGCGGCGGCGTTTCCGGAAAAGCGCCCTGCCGTCCAGCATTTCGACGCTTACGGAAACCGCGTGGACCGTATCATTCGCCCTTTGGAAACGGAGATCCTGGAAGAGGAGGTCTTTTCTGAAGCGCTTTTTTCAGAGAAGACCCATCCCTGGGTAAGACTCGTCAAGCTGTTTTTGATTTATCAACTGGGTGAGTCTTGCATTGCCTGTCCTCTAACCTGCACGGAAGGTCTCGTGGCCTTGCTGGACAAGTTCGCCGACACGCCGGAGCTCTTGCGCATTCGGACCCACTGCAAGGAGGGGCTGAATGGACACTTCGCCATCGGAGCCCAGTATCTATCCGAAATTCAGGGAGGATCCGACGTCCCGGCCAACCGGGTGGAGGCATTGGAAGATGGGCCCTTCTGGAGACTTTTCGGAACCAAGTTCTTTTGCTCGGCGACGCATGCGGATTACGCCGTGGTGACGGCAAAGCCTAGAGGATGGGATTCGGTGGCGCTTTTTGTCGTTCCGTCCTGGCTCTCCAAGGACAAGGAACTCCGAAATGGCTTCACCATCGACCGACTGAAGTGGAAAATGGGCACCATCGAGCTGCCCACGGCCGAAATCACCTTCAATGGTGCGATGGCCTACCCCATCGGACCGCTGGAAAGGGGATTGGCCAACGTGGTAGGAATCGTCCTCACCCTCTCACGGCTCACGGTAGGCCTTTCGAGTGCAGCCTTCATGACCCGGGCCGTGCGGGAAGCCAAATCTTATGCCGAGTTTCGGGAGGCTTTCGGACAGCGGATCGATCAGTTTCCTCTTGTGGCATCGCAGCTCGCCGAAATGGAACGGAGCGCGCAACGTACCCTTGCGGGGGCGTTTCGCCTTTACCGAAGCTTTCTGGATATGCCCGATGGACTCAAAGGAGGGCTGTCTGTCGATGAACCCGATGAAATGCGGAAGCTTCGTTTCGATGTGCGTGAACTTATCATGCTTCAAAAAATCACGGCGGCCTGGGATGCCCCGGAGGTGATTCGGGGAGCCATGTCGATTTTGGGTGGTCACGGAGTGATGGAGGACTTTTCAGCCCTTCCCAGGCTCTACAGGGATGCAGCGGTCAACGAGTTGTGGGAGGGCCCCCGAAATGTGCTTCTCACACAAATCCACCGGGACTTGAGCCGAGTCCAGGGTTGGTACCCGGTGGCTGAATTTGTGCGACGCATCCTTAAAGGAGCTTCACAAAGTGTGGTGAAGGAATTTTCCCGTGAAGCCGAAGAACTTCTCTCAGGTCCCATCACGCACCCGGTGAACAGCCAAACCATGGATCGGGCCAAAAGGTGGGATCGACTGTGCCACCAGTTGACTCAACAGTACCAGGAACTGGCCTTGGAAGAGGTGGACAACGTCAACTAGCTGTGTATCCTGTGGATAGCCAGGGGAGCCGCCGTGGGGCGCTCCCCTGAAAACGAAAGAAGCTGTACCCCTTTTAGGGTTAGATCGGTGATCAAAACAATCGGTTGCCACTCATGAGAGGAAAGGGAACTTTCCAGCGATTAAGAGAACAAGAAAAGGAGGCTCGGCGGAGAATTATCCTGGAGGCTGCCGAGCGGGTCTTTGGAAGCTGCCCCTTTGACAAGGTCAGTATGCGGCAAATCGCCAAGGAAGCCGGCATCTCTGCGGCTGCCATCTACCGGTATTTCCCGGACCAGCAAGCTCTTTTCATCGAGAGTTTTCTAACGGGGGCCAACCGGCTACTGAAGCGTATCAGGAGAATCCTGGACAACCATGGAACTGCCAATGACGTAGCAGCCGAAGTGGTGGCGTTCCTTTGGGAAAACGACCACTATTTCCGCATGATGACTCATTTCATGCTCCATGGTGAGATTCGTGAAGGTCACCTTGAACGGCTCAACGAGATGGAACGGCGCGTTCTGGATCATTTCCAGGCCGTCTTCCTCGAAGGATCCCACCGTTACGATGCGCGCCTAGTCGCCCATGCCTTCTTTGCCGCTTTGAACGGCGTCTTGATCACCTTTCGAAACTATCCGGGACGTCCCCCGGAAGAAATCAGGCGACACATGGAACGCATCGCCGATCTTATTGCTCAACTGTTTGTAAAAGGTCTGCAGTGTGATGCCAACCTTGAGGATACGCGGTGACGTGTTCGGGCTTCCAGGGTAGAAAGTCCGTCGGCTTCGTCGTCACATCTTCGGTGCCAGGCCCTGATGCCCGATCAGGAAATCAGAGATACTGTGGCAGTACGTGCTGACGATACCCGTGACGTATGGATCGCGCCAGCACTGGGTCTTCCATCTCGAATTCGAAATGTTCACCGAAGGCAATGCCACCGAGCGCCGGGAAGGTCCCGCAAAAAAGGCAGAAATCGTCGGTTGGCAGATCATCCCCCGTTGGGATTCCTTCCATGATGTCCAGCACGCCGAGATTGTCTCCAAGGCGTCCCTCTTGGTAAAGACGGCGCCGGCCTTCGATGGTCATCCACGAGCGCAGGATGATCCGGTCCAGGTGATCGCGCACCTCGTCCAGGTTCCACACCGTGTTGGCCACGGGCTTTGCGCACATCTGCTTGGATGCCGGGATTCCGTATTTTTCAAATTCACGGTCCGTGTGATCGGATCCGACTCCAACGTAAATCCTGCCCCCGGATCGAAAAAGGACGCATTCCACTTCCCCGGAAGCCTGGGCCCCCACAGTATGGACGGTGTTTGCGGTGGTAAGTATCATGGGAGAGAGGTTCATATAGGTGGGCGTGCGTGAAGGCGCGGGCACCCCAAGCCTTCCAAGTTCTTCGATGTGTTCCCGAAGGCGGGCCGTGTCCTTTCCCACCCATCCGGCCACAATCAACCTAGAGATAGGCAAGATCAGGTCCTTTTCGCCCTCTCGGGTCTGGAGCACCACATGCAAGCGATGCAAACTCATCATTCACTCCGGTTTTAAGGGTTTCGAATCGCCCCGCCGGGCTAACCTGAAAGTCGAGCTCAATTCTCGCCCACTCTTCAGCGCACCTTCTTAGCAAGAAAGAGCGCCAAGTCTGGAAACGCCACCAAAATTCCGATCATGACGAGAATCGTCAGCATGAAGGGTGCCGCTCCCGTCATGACTTCGCTGATGGAACCACTCCGCCGGACCCCCTGAACGACATAGAGATTCAGTCCCACAGGCGGCGTGATGAGTGCCATTTCAATAAGCAGGATCAGAAGCACCCCGAACCAGACCGGATCGTAGCCAGCCCCTGTGATAACCGGTGTCACAATGGGGACCGTGATGACCATGAGGGAAAGTGTCTCCACGAAAAGCCCCAACACAAGGTAAAGGCCGATGATCACCAAAAGTGTGTTTAGAGGCGACAGTCCCAAGTGGTTAACAAACTCCCGAAGAGTTTCCGCAAGCCCGACGGAATCGAGAATGAAATTCAGGAAATTGGCCCCGATGAGAATCAGCATGATCATGGCCGTGGTGCGCATGGTGCCTTCAAAGACACGTTTGAAAAAGTCGATTGTGACCGCTCGGTAGCGAAAGGCGAGCAAAAGGGCCGCAAGGACTCCCAACGCCGCCGATTCGGTAGGCGTAGCCCACCCTGCATAGATGGAGCCGATCACCACCAGGAAAATGAAAAGGACCGGCAGAAGGTCCTTGGTGCTATTCAGTCGGTCTTTCCACGACGCTGACCTCCGGTATCCACCTAGGCGAGGATTCACGGAACAGGCTAAAAGAATGCAGAGCATGAAAAGAGCTGCAAGAAGCAACCCTGGAACGATTCCCGCGATGAAAAGCTGCGGGATGGAGGTGTTAGTAAGAAAACCATAGATGATAAGATTAATAGAAGGGGGAATCAGGATCCCGAGAGTGCCGCCTGCGGCAATGGAGCCGGCGAAAAATCCTTCGGGATAGCCATACCGACGGGCCTGGGGGAGAGCCACCGTCGTGATGGTCGCCGCCGTGGCCACGCTGGAGCCGCTCGTCGCAGCGAACATGGCCGAAGTGCCGATGTTGGCGTGCATAAGCCCACCTGGAAGCCACGAAAGCCAAAGGTCCAAGGCCCTGTAGGTCCGTGCAGCGATGCCGGCCTGAAGCAGGATTTCACCAAGGAGCACGAAAAGCGGTATGGCGAACAGAATGAAATCAGTGCTCGCCGACCAGGAAATTTCCCCTATGGCCCGGTAAAGCGGAAAAGGTGAATAGATTTGGCCAACCAGAAGACCTAGGGCGCTCAGCGTCGCCGCCACCGGGATGCTCAGGACCAAAAGAAGCAAAAGAAGTGCGAGAATGGTCGCAATCACGAGGATCCTCCCTTGGGGGCGGGCGAAACCGCCCGCCGTTCTTCTTCGTCGATCTCCTCATCGAGCGTCGACGCTCCATAGAGTTCCCTCGCCCGTTGGACATCTCTTCGCAAGAGCGCTGATACGGTGGCAGCCAAGAGCACCAGAATGGTCGCCGTGAACGCCGCCAGCCCCAGAAACCATAGTCCCTGCGGAATCCACAGGGGTGTAGCGAGCGGCGTGTTGGCAATGGATTTCTTTACGAACGACGTTTTTACCACCAGGTAAGCGTAACGGGTCAAAACAATCATGACCAAACCGAACAGCGCCAGAGAGAACAAATCCAAAATGTGTTGGATGGCTCTGGGGAGGCGTACATAAAGAACATCGATTCGAATGTGCGACTTTTTCAGAAGCGCGAACGCCATGGTCCAGCTGCAGCATATGGCGAGAGCATAGCTGGAAATCTCGTCGGCGCCTCCCATGGATATCGCAAACCCTTTCCTCAGTGTCACCTCCACGGCTATGAGGAACGCCGTGGCGAGCAAGACAACGCCGCTCGCCCATGCCGCCGCCGTGGCGATTTTTTCAGTCAGGGTGAGAAGCCGGTTCATGAAGCCATCCTCCAGAAGGATCCTGATGCCGGGAAGCAGCGCTCAGCGTTTAGCTTTAGCCCCTGTGGCCTTGAAGCCGACTACCTCGCCGATGGTGCTGTTCCATTGCTTTACTACAGAGTCGTCAACCTTTTCCGCCCAAGCCGGAAGCACTGCGTCCACAAGGAGCTTTCTGGCCAAATCCCGGTCAGCGTCGCTTATGGGCACCAGTTCCAACTTATTCGGAGTTCCATGGGGACATTCACCGCCGCTCAGGCAGTTTAAGCCTTCCTGGGTTTCCCGCTTGGTGACTTCCCAGGCCGGGTCTTCAAGCTTTTCTTTGATGAGTTGACGCAATTTGGCCTGCTGCTCGGAGGTTAGGCTGTTCCATGTGGTGAGGCTCATGGTTCCGATCACGTAGTCCCAGCCCCCGATGGGAAGCGGGTAGACAAATTTGGATACTTCCCCCCAGCCTGCCGAATAACCGGAAAGGCTTCCGGTTACCGCGCAGTCCACCACCCCGCGCTGCAACGCCTGAGGCACTTCACTGAAAGAAAGCGTCACGCCGGTAGCGCCTAGGGCATTGACGAACTCAGACGTTGTCCAGCCGCTGGCCCGAATCTTTTTGCCTTTCAAATCCGCCAGACCGCTTACACGATCCCGGCAGAAGATCACCTGCGCTGGGTAAGGCGCAACGCTCAAAAGCTTCGCCTCGAAGTCTTTTGCCAAGTATTCTTCCAGCACCGGCCGATAAGCTTCCACCACCTTGCGCGCAACAACGGTGTCGGTTGCCAATGCAGGGAGATCCAAGCCAGCCAGCGCCGGCGAATCATCCACCACGTAATCTGCAACCGTATGAACCACATCGAAGACGCCCGTTTTCATCTGCCGGAGCACGGCTGCACCCTTTAGGCTTACTTGGCTGAGAGACGTCATGCTGGTTTTCAAGCCCACCTCGGTCGGGATAACCTCAGTCCAGAAAGGCATTTCGAAATTCTTGTACATGGTGAGGTTGTTCCAGCTTCCCACCACTCGAAGTTCCTTGGTTTCCGCACGGGTTTCCGAAAATGGCACCGACAGGAAAAACACCAAGGCCGCAAGCATCCACGAAATTCTTTTCCCCTTCATCACGTCGCCTCCTTGCTTTCATCTAAGGTTTCCAGGGACTTTTTAACACGCTTCAGGGCGTCACAATCCGGCCCGCCCTGGTGCATGACCTTCCTGCGGTAACTTTCCACGTGTTTCCTCACCTGCTGTTCCGCCGCCTCCCCATGTCGAGCTTCCAATGCCTGGATGATGGCTAGGTGTTCGTCCAGCGTCTCACGGATTTCCTCATCGGTTCTCCGCGAAAAGGACAAAAACCAGGTCCGCATCAGCTGGTCGTAAATCTTTTCGGCCGTTTCACGGATGAACGGGTTGTCAAGAATGTCGACAATCCCAAGGTGAAAACGGCGATCAACTTCCAAAAGCTCTGGAATCCGCCGTTCAGCTATCCATTGGGAAGCGGGATCGAAAAGGCGCCTCAACGCCAGGATCTGCGAGGGACTCACGATGCGTGCTGCCGTTCGCACGCAATAGGTATCAATCATGAGCCGCGCTTCGATGAGTCGCTGCAGTTCCCAAATGTTGATGTCACTCACAAAGATTCCCCTTCGTGGGATGATGGTCACCAGATTTTCACCAGCCAGCCGTTGGAGCGCTTCCCGAATGGGGGTTCGTCCGATGCCCAATTCTTCGCGCAATTCGTGTTCGATCAACTGGCGGCCGACGGCGAATTCCAAGGTCACGATCTTGCGTTTTAGAAGTGTGTAGGCTTTTTCGCGAAGAAGTTTGGGCGGTGCGTTCATGGATTGTCTCTTCAGTCAGGAACTTGCTCTCAACAACAGGCTCGAGCGAAGTCCTCGTTCCTCAGATCCCCGACAAACATATAGCCGGGCGCATGGGTGATGGCGAAGGGCACCTTGGCTTGCACCAGCACATTTTGAGGTGTCACCCCGCAGGCCCAATACACGGGCACCTCGTCAGAGCGAATCTCCACCGGTTCGCCATAGTCCGGGCAGGCGATGTTCGAGATGCCGATTATCTCGGGGGGGCCGACATGGACCGGAGCGCCGTGCACATCCGGATAACGAGCCGTGATGATGCATGCTTCCACCACACGACTCCAATGGATGGGCCGCATGCTCACCACCATCTCCCCTTGAAAGATGCCGCTCGGCTCCAGCGGAATCCGTGTCCGGTACATGGAAACGTTTTGTTTCCTTTCCACGTGCCGAAGGGAAATGCCGGCCTTCATGAGGGCTTCTTCAAAAGAAAAGCTGCAGCCGAGGAGAAAAAAAACGAGATCCTCACGGTAGAAAGTGCTGATGTCCTTGACTTCGTAGCGGCATTCCCCGTTGAACCAAACACGGTAGCGAGGGAGGGAGTTTAACAGATCCGCGCCATCTGCCAGTTTCGATGTCAGCGTTGTTCCAGGCCCCACGATCTCGAGGAGCGGACATGGCTTGGGATTCTTTCGACAAAAGGCTTCAAAGTCTTTGGCATAGCGATCCGGGAGCGCCACGAGATTTGCTTGGACATAGCCTGGACAGAATCCGGCGGTCGGTTGGTCGAAGGTGCCTTCGGCGCAGCGTTTTCTGAGTTCGGCAGGAGTCATGGAGCAGCCTCCTGGAAGGGTAGTCGACTGACGGGGTCTCGCCTTGAAACTGGCCACGACGTTCGGCCGCTTTGTTTTTCATTTGAAAGGTAGCGAAACCTGTGATACGTGTCAAGTATATTCGAGATATATTAAGAGTGCATGATTTCGGTGGGAAACACTTTCACATCGAAAGGGAGGCGACCCCCAATATGGACGCAACCATGACGTTGGCCTTGGCTCAAGTTGAAGGAAGCAGCGACACGATCCGTAACCTTGAAACTGCCAAGAACTACGCTCAAATCGCAGCCCAAACGGGCGCCCGTCTTATTGTTTTCCCTGAAATGTTCATGGGCCTTCCGGCTCCGGAACGCCCCCCTGTTTCCTTCACCCGAAACGCCCCCATAGAGTTCTTTTCCGAATTGGCCGCCGTCGCCCGCGCGTTGGACATCGCCATCATCGCGGGTGGTTGGGAACCGACGCCTGACCCGACCAAGGCCTTCAATACCGCCATCGCCTTGGACTCCAAAGGCAACACCCTTACCCGATATCGCAAGGTTCACCTTTTCGACGCTCTTAACGTCCGAGAATCAG
>FWPV01004331.1_pt1 | contig 30558 bp, 25 predicted proteins | sample 2228371 | NCBI WGS metagenome assembly FWPV01 (sample SAMEA103939776, study PRJEB20133) | metagenome | reverse complement strand
TTGTCGCGAGGGCTGGATTCGAACCAGCGACCTTCGGGTTATGAGCCCGACGAGCTTCCAGCCTGCTCCACCTCGCATATGTATTTTATAACAATAAATTTTAAAAGTCAATTAATTTTTTTCTTTGCTGTTTTCTTCTTTTGATAATTGAAGAATTTTTAATTCAACATTATCAAGAATTTCATTGCATTTTTTTGCAAGCTTAATGCCTTCTTCATATAAAGATATACTTTCTTCTAAGGTAAGCTCTTCCTCTTCTAATTTCTTCACAATCGTTTCCAACCTTCCAAGACAACTTTCAAAATTAATGTCTTTATCCATAATTTTGTTTAGATATTACTTTACTGTCAAATTCTCCATCTGCAATTGTTGTTTCTATTATATCTCCAATTGATAAAATATTTAAGCTTTTTATTATTTTATTTGTTCCTTTAATTTTACAAATTGAATATCCTCTACTTAGAATTGATTTTGGAGATAGTGCCTCAAGCTTTGAAAGCATATTTTTGAGTTTTTCAAAATTAATTTCTTTTTTATGATTAAAAGTTGTTATTAATTTAGTTAACAAATTATCGACTTCCTGTCTTCTTTGGGAAATCATATCCATTGGATTTTTCATTTTGCTTCTACTTACTAACGAAGAAAACTTTAATTTAGAAATGGTTAGTTTATTTTTTAAATTTTTTGAAATTGACAATTTCAATTCTAAGATTTTTTCTTTTAAATCTTCAACCGAAGGGAAAGCAATTTCTGCTGCTGCAGATGGGGTGGGAGCTCTAACATCTGCAACAAAATCAGCAATTGTATTATCAGTTTCATGTCCAATTCCTGTAATTATGGGAATTGGGCTTTCGAACATTTTTCTTGCAACAGATTCATCGTTAAAGCACCATAAGTCTTCTATAGAGCCACCTCCTCTAACGAGCATTATTAAGTCAAAATCGCTTTTTTGATAGGCTAAATCTAAAGCGTTGATGATGCTATCAGGTGCTTCTTCACCCTGCACCAAACAGGGAATTAATGTTAATTCTACAAGAGGATACCGTCTTTTAATGATTTTTATAACATCTTGAAAAGCGGCAGCATTTGGAGATGTGATTAATGCGACTTTCTTAGGATATAAAGGCAAATTTCGTTTTTTTTCAAATAGCCCTTCTTTTAAGAGTTTTTCCTTTAATTGTAAAAAAGCTAAGTATAAGTTTCCTTTACCAACGGGAAATAAATTTTCAACCAGAAGTTGAACTTCACCTTGTTTTTCATAAACATCAATTGAACCATTTGCAATAACTTCCATACCTTCTTCAATAATGAAATTAATTCCACTTGCATATCTTTTAAACATTACTGCTTTTAACTGAGCATTTTTATCCTTAAGCGTAAAGTAAATATGTCCTGAAGTTTGTTGAATTCTTAAATTTGATATTTCTCCCTTAATGGAAATTTCCTGAAAAAGCTCTTCGTAATTTATTAATTCTTTTAGTTTGCCAATAACTTCTGAAACAGAGTAAAAGTTCTTATGATTAAATAGAAGATTGTTCATAATTTTAACCACACCTTGAAAAGCCACATTTTAGACAAACGAGGCAACCGCTTTCGAGGAACAAAAATGAACCACAATCTGGGCAATTACCTGCGGAAGAAGGAACATTAAGATTTAGTTTAAAATCGAGCTTATTATTTTTTTTATTTTCATTCCCGGGTTGAGAAATTGACGGAGATGGATTTGCATACTCTAAAAAATTTTTTATAGTTTTAGAAATGGCATCTGGGCAGGAAAGAATCTGTATGCCATTTTGCCAAACTGGAGATGGGCATCGAATTCCACTTAGTTGTTTAACTATAGCGTTGACATCAATATTAGAGCGTAAGGCAAGAGAAATCAAACGGCTTATAGCTTCCGTTTGAGATGCGGCACAGCCACCTGTTTTACCTAACCGAGCAAATAATTCAAAAGGTCCTTTATTGTCGTAGTTGATTGTAATGTATAAGTTCCCACAACCTGTGGATATCTTCTCAGTTGAGCCGTGTATAATTACAGGTCTTGGTCGAGGAGTTTTTTTTAAGTCTTTTTCAGCATCTTCTGAAACAGCAGATATTTTCGTAATAACTTGTTTTTCTCTGCTTTTATCTCTGTATACCGTCAGTCCTTTGCAACCCAGTTTGTAAGCTAATATCAGAGCAGAGGTGATTTGTTCTTTTGTTGCTTCGTATGGAAAGTTTATTGTTTTTGAAACTGCATTATCGGTGAATTTTTGAAACTCGCTTTGTATTTTAATATGCCACTCGGGCTCGATTTCAGGAGCACTTGTAAAAATTTCTTTTACATCTGATGGAATGGATTTAATATCTTTTAAACTACCTTTTTCTATGATTTGGTTTAGTAGTTCCTTAGAATAAAATCCTCTCTCTTTTGCTATTTTTTCAAAAAGTGGGTTGATGTCTATCAGTTTTTCCTTGTCAAGCACATTTCTTGTAAAAGCAACTCCAAAAATAGGTTCAATGCCACTTGAACAACCTGCTATAATACTTAATGTTCCTGTTGGGGCAATTGTTGTTGTTGTTGCGTTTCTCATTGGTGTTTTTGATTTTTCGTATATGCTTCCCTTATACGATGGGAATACACCCCTTTCTTTGGCAAGTTCAGAAGAAATTAATTTTGAGGTAGTAGAAATAAATTTCATTACATCAGATGCAATATTTAATGCACTTTTTGAATTGTAAGGTATACCCATTTTTATTAACGTATCGGCAAATCCCATTACTCCCAGTCCAATTTTTCTGTTCATTTTTGTAATTTTTTCAATTTGGGGTAAAGGAAATGTGTTCACTTCAATTATATTGTCAAGCATTCTTACTGCTATCGTAATGACATCTTTTAATTTTCGATAATTGATTGTCTTGCCATTAACAAATTTGGAAAGATTGATAGAACCGAGATTACAGCTTTCATACGGTAAAAGTGGTTGTTCTCCACATGGATTTGTGGAACTTATTCTTCCCAAGTGTGGTAGAGGATTGTATTTATTTATTGTATCGATAAAAATTACACCTGGTTCGCCATTTTTGTGTGCCATTTCAGAAATTAAATTGAAAACTTCTCTTGCATTCTCTTTTCTAATTTCTTTTTTTGAAATGGGGTCAATTAATGAATAACAGTCCCCCTTTAATGCTTTTTTCATAAATTCATTTGTAATAGAGACTGAAATATTAAAGTTCGTTAATGTGTTATTGTCTTCTTTGCATTTTATGAAGGAAATTATGTCGGGGTGATTAACTGAAAGTATACCCATATTGGCTCCTCTGCGCATTCCACCTTGTTTAATGGCTTCTGTAGCAGCATCAAAAACGGACATAAATGATATTGGACCACTTGCTATACCCATTGTGCTTTTAACACGGGCACCTTTGTGTCTTATTGGGGAAAAATCAAATCCTGTTCCACCTCCAGTTTTGTGGATTATTGCAGTATTTTTGATAGTGTTAAATATGCTTTCGATAGAATCTTCAATTGGAAGAACAAAACATGCTGATAATTGTTGGATTTCTCTTCCGGCATTTGAAAGTGTTGGAGAATTTGGTAAAAATTCTAATGAACTCATGATGGAGTAAAAATCTTCAGTAAGTTTTTCAAGTTTTACTTTTGAAATGTGAGGATTAAACTTTTTTTCAGCAAAGGCTATAGCCTTTGCAACCCTTAAAAACATATCTTCAGGAGTTTCAATAATGTTACCATTTTTATCTTTTTTAAGATATCTTTTCTCCAACACCTTTATTGCGTTTTCGGTAAGTTCTATTTTCATTTGTTTTGTTAAAGACTAAGTATCTGAACGGTTTATTATTGTTTGCCACAAAAATATTGTATTCAAAGTGATATGAAGTTTTTCATTTAAACCGTTCACTATTACTTGAAATTACAAAAAGACCATCTTAAAAACAGGCACAGGTTATGTAATTGTTTGTGTTCATAAATCGACTTTTTGTATCTTTGAAAATAGATTTACAAGTAGAACTTTATAAAAAGGTCTTTAAGTAATGGTAATTAAGCAATCATTTGCACTATGCAAGTTTTTAAAAAGGAAATGCCCCATCCCTTCAAGGCATTCCTCTCAAACACCTCTACACCATTCAATAAGAGGGGAAGAATCAGACCCTTTGTCGGCTGTCCGACAATTCAAAAAATTACACATTTTCGTATAAGTTTTCCCTACCAAACTTATACAATATTTTAGCCAAAATAGGGGTTATCGGACAGCCTCTTTGGAGCATCACTGTGCCCCTCTACGGGATGAATACACTTGTGCAGTTATGTCAACGCCAGTTAAATTACACCACAAGTGGTGTCACTCCAAAAAATGACCGTCCTCCCTCTACAAAATGGAAACTCCACATCCACAAATTTCCCTAAATTAAAAACTTAAAGTTATAAGTTCTACAAATTTTAGTTATTTATTACTTATTATTTTATTATAACTTATTCTATTATAACGCTCAATAAATGTAAAAAATTGTATTGTTAATATCGAGATGATAAAATAAAACTTATGAAAAAAGCAATAGTTTTACTGAGTGGGGGAATTGACTCAACTGTAAAATTAGGGATAGCACAGAGTTTACACTTTGAAATTTATGCGTTGACTATTTATTATTCACAGAGACATAAAATAGAAGTAAAAAAAGCTATAAAAATTGCGAAAAGTTTTAAAGTGAAAAAGCATTTAATTATTAATATAAATTTAGAAAAGATAGGGGGGTCTGCATTAACAGATTACAGTATTGCGGTTCCTAAGAGGAGAAAAAATGTGATGGAGGTTCCAATTACTTATGTTCCTGCAAGAAATGCAATATTTCTTTCTATTGCAGCGGGTTGGGCTGAAGTGATAGGGGCGAATGATATATTTATTGGCGTTAATTCAATTGATTTTAGTGGTTATCCAGATTGTAGAGAAGATTTTATAAGGTCATTTGAGAAAGCGATCAACTTGGGGACAAAAAAGGGAAGAGGAAGTAAGCCTCTAAGAATAAATACACCTTTAATTAACATGAAAAAATCTCAGATAATAAAAAAAGGCCTGGAGTTAGGAATAGACTTTAGTTTAACACACAGTTGCTATTCTCCTTTTGTAGATGGTACACCTTGTGGCGAATGTGACTCCTGTGTAATTAGGAAAAAAGGTTTTAAGGAATTAGGAATAAGTGATCCGTGCGGAGAGAGTGGGATTTGAACCCACGAAGCACCTATTAAGCGCTTAGACGCTTAGCAGGCGTCTGCCTTAAACCCCTCGGCCATCTCTCCAAGTGTTTCTTTTTATCTTTTAAAGTATAGTTTCTTGCTTATAAACCTTTACCAAATCAAAAGGATTTTTTGTTGAAAAAAACTGCTGTTGCAAAAAACTACATTCTTAAAAAAATAAATACCTTAAGATTAAAAAAGCTCTTATTCTTAGGATAAAAACTTGATTAATTTCTCAACTACTTTTGAATGTTTCTCTCTTTATTAGAGGTAGTTTTTGCTTCCTTTGGCATAAATTAGATACTTTAAAACTTAACGAGAATCATCACTTTAATGATGTGTTTTTTAATAACTTGCAAATTTACTATAAGTCTTATAAATTATTTTATCGATTATATTATTTTACAACATTTAATTCTAAAACAAAAATGAAATTTTATTATGAAAATAAAAGTAATTATTGAATTGATATTAATTTTGATTATATTAACTCAAAGTTTGATTCTTTCCACACCTCTTCTTTATGATATTTCTCAGGAATTAAAATATATAAATTCTCTTATAAAAGATTCAATTGCAAAAGCAGATAGGGAAAGTTTATTAATATCTCAGAGAGCAATTTCAAAATTAGAAAAAGTAGTCGATGGTTTAAAAAATTCAAAAGAAAAAAGTTACTTATATCTTGCCCTTGGGTATTTAAGCATAAAGTTAGCAAAAGAAGTTGTATTAAATCAAATAGACCTTTCTATTAAAGGTGGGAAGGAATTTAAGCATCCTGTAAAAAGCGTTGAACACCACTTTAATTCTGCTTTAAATACAGCAAAAAATTTAGATAAAAAAGATTTTGGTGATGTTCATTTTTTTATTGGATTGGGATATGATTTCTTAAGAGGCAAGCTTTCTTCTATTTCGGATGCTTATGCTTCAGAACTTTATCTAAAAAGCAAAGCTCACTTAGAAAAATCGATACAATTGGGAAGTGTTTATGGGAATGTTGAGAATGTTATCTCAAAGATAAATAACATCTCATATAAAACTCAAAAAACTATTTATGAAGAGAATAAATTAGAAGAACTCTTTTACCTTTTTATTCCAAAATTAAAGAGGGTGAAAGGGGTAATTGATGTTACAGATTCTGACAAAATTGAAGGACAAATTATAGAAGAAGAAAGATTTGTTAGTTACAAATGGCGTTTTTCCATTGGTAAAAGAAATGGCTGGAAATTTAGTACAACGGATACCAAAGCTGGAATAAGAGTTTCATTATTAAAAGAGGTAGAAGAAGGTCCTAAACCCAATGTAAATATTTCTGCAATTGATTTACCTTCTAATAAAATTAGCGAATCTTTAGAAGACATTGCTAATGGAAATTTAAAAAATCTTGAACAAATTGGCTATGTAGTTGAGAAAAAAAATAAAATTAATTTTAAAGGTTATGAAGCAATAGAAGCAATTCTCTCTTTGAGCACAGTTGAAACTCAAATTCAGGAAAATACGGTGCGGAATTTCCCTGAAACAAAACAATATTTGTTGATATTGGTTAATAACAACATTCAATATATCATTAATGCTGTATCAATTTCAAATGTATTTGACAAGTATCTTGAAGAATTCAAACAAATTATTGATACTTTTTCAATATTATAATTTCATACTGGTGGTTATAAATGCAATATTAACTTACAGAAGAGCAATTGCCGTAGATAAATTAGTGCATTTTATATCATTTATATGTTTTTTAAAAATTGAACAATTACTGTATTCTCAAATAATATTTTCATTTTCTATTGAGGATGTTGAATATTATAGTGTTCTCTCATAAACTTGTTTTTTTTAGAAATAGCAGGAACGGACTGTAGGCTATTATAATACAGGTTTTAAAAACTCTGAATGTCTCCCAAGAGAGTGAAATTACAATTTATGAAAGACTTCTAATCAAAAACTAAGATTCTTTTTTATTAGTAAATGAAAAAGTCTAAAATTAACCCAAAATCTTACAAACGAATCATCTATAATGAAGGTGATAATATAAATTTCTCTCCTTTACCCCCAGAATCTTTTTAATGGAAAAGTATAAATCTGTCTTCGTTTATTTTTTTGTATTATGCGTTTTGTATGTTATTTTTGTTTTTTCACAAGATGGAATAGATTATTTCGATTTGGGACTAAAAAACTTGAAGGAAAGGAATTGGCTATCAGCTGAATTTAATTTTAAAAAGTATAAAGAAAAAAATCCAACTGACCCAGATGTTTATGATTTATTAGGAACTATTTATGCAAATGTAGGTGATTATTCAAGAGCAATTGAAGAGTTCAAAAATGCAATTAGATTAAATGTAAATCACCCAACTTCCCATAATAACTTAGGTATTGTTTATAAAATTTTAGGTTATGAAGATGAAGCAATTTCGGAATTTAAGCAATCTATAATAATAAATTTAAATTTATTAATTGAGCTAAATACAGAAGAGAGAAAAATCAAAGGGGGTAAAGGAGAAATTAGCCAGCAAGACCTCAATAGCAAAAAGAATATTATTTATAATAATCTTTATTTTGCTTATTCCAATTTGGGAGATTATGAAAAGGCTAAGGAATTTTTTTCAAAAATAACAGGTTATGAAAAAGAAATAGTTAGTTTAAATGAGAAATATGATTTTTTAAAAGATAGCAAAAAAGAAATTCGAAATGGTGGAAAAGAGGCGAAAGAAGATGTAATTGAAACAGAAAAGTTTATAGAAAAGTTAATCTTAAATGGTGAATATGATAAAGCAAAAGAAGAAATAATAAATTTATTCAAAAAAGGTGAATTAAGTAATGCGAACCTTCATACTAATCTTGGGATAATTTATCAAAAGATGGGCTTAATCAGAGAAGCGATTGCAGAGCACAGGATAGCTATCCAATTGGCTCCAAATCATCCCACAGCTCATAACAATCTTGGTCATTCCCTTGAAGCAAACGGAAAATTTGAAGAAGCAATTGAGGAATACAAAAAGGCTATAACTATAAATCCTGAATTAGTTATTGCATATCAGAACTTGGGGAATCTATATTTAAAATTGGGCAGATTTAAAGAGGGGATAGAAATTATTGAAAAGGCTATTAAGATAGAACCTCAAAATTCGTTATCGTATAATTTATTATCCTATTTATTCTATCAGGGAGGGGAGCTTCAGAACTCATTTGAAGTTATGAAAGAGGCGAGGATTAAGTTTCCTGGAGATGGTTTAATTCAAAAGAATTTTGAATTTATTAAGCAAAAACTTCAGAATAAGAAGATAGAAAAGGAAAAGTTGAAAAATGAGAAAACAATGCAGACCAAACCGTTTTTGAAAAAGGGAGCAGAAAGTATTACTCCTGTGATAAAGTTGCCAAGCTCAAAATTGCCAGATGGAAAGAGTTTTGTAAATTTTAAAGATAGTCCCATATCTGAATTTTACGAGCTTATCAAGGTTAAGCCTGAAGACCTTTCAGCAAAATTTGTTTTAAGTACAAATTCAGGGTGGATATGGATAATAGACATTAAAAAAAAGACAATAATGCCTATTACAGAAGGTTTTTCTCCAAGTTTAGTTGGAGAGAGCGTATTTTATATGGATTGGGTTGATTTTTACCCGCAGGTGTTTGAATATCAAATTTCTAATTTTAAAAGGACTCAGTTGACTTTTTCAAAAAGATTCAAAAAGAATGTAGAAGTTTCTCCAAACGGGTCAATAATAGGATATATTGAAGGCACGAGTATAACAGATAGTGATATTTGGGTTTATGATGTGAAGAATAAAAGAAACATTCAATTGACAAAAGATTTGTGGATATCTTCTTTTAAGTGGTTAGGCGATGATGAACAAATATTATTCAGTAGCGAAAAATGTGGAGTAGACTTAAATTATGAAAAGAGCTGTGTAGGTATTATAAATTTGATGGATAAAAAAATTCAGTGGGTTAACTCTAATTATATGCATAAAAAAAGTTTGGAAAAATTTAGTTTAGGAGATTTCTATAATTTTACATTTTCAACTTTGAACAATTCCAAAAAGGTGATTATTTCCACAAAAAAGGGTAATTCTTACATCCCTCTTATTGACCTTTCAACAGATAGTTTTGATAAAATTTATCCTTTTGAAAAATTTGAAAGTTTGATTTTAATGCCATTTTGGGGTAAGAATGAAAATATAATTTTTTTTATTTCTGGGAGAGATTTTTATGTATTTATTAATAACAATGGCTATAAAATAGTAGAAAGGATATTTACGCTCAGGGATAATGTATTATCTATAAATCAGGTAAAATAAGGTCTATGAAGATTAAGGTTTTTCCTTATGGTGATGAAATAGAAGTGGATAAGGGAAATAATTTGCTAAAGGTGCTGTTGAATAATGGCTATTTTATTCCCTCTATTTGTGGAGGAAGAGGAAAGTGTAGGAAATGTAAAGTAAAAATAATTACCGAAGAGATTTCAAATGATAATAAGAATATTTCTCATAGCTCCTCAAAAAGCAAATTAAAAAAGAAGACAAAATCTGTTTTAGCATGTCAGACAAAGCTTTTTCAAGATACGACGATTTACATAAAAGAGCATAAAAGTTGTCAGATTCGTTCAATCTTTTTAGAGAATGGAGAAAAAGAATTATCGAAGGCAAGAAAGAGAAAAAAACACATAAAGAAGTCTGGGGAATTTGGAATTGCTGTAGATGTAGGGACAACAACTATTGCTGGAAGTTTATTAGATAGAGAGAGTGGAGAAAGATTAGCTTACCATTCAGTTTTCAATCCTCAATTTAATTATGGAAGTGATGTAATTTCACGGATTAGTTTTTCATTATCTTGCAAGGAAGGTTTAAAGATATTGAGAGAAGAGGTGATAAGGGGAATAAATAATATTGTGTTAAAGTTAGTAAAGGATGTAGGAATAAAAAATGAATACATATCAATGATGGTTTTAACAGGTAATACTTGTATGACACATATTTTGGCTGGTGTTTCTCTTAAAACATTGGCTTCTGTGCCTTTTGAGCCGGCATTTAAAAATTCATTAAATTATAAAGCAAGCGATTTGGGCATTAAAATAAATAAAAGAGCGTCTGTATATATTACGCCATTAATTGCTGGTTTTGTTGGCGGGGATACAGTAAGTATGATATCTCATTTAGATTTACATTCCAAAACTGGTAATGTTATGGCAGTAGATATAGGAACAAATGGCGAAATAGTTGCAAAGAGGGATGGAGAAATTTTTTGTTGCTCTGTTGCTGCAGGTCCAGCATTGGAAGGTGGTAATATTAAATTTGGAATGCGAGCTGAAAGAGGTGCTATTGAGAAAGTTTTTCTTGATAATAAAGGTAATTTGCAATATAAAGTTGTTGGGGGTATTAAACCAACTGGTATTTGTGGCAGTGGATTGATAGAATTAATTGGGTTGTTATTAGTGAACAAAGTTGTTAATAGTATGGGACATATAATTAAACATGATAGCTCATCAATGTTTTATAAAAATATTTTAAAGGGTGAAGACCAGAAATTTTTTTTTGTAATTGATAAAAAGATTTCTCTTACCCAAGAAGATATTTATCAAGTAATGCTTGCAAAAAGTGCTATAAGGTCAGGTATTGAAGTCTTATTAGAACAATTAAAAATTAGAGCAGATGATATTGAAAAAGTATTTTTATCTGGTAATTTTACTATCAATCTTGAGGAAGAAAGTTTCATAAGTTTAGGCATATTACCTAAAGAATTTAGAGGCAAGATTATAAATGTGGGTAATGCTGCATTAGCAGGAGCAGAGGAGATGTTGATTTCAAAAGATAAAAGGAAGCAAGCAGAAATAATATCAAGAAAAGTGAATTATATTGAACTTGCCTCAAGGGAAGATTTTAAAAATGAATTTATTGATAATTTGCCATTTAGATAAGTAGTGAACTTTATAGTTTTGATAATACTTTAATTTAATTACCCTCTTTTGAGCAGAACTCAATAGATGCCAGAAAAATCATTCACTTGAGGAGGTATATGTAATTCTGAATTAGTAGAAGCATAAACCGCAATTCGTAATTGGTATTTTTTTGTAATGCTTTTACAATGATGTATTTTTGAGCTTAGATTTTTGTAAAAGTGAATATTTAGTAAATTTAAAATTTGTTTTGTAATATGACTTAAAATTTATTAAAATGTTAACTTTGTTTACTCGCAAAATATTTTGTATTCTGTTTTATTTATACCATGCATTAATAAATTAACATTAAGGATAGGGAAAGGGTTAAAATATGAACAAAAACATAATTTCAAAAATAAGTGTAATAATAATAGTTATTTTAATTTGTGCAAGTTGGTTAGCATATAGATGGAAGATCAGCAAGAGGAATCCAATTAATTTAGGGTTGGATTTAAGAGGGGGAATCCATTTATTATTAGAATGCAAAAGTCAAAAAGGCAAAAAGATTACAGATGCAGATGTAGAAGGAGTTATTAGGGTAATGAGAGGTAGAATTGACCCTTCAGGAGTAAAAGAAATTATAATACAAAGACAAGGGAAAAACTGGGTAATTATAGAAATACCTGGAGAAAAAGATCCAAGACGAATAAGGAAGTTAATTGAAACAACTGCTCATCTTGAGTTTGTTGATTGTGGAGACAAGCCTTTAAAGGAAGGAGAAAGAGTTACCACCCAAAAAGTTGTTCTTTCAGGAGAGGATTTAAAAGAGGCAAGAGCAGACTTTGACGATTTGGGGAGACCATATGTAGGTTTGACTTTTAACAAAAGGGGAGCAAAAATTTTTGGGCAACATACTTCGCGAAACATAGGAAAATATTTAGCCATAAGTCTTGATGGAAGAGTTATTTCATGTCCTGTGATCAGGGATGCTATTTATGGAGGGGAGGCACAAATAACTGGTGGGTTTAGGGTGGAAGATGCTCAAGATTTGGCTATTATGCTAAATGCAGGTAGATTACCTGTGCCTATTCAAATTATAGAAAATAGGACAGTAGGACCGACCCTTGGGAAAGATTCACTTAATAAAAGTTTAATAGCAGGGATGATTGGTTTTGTTTTAGTGGTTTTATATATGGCATTTTTTTATAAATTATGTGGTTTAATTGCTGATTTAGCGCTTTTAATTTATGTAGTAGTTATCCTTGGATTACTTTCCATCCTTAATGCAACATTAACCTTGCCTGGAATAGCTGGTTTAATCTTATCGGTTGGGATGGCAGTTGATGCAAATGTTATTATCTTTGAAAGAATTAAAGAAGAAATAAATTTTGGGAAAACCACAAAAGCAGCAATAGAAGCGGGTTTTTCACGAGCTTTAACTGCAATAATAGATGCTAATATTACAACACTAATAGCAAGTGCTGTGCTTTATAGTTTTGGCACTGGACCAATAAAAGGGTTTGCTGTAACATTAACTCTTGGAGTTGTTGTGAGCATGTTTTCGGCAGTTTTTGTTACAAAAACTTTACTTCTTTTGGTTTCTGATTTTAAACTCTTAAAATCATTTAAATATTATTTACCCATCAAATTTCCAATTAAACAAGATTTTTCAAAATTTAATATTGTGGATAAGAAACGTTTGTGGTTTTCCTTGTCTTTAGTTGTAATATTAGTAGGCTTTGCTTCACTTAAAATTAAACCCTATGGATTTAATGTTGGTATAGATTTTTCGAGTGGAACTATTATCCAATATCCGGCAAGTAGAGTTGTAAGAACCAATGAAGTAGAGAGGGTAATTAGAAGATTGAAAATCAAACACAATCCTGTTCAGATATTGGAAGGTGGGAAAGATATTTTAATAAGGACGGAGAAATTAAGTGGTGAAGTTTTAAAAAGGTTAAAAAGTGCTTTGTTTGTTGAGTTTGGTAATATTAATAAATTTAATGTCAAGGTGGATGAACCTTTAACACAAAAACAGGTGAATTTTATTTCAACGCGATTTAACCTTCCCAAAGGGGCATTAACAGTTAAAGATAATAAGAGAGTATTGATTAATAAGCAATTAGTTCCAGAAGATAAATTAAATTTAGTAGTTGAGGAAATATTCTTTCTTGGAGGTGGCTTTAAAGAGGCAGATAAGGAAGAAGAAGTAGGTCCTATTTTTAGTAAAGAATTAAGAAAAAATGCGATCATTTCTCTTATAATTGCTTCAATTGGAATTTTAGTATATGTAACAATTAGGTTTGAATTTTTATATGGCATATCGGCAGTAATAGCCTTAATTCATGATTGTTTGGTGTTAATAATTTTTACTTCTCTTTTAAGGCTTGAAGTAAATAGCCCTTATGTTGCTGTTTTGTTAACTATTGTTGGGTATTCAATAAATGATACTATTGTAATTTTTGACAGAATTAGAGAAAACAAGAAAAAGGAAAAAAGGGAGATAGATTCTTCTTTAGTGAACAGGAGCTTGTGGGAGACAATGGCTCGCTCATTAAATACGATATTAACTACAGAGTTTTCTATAATAGCGATGTTACTTTTTGGAGGAATAACCTTGAAAGATTTTGTCATGGGCTTGTTTGTGGGAATGACTGCTGGGTGCTATTCATCTATTTTTATTGCTGCACCATTAAATTTGATCTTTAAGGAGAAGACTAAAAGAAAAACTATTATACCACACGAGAAAAATAAAATCTTTGCTGAAACTCCAAAAATTAAATCTGAACTTAAAGATGAAAAACAAGAAGAAAGAGAAGTAATAAAAGGAATAAATGGTAAAATTGAAAAGGGAACAAAACAAAAAAAGAGTAAGCAAAGTAGAAAGAAAAAAATTAGAAGAAGATGAACCAAGAATATTATGTCTTTAATTGTGAATGAAGGAGGCTATTTTTGAAACAAAGATATAGATGGGTGATTCACGATAATGACGAAGAAAAAGTTGAGAAGTTGGTAAAGGAGTATAGATTGCCTCATGTGATAGCAACTATTGCTCTTAAAAGAAAACTTGACACTGAGGAAAAGCTTTTGAACTTTTTTTATCCACAAGTTTCACATTTTTATTCTCCTTTCCTACTAAAAGATTGTGAAAAAGCAATAGAAAGGATTTTGATTGGGATAGAAAAGAATGAGAAATTTATGATTTTCGGTGACTATGATGCAGATGGAATTACAAGTGTTGCCTTACTATTAAGATTTCTAAAAAAATTAAATGCAAAAGTCTCTTTTTATATACCAGATAGGCATAGAGAAGGATATGGTTTAAAGTCTTATTTTATTGAAAAAGCTCACTCTGAAAATATTATGATATTGATATGTGTGGATTGTGGAATTTCTTCAACTGATGAGATTAAAAAAGCAAATCAATATGGGATTGATGTAATAATCCTTGATCATCATGAACCTTTAGAAAATTTGCCGCCGGCATACGCTATTGTGAACCCAAAGAGAAAGGATTGTAATTATCCTTTTAAGAATTTGGCAGCTGTTGGGATTGTGATGAAACTTATTCTGGCAATGTCTGAAAAGCTTGAATTTGACAAAAATGAAGTTTTAAAAGAAGTGTTAGATATTACAGCATTGGGAACTATTGGAGATATGGTTGAACTTGTGGAAGAAAATAGGCTAATTGTAAAAAAAGGTTTGCAGATGTTAAGAGAGACACGGAATGTTGGAATTTGTTCTTTATGTGAAATTCAAGGATTAAGGATAGAAAGAGGGTTATCAGTTTCTGATGTAAGTTGTTCAATAATTCCTAAATTAAATGCGGCAAGTAGAGTGTGGGACTCGAAAATGGGTTTAGAGCTATTATTATTGGATGATTATGCAAAGGCAAAAGAACTTGCAAAAGAGCTTGAAAATAAAAACAAATTAAGAGGGAAGATAGAAGAGGAAATTTTGCAAATGGCTATCAGGCAGTTGGAAGAGAGTGAAGAATGGAATAAAGAAAAGGTGATAATTTTGAAAAATGATGATTGGAATGTAGGAATAATAGGTATTGTTGCTTCAAAACTAATGGAGATCTACAAAATGCCTGCGATATTAATAGGTTCAACTTTTAGAAAAGACGCACAGGGAGAGGAAAAATTAGTTTATCAAGGTTCTATGAGAAGCTTTGGTTCAATAAATGTTATGTCAGTGCTTTCTAAATGTGAAGATTTGTTGGTTTCTTTTGGTGCTCATCAATCAGCAGGAGGATTTACTTTAATTAAAAATAATTTAGATGAGTTCTGTTTAAAAGTAAAAAAGGCAATAAGAGAAATGTGGGAGGAGGGGGAAAAAGGAAACCTCTTTTGTTTAGAAGTTGATGCATTGCTTGATTTGAACGAGATAAATGCTGAATTGAATAGTTATCTTGATAAACTTGAACCATTTGGCGTTGGTAATCCAGAGCCATTATTTTTTGCTAAAAATGTTTCTGTGTTAGATGCTTCAAATGTTGGAAAGGATGGAAAGCATCTTAAGTTAAAATTAGGACAGGGAGATAAAATTTACGATGCTATTGGATTTCGATTAGGAGATGTTTTTAGTATAAAAGAATTATATGGTGCAAACATTGACATTGTATATACAATAAAAAAGCGAGATAACCTTTTTGGCAAAAGTAGTATGCAAATTCAATTTAAAGATTTAAGGGAGAGTAAGCTATGATTAAAAAAGATATAAATGAGCAACTCATTAGAGGATTAGTTCGGAACATTCCAGATTTCCCTAAGAAAGGTATTTTATTTAGGGATATAACGCCTATTTTAAATAATAAAAAGGCTTTTAAAATGGTTATTGATATATTTTATGAACAGTATAAGGATAAAAATATTGATAAAGTTGTAGGGATAGAATCAAGGGGATTTATTTTTGGAGCAGCAATTGCATATCGTTTGAAGGCAGGTTTTATCCCTGTTAGAAAACCATCAAAACTTCCAGCGGAAAAAATTAGAAAAGTTTACAATTTAGAGTATGGTCAAGATGCTTTAGAAATGCATGTTGATTCTATTAGTAAAGGCGAGAACATACTTATTGTTGACGATTTATTAGCTACAGGCGGGACGGTTTCAGCAGTAAAGGAAATGGTTGAAGATTTGGGGGGGAAGATAGTTTCGTTTGCCTTTTTAATTGAATTGGACGATTTATACGGTAGGAAAAGGTTAGAGGGTTTTGATATTTTTACAATAATGCACTTTTAAATGAAAGAAAAAAAACTTCTAAAGGATGTAAAAAAAATATTAAATTCTCTCCTTATTGCTATTAATCCTAAGCATTTAATTGAAAAGGGTGTTAGCATAAAAAAAGGTAATTTAAGGCTATGGGATTATTGTATTAAGTTAAAAGATATTGGAAAAATATATGTGATTGGTGGAGGTAAAGCTTCTGGAGAAATGGCTTTTGCTTTGGAAAAAATTTTGGGAGATAGGATTGAAAAAGGATTTGTAAATGTGAAATATGGGCACTCAGTGAAAACGAAAAAAATAATAATAAATGAAGCAGGGCATCCTTACCCTGATGAAAATGGAGTTGCTGGGGTTAAAGAAATTTTTAAAATTTTGGAGAATTTAAAGGAAGAAGATCTTGTTATTGCTCTTATATCTGGAGGTGGCTCGGCTTTATTACCATGTCCTGTTGATGAAATTTCACTTTCAGATAAAAAGATTACAACTAAATTATTATTAAATGCTGGAGCAGATATAGGAGAGTTAAATTGCGTAAGAAAACATTTGTCAAAAATAAAAGGAGGTAGATTATCAGCTGCCGTTTATCCTGCAAGGATAATTTCTTTGATTTTATCTGATGTTATTGGTGACAAACTCGATGTAATCGCATCAGGACCGACATATCCAGATTCAACTACTTTTAAAGATGCCTTGAATGTTATTAGAAAATATGATTTGTGTAAGCGCATTCCAGAAAAAGTTTTACTGTATCTTGAAAGTCAACAAAATAAACTTAATAATGAAACTTACAAACAAAACGATAAAGTTTTTGATAATACTATAAATATTATTATTGGTAATAATGCTTTAGCTGTTAATGCAATTGCTAATGCTTCAAAGGAATTAGGGTATAAACCGTTAATATTAACAACTTCTATGGAGGGAGAGGCAAAAGAAGTTGGAAAAGTGATTGGAGCGATTGCTAAGGAGATAAAAAAATCTGGCAATCCTTTAAAAGGAAAATCATGCGTGATAATGGGTGGAGAAACCACAGTAACAGTAAAAGGAAATGGCTCAGGAGGAAGAAATCAGGAGTTGGTGCTTTCTGCTGCAATGACAATTAGTGGATGTGATGGAATAATGGTAATAAGTTTTGGCACAGATGGAACTGATGGACCAACAGATGCAGCTGGTGCAATGTGCGATGGGTATACATTGGAAAGGGCAAATAGATTATGTTTAAATCCTGTAAGTTATTTAATAAGAAATGATGCATACAATTTTTTTAAAAAAGTTGGAGGACTAATTAAAACAGGTCCTACATTTTCTAATTTAATGGATATTTCTTTCATATTAACGAATTGAAAAAAATTCATTTTTCAAGATGAAACACAAGCTATCGAAAGCAGATTTAATAAGAGCCATAAATGTTTCAGCCAATGAATTAGATATAGAAGATTTAGAAAGAATACATAATTTTATTAATGATTTAAAGGAAAGAAAAAGGAAAGGAGAAGTTACCAATAATGCTGATATAATGGGGCACGAGAAAAGAATTTACAAAAGACTTAATGTAAATGTTCCCATTACTTACAAAAGAATAAATAGAGCTGAAATGAGAAAAAGAGTCGTAACTCAAGATATTAGTGGAGGTGGAACAAGGCTTATAGCATTTTTTGAAGATAAAATTCAAGTTGGAGATATGTTAGAATTACAGATATTTTTGCCAACAATCTCAGAGCCGATTAAAGCAGAGGGCAAAGTTGTATGGATAAGGGACTATCAAGATTCTATAAGGAGAGGATATGAAGTTGGAATAGAGTATTATGCAATAAGTAATGCCGACAGGGTAGCAATTGCAAAATTTATTCATCAAGATAACAAAAAAATTAACTTTGGAGGTTAAATAACATATTGAGAAGGGATAAAAGGAAAAATGATGAAATTCGTAAATTAGAAATAGAAGTAGGTTTCTTAAAAAATCATTTTAATTCTGTTATGCTTTCTCAAGGCAATACAAAGTTGTTGTGTGTTGCGACTATAGAAGAAAAAATACCGGATTTTCTTGAAGGGCAAGAAAAAGGTTGGATTACTGCGGAATATGGAATGTTGCCATATAGTTCTTCACAGGGAAGAATTCCAAGAGATGTAAGAAGTGGGCGTTGGGTGGAAATTCAACGTTTTATTGGCAGAAGTCTTAGAGCAGCCTTTAACTTAAATTTAATTTATCCTTTTACTATCAAGGTAGATTGCGATGTGCTTCAGGCAGATGGAGGAACTCGAACTTCTGCTGTAAATGCAGGGTTTGTGTCTGTTGTGCTTTTATTGAATGAACTTTTGAAAAAAGGTATAATTAAACGCTCTCCGCTAAAGTATTTTATAGGTGCTGTAAGTGTCGGAAAGGTGGAAGGGGAAAGCTTGTTGGATTTGGATTATAGTGAAGATTCTATTGCAGAAGTAGATTTAAATATTGTTTCTACAGACAAAAGGAAAATAATTGAAATTCAGGGAACTGGAGAAAACTCTATTTTTACAGCCAATGAGTTAAGTTCCTTTATTTCTCTTGCTTTTAAAGGAATAGATGAAATTATAAGAATAGAGAAGAATTTATTACAATGAAATAACATTAAAGCAATTTTTCTTTTTTTAGTTCCTCTATTATTTTAATTACAACTTCCTCTAAAAGTAAATTAGTGGTATCGAGCTGTAAATCTGCAGTGCTATAGCCTTTGCTTCTCTCAGAAAGGAGTTGTTCGATTCGTAGATGAATATTTTCACAATCTTGTAGTAAGGGCCTATGTTGATGGTGGCTAATTCTTTTTATTATTTCTTCAGTCGTTGCTGTCAGTAGAATTATAAAACCATTTTTCTTAAGTTCAATTATATTTGCTTCTCTCTGTAGAGAACCTCCCCCAATAGAAATAACTGAATTGTTCTTTTGAGAAACAATTTTTATGATATCTTCTTCTAAATCTCTAAAATACTTCTCTCCCTTTGCTTTAAAAATTTCTGGTATTGTTTGTTTCTCATGTAATTCGATAAGGTGATCCGTATCAATAAATTCTAAGCCCAACTTTTCTGCCAATAATTTCCCTACGGAGGTTTTCCCGCATCCCATAAAACCGGCAAGAACAATGTTTTTCATACATTATTTTCTCTATGAGCCTGTTGCAGAATTCTGGTCTTGTTTATATTTGAAGCAGTTAACCACCATTAGTTTGCTTCTATTAATGCAGTTTTAAAATGTTAAAACCTTCTGCTTTCTTTTTAGACCACTGCCACACGCCCTTTATGTTTTTTTTGGTTGCTTTTAATGAAATTTATGTAGAAAAATAGAAAAAGTTAGTTAAAATTATAAGAATTAGGTTATTTTATGTAAATAATAAGAAATTTTTTTAAGCAGGTGTCTTATTGAAGAAGTCAACTTACCCTACAATAGGAATTGAGATTTCTGAAGGCTTTGTTAGAGTTGCTCAAATAAGGAATGTGGGAAATGATATTCATCTCAATAATTTTGGGATTGAAAAAATAGACCAGGATGTATTTTTGGATGGCTTGGTTTTAAAACCTAAGAAGTTAGGAAATATGATAAATTCAATTCTGAAAAAAAATGGAATAAAAGGTAAAGAAGCTTCATTAGCAATAGACCCTCAACATACCATCTGTAGAATAGTAACCATTCCATATGTTCCTAAAAATCGTATTATGCTTATCCTTATATCTGAAGTTAAAAAATATGCCATTTTTGGTGGCGAGAAAACGGTTATTAGTTATAGGGTTTTAGAAGAATTTGTAGAAAATGAACAAAAAAAGTTAAGGATTTTATTTTGTGCTACAAGAAAATCAATTGCGCAATCTTACTACAAGACTGTAAGTTACGCTGGTTTAGAACTAAAAAAAATTGATGTAAGTTCTCTTTCCCTTATAAAGCTGTTGAGTATTTCTAATGTTAGTTTAGGTAATTTTTTATTAATAGTTCCTCTGGCTTCGTCGGTTTCTACATTTTTTATTAAGCAGAATAATATTCACAAGATTAGAATAATGTCCCAAAAATTTCATGGCAAAGATGAGAATTTAATAGTGGCAGAAATCCAGTTAATGATAAATCAAATTTCTCTCCTTAATGGAGAAGAAATAGAAAAAGTTGTGATTTTACTTAGCTCAAACCCAATTGTTGCTTTCCTTTATAAGAGTTTAGTTCATAGATTAGGAGAAAAATTAATATTATTGAAAGATCCATTTTCAAAATTAACAATTGATAAGAATAAATTTTCGGAGGAAGCAATAAATAGTCTTGATTTGGACTTTTCGCCTGTAATTAGTTTGTCCTTAGATTCACAGGTAAAGAATACTTTTAATGAAAATATATCAGTGAATTTGATTCCCCCAGAGGGAGATATTGTTTTTCAGGTAAAAAAGAGGGCAATATCGAGTTTTGTTCTTTTGTTTGTATTACTTATGGTTGCTTTATCTTTTTCAACATTTTTAAATTTAAAAATAAAGAAGTATGAAGATGACATCAGGATTTTAAATTCACAAATTAACAAATTAGATGCAGAAACTAACAGTTTATTGGCTCAAAAGGAAAATTTTATCAAATTACTTGAATCTTTGCGAACTATTACAGACACAATTAAAAACCCATCTCCAGAGGTAATTACATCAATTTTAGAAGAGTTTGAATTGAGAATTCCAAAGAAAGTGAAGTTAAGTAGCTTTAATTTTGGAGATAATAGAGTATTAGTAAAAGGCGAAGCAAAAAATGAAAAGGATATTAATATTTTTGTGAAAATGCTAAGTCAAAATGAAGCATTTAAAAATGTTAAGTTGGGATCTTTAAGAGCAGATGAAGATGAACAGTTAATTAATTTTGATATTTCATTTGAAGTAATAAATGAATAGTTTTTTAATAAAAGACGATGGATGAAATATTAGTTAAATTTAAACCCCGAGATATAACAATAATAACATCACTTATTACTTTACTATTGTGTTTTGCAATTTACAATAATATTTTTTTATCTCAATATAAGAAATTCATAAATAAGGAAAATGAGAAAGCAGATTTAGTAAAAATTTTTAACAGTAAAACGGAAAATTTAAGGCTTGCAAGAGATGGCTTGTTTAAGATGAAAGCAGAGGGCAAGGTTGCAATAAAAGAGTATCTTGAAAGTCAAAAGTTCTTTACTAAGGCGGAAATTAAAAATAATTTAGAGAAAATATGTAATAAGTTATTAGGAGGGGAAAGTTTAAAGATTAAAGTCAAGTTGGAAGAAGTCAGCCCTTATTATTTGGGTTTTGAAGATACAAAAAAGGGCGAGTTACCAATTATCTGGAAGGTTCCAGTTAATATTGTTTTCACAAGTAGCTATAAGGAAATTTTTAGCATGTTAGATTCACTTAAAAAAGAAGAAGTAATTTTTAACATAGAAAAAATTGATATTGAAGAAAAGGATTATCAATTGGAGACGAAATTAGATATAAATGTTTATTTTTTTTCAGATTAAATAATGAAATTGAAAGCAAAAATAGGTTTATTAGGGGCATTGTTTTTTATTTTTTTATTGATAAGTTGTCAAAATAAATATCCAACTATTAGGATAGGTAGACCACCTCAATCTTCTAATTCTTTTAATCAGTCTGCTAATGTAGATATAAACAGGATATTGAACCCTACGGAAGAAAAAATTAGTGATGATTTATCTAAAGAAGAGATAACCCTTGAAGAAATTGGAAGAGAAAATCCGTTTTCTCCTATTGAAGAAGATGTTGTTTTTGAAAATAGAGGAAATGAGCTTATTCCATTTCCAGGACCATTGCCGGAGCTTAAAATTGAAAGCATAGATTTAGAATTAACTGGTATTAGTTTCTCAGGAAATAAAAAGTTAGCAATAATTAATCATAAAATATTAAAATTAGGTGATAAAATTGAGGGATGGGAAGTAGTTTTTATAAATTCTGATAGAGTAGTTTTGAAAAATAATACAGATAAGGAAATGGTTTTGTTTTTGAAAAAGTAAAGTCCATATCTGACGATTATTAACTTAATTTTATTAGTAGGATTATTTTAACTACCTGTCCCCAATGTTAGACTAAAAAAAGAATCTTATCTTTGGCTATCGCTCCGAACAAGATAAGGAATATCTTCCAAATGTGTGCATGGAAACTACATTGATGAAAGATTCTTTATTATCTTTTAGGGCGTAAGCTTTTTGTTGCGGAAAACTCATAGAAGTCCCTATAAGTATATTAAATTTTATTTCTATGGATTATGAAGAAAGAAGAAACTTATTGTACCTTCACATTATAATTGCTTCATTGCTATTTTTTACCCCTATTATACATTTGCCTTTAACTCAAAATCCATATGTTCCCATAAAACTTACATTTTTAAAAATTTTATCTGTTTTGACCTTTGCAATTTGGGCAGATTTAATTATAAGAAAGGGAGAAATTAAATTATCTTTAAATTATATAGATTTTTTAATTTTTGGTTTGTTGATAATTTTTGGATTTTCACTTGTTGTTTCAACAAGTATAAATTATTCAAAGGTTGAGTTAATTAGATTTATTATTCTTTTTTTTCTATATATAACCACTAAGAATTTGATAAAGAACAGAAAGTTAATATCTGTTTTTGCTATTTTATCTGGGTTTTATGTGGCTTTGACGGGTATTTTAGAGTATTTTAAGGTAATTAATTACAAGTATACAGCGATTACTCATGGGCATGGAATATCATCAACAATTGGAAATCCTAATTTTCTGGGTGAATATTTGAATATAATTTTTCCCCTTGTTGCTTCTTACTTTATCTTCGAGGAAAAGAAGTTCAAAACTTTGCTTTATTTTGTTCCTCTAATTTTAATTGGTATAGCGATATTGTTGACTTATAGTAGAGCTGCTTTTTTCACTTTTTTGCTCGGTTTATCGATTTTGATTTTCTTAGTTTTGTTTTTGAAAAAAATCGAAAGAAAAAAGGTTATTTACTTTAGATGCTTTTCTATATTGGTGTTTTTTACTTTAATGTTTTTAGTTTTTACGAGAAAAAATATTGTTAATCCTAATCCTTATCCGTTGAAAGAAAGAATATTTTCGACTTTTGATGTTAAAGCGTCCTCAACAAAGCAAAGGCTATATATTTGGAAAATATCTGCTTATATGATCAAAGAAAAATTATTAACGGGCTATGGCTTAGGAACTTTTGCAATTAATTTTCCGGCTTTTCAGGGAAAATTTTTACTTAACTACAAGTTGGAAGAAGATATTGTTTTGCCAGAGCAAGCTCATAATGAATTTATTAGTTTTTTTGTTGAGACGGGGATTTTAGGCTTTATTCTTTTTTCTCTCTTGCCTGTATTTACCTTGTATTATGGTTTGTCTTTTGTCTTTAGAAAAAATGGAAATAATTATCCACTTTCGATTGGAATAACTATTGGTTGTTTTTCAATTTTTATTACTTCACTGGTTGGTTTTCCATTTCACATTAATTCTTCTTCTTCAACTTTTTTTATTTTATTAGGGTTGCTTCCGGTAAATTCAATTAAAAATTTGAATGTAAAGTTTAAACTTTCTGAAACACTTGGAATAATTTTGAGGTTTCTTGTTGTAATTATCTGTGTTTTTTTAATTGCTCGAAGTTCATACCTATTTATTTGTAAATATTATCAACTTAAAGCGAAAATCTTTTTTTCAAAAAAAGATATACAAAAAGCAATTTTCACTATTGAAAAGGCTCAGAAGTATGGGAAAAATGATGATGAAGTACTGTATTACAATGCTAAATTTAATACTGCTGGAGGCAATTTGGAGCGAGCTTCAACATTGCTTGAAGAAGCAATTTCAATCGATAAGAACAACCTTAATTATTACTTGTTGCTTTGTGAAATTTATACTAAGAGGCAACTTTGGGATAAGTTAATTGAGTCTGCAAATTATGCTTCTTTTCTTGACCCCAAAAATGCTTTATTTTATTATTTTACTGGGCTTGCTTATTATAATAAGAAAATGTATAATAGGGCTATTCCATATTTTAAACGCACTATTCAACTTGATAAAACCCATAGTGAAAGTTATTTATATATGGGTATTTGCTATAACAACTTACACAATTATGATTTATCTATATCCTCATATAAGAATTGCATATTGACAAAGAAAAATTACTTATGCCATTATAATTTAGGAAATGTTTACTTACAGTTAAAAAGGTATGAATCAGCAATAAATGAATATAAAGAATCTATAAAGATGGAGCCAAACTATCCCTTATCGCATGGAAATTTGGGGTTATTGTATTTTCAATTAAAAAGATTTGATGCAGCAGAAAGGGAATTAAGGAAAGCATTAAAACTGGCACCAAATAACGAGTTGATTAAAAAGAAATTGGAGGAAATTTTAAATGTTAAGAGTAAGTAAAGTTGTCTTTTTTGCTGTTTTAATTAGTGTTATTTTTTGTTCACAAATATTTTCTATAGAGAAGGAGAAGAGAATAAGCATTGATTTATATCAAGCTGAAATTTCGGATGTTTTAAGAATGATTGGAGAACAATATAATTTGAACATTATTGTATCAAAAGGAGTGGAAGGAAAGATTAGTTTAAGATTGGAAAATGTACTTCTTGAAAATGCGCTTGAGGTTATTTTAGAAGCAGTAAATTGCCAGATGATTAAAATTGGGGAAATATATAAAATTGTTCCTAAAGTTACAATTGAGGAAATCCCTCCTCAAAAGACTGTTACAGAAATATATACTCCAAAATTTATAAAAGCAACTGATTTAAAGAGTTCATTACTACCTCTATTAACTAAAGTAGGGAAAATAGATATTTTTGTTCGTTCTTCTACGGGGGAAAGAGATGCTTTAATAATATCTGACACGTCAGAAAATGTAGATAGAATAAGTAAAATTATCGAAAAACTGGATACAGATCCAGGACAAGTTCAAATAGAATCGAAAATGTTAGAAGCTTCTCTTGAAAAGCTTTCGGATTTAGGTATTGATTGGGATATTATGGGAGAAGTTACAGGTTCTTCAAGGAATACAGGTTTTCCATTTGAAGGGAAAGGAACTACCTCAGGATTTACATTTGGGAGATTGTCCTTTGAGGAATTAAAAGTCGTTTTAAAAGCTCTTGAAACTCAAGGGAATACTAATATTATATCAAATGCAAAGGTGGCAACAATAAATGGAAGACAAGCAGAAATACTTGTAGGCAATGAGGTTCCTATAAGAACATTTGAAAGAGCGAAGGAAACTGGCACTTGGGGAATAACTGGATATCAAACTGAATCCATTGGAATTAAGTTAAGTGTAACGCCTTGTATAATTGATAAAAATTTAATTTCAATGGAAATACATCCTGAGGTTAGTGAAATAACAGGGTGGGTAAATGATGAAATTGGTGGAATTCCAATAAAAGCAACAAGGGAAGTTACAACAAATGTTATCATTGAAGATGGAGAAACTATTGTAATTGGTGGTTTATTGAGAGAATCTGAGGTTAAAGAAGAAAAAAAAGTTCCTTTTTTTGGAGATTTGCCTGTGTTTGGGAATTTATTTAAGAAAAAAACTGCTTCTAAACAAAAAACGGACCTTTTGATTTTCATAACCGCAAATATTGTAAAAAAGAGTTTTGAATCTCAAACTATAGAAACTGAAAAAACTGAAGAAAAGGATAAGCACATTTTAAACAACGAATTAAAAAAGTTTCTTGAATATAAGTGATTATTAATTGGGGTAATTAAATTTATTTTCTGGGATTGTCATTCTGTTGGTGACAGAAATGAGGAGTTAAAGATAAACGATAACCTACGATTTTGACAAAGCAGGATGATAGAAACAACAAATCAGTGGAATTTCTTTATAAACCCTATCTTCTAATTTGGTGAAGTTTTTTGAAGACAGTGTTATGAAAAATTTTTTAAAATTTAAATTTTTATTCATTTTTTTATTTCTGGGTATGCCACTTTTTTCTTATGAAAATGGTTGGGAAGTAGTTTTAGTATGGGATAATTTAAATGGATTGATTTATGCAGGTCTTGAGGATGGAATTTCTTTAAGCAAAAAATATGGTGTTTACAGTAAGGTTGGAGATTATTTGGGAGAATTTGTAATAACCGAGCTGGGAGAAGAATATAGTAAAGGAATGTTAAAGTCGATAAACGAGAAATTAAATTTGGAAGTTGGGGATATAGTTAATGAATTATTTGAAGAAGAAAAGGAGAAACAGTTAGAGAATGAGTTAATAAATATCTCGAAAGCAAATGAAAAAGAAATGGAAAAAGAAAGTGCTGGTGAATCCGAGAAAGGATTTAACTATGAATACTTTGCAGAGAACATAGGTTCTATCTTTTTTAAAATTCTTAATCAGAAGAGTATTAAATGGAAACAAGCAAAGTTAGATATGATAGCTTCAGATGCAAAGCTTTTTATAAAAGCAGGTTTGTTAAAAGATGCACTAAAATTATACGAAGAAGGGCTAAATTTAGATAAAACCAATATATCTTTTTACAACAATTTAGCTCTTATTTACATTTCACTGAATGATTTTGAAAAGGCTATAGATTACTTAACAGAAGCTGTAAGGTTATCACCTGACGATTATGTTCTTCATAGAAATTTATCAATTGCCTATTTTAAGAGTGGCTTAATTACGGAGGCTAAGAACGAGATACTTAAATCGAAAAAGTGTGGGGACCCCTTTTGGGAAAAGGTTTTAGATTTAATCAACAAATTTAATTCTAACCAATAATTAAGATGAAAATTGATGATTTTTATGAATTATTCAATCATATAAGAGAAGGTATTTTAGTATCTTCGAATAAAGGCAAGATTATTTATGTTAATAAATCAGCTCAAGAAATAATTGGGTTGTCAGAAGAAAAAATAAAAGAAATTGTTGATAAAAAAAATATTAAATATTTTATAAGTAAGGACGGGTCAAGATTATTGATTGAAGATATGGAAATAGGAATAACTTCTTTTGAGATAAATGATAGAAATAAAAAATTAAGTATTTTCTTAATTAAGAAACAAATTAAAAGAAAAGATGAGGAATTAGAAAGTGAATTTATTTCAAAAATTTCACATGATATTAGGACTCAAGTTGCTGCCATAAAGGGGTCTTTAGATAATGTTATTGATGGAATTGTTGGAGAAATAACTTCAAAGCAAAGAAAATTTCTTTCTATAGCGGCTGACAGTGCTGACAGACTTATAAAATTAAGTGAAGATTTGTTGTATTTATCAAGAATTGAATCTGGCACAATGGATATTCAGAAAGAGAAAGTTAACCTTTTGGAAGTTGTGGAAAAATCAGTGGATTCTATGAGAGTCATTGCTGCAACAAAAGATATTAAGATTAGTTATAATATTCCTGATAAGCTTACTTATGTTATTTTTGACAAAGTAAAATTAGAAAGAGTGCTTATAAATTTATTAGATAATTCAATTAAATATACCCCTATTGGAGGCAATATATTTATAAATGCAAAGGAAGAAAAAAACTTTGTTATTCTTAGCGTTTCAGATAGTGGGGTAGGAATACCACAAGAATTGTTACCTAACTTGTTTACTAAGTTCAAATTTTTTGATTCAAATGGGAAAATTGGAGGTTTAGGTCTTTTAATAATAAAGGAAATAATTGATGCCCATAATGAGAAAATATGGGTGAAAAGTGAAAAGGGGAAGGGGACAATTTTTACATTTACTCTTAAAAAGGCATGAAATCTAAAGGTAAAATACTTATAATTGATGATGATGAAAGTATAATACAAATACTTGAAGCTCGTTTATCAAGTTATGGATATCAAGTAATCTATTCTCAGAATGGTGATAATATAATAAATAAAGTAAAATCTGAAAAACCCAATCTAATATTACTTGATATTCTAATGCCCAGTAAAGATGGCTTCATTGTTTGCTCAGAGTTAAAAGAAGATAGATACACAAAGAAAATTCCTATTATAATGCTAACTTCAAAGTCAGATACCCAATCTGTTAAAAAGGCTTTATACATGGGAGCTGTTGATTACATTGTAAAGCCTTTCAACCCAACTATAATAATTCAAAAAATAGAGAATGTGTTGGCAAAAAGAAGAAAGTCTTAGGGACAAAAACATTACTGAGAGTTTTTTTTAATAAAATTGATAGTATCTGAGAAGTTTAGTATTCCAGAGAAAGCCCCTAAGGAAGAAGCGCATAATGCTCCAACGGCATTTGCAAAAATGCCTATTTGTTTGAGATTCCATCCTTTTAAATAACCAGCTAAAAAACCTCCTACAAAGGCGTCTCCAGCACCGGTAGTATCAACTACTTTTATTTTGAAGGCAGGAATTTCATAGGTTTGGCGTTGATCCTTTATAAAACAACCTTTTCTTCCCATTTTTATAACTACAATTTTAGGACCTTGGGATAAAAAGACATCAGCTATTTCCTTGGGCTTTTTTTTGTGAGAAATCATTACAGCTTCATCGTAAGAAGGTAAAAAAATATCTGTATGCTTTAATAGAGGGTTAATTAACTTTTCCCATTTTCCACTTGGGTCCCAACAAGTATCCACAGAGGTAATAATATTCATTTCTTTTGCCTTTTTTAAAACTCGAGATAACGGTTTACCTTCTATGCTTTTCATTAAAAATGTTCCTCCAATATGAAGAATTTTACATCCTTTCATTGCTTCAAAATTTATATCCTTTTCTGATAGAGTGCTATTTGCTCCTGTTGAATGCAAAAAACTCCTTTCACCATCTTCCGAAACAAGAACAGCAGTTGTTGATGTAGAACTATTTTTATCAATGATTAAGTTTTTTGTTTCGATTTTCATTTCCTTAAGTCTTTTTAAAATGAATTCTCCGAATCCATCATTGCCAATCTTTCCAATAATTCCAGTTTTAACACCTAATTTACTTAACACAAAAGCAGTATTAAGAGCACAGCCACCAGTGTGCAATTGAATATTAGAAACTAATTCTAATTTGCCTTTTTTTGGAAATTTTAACACAGGCTTGATTATTACATCTGAAACTATTAATCCCATGCATATAATGTCTTTCACCATAATTCATCTTTTATTTATAAATTTCATTTATAAATTATTAAAACTGCAATATAATTATATCTCACTTATTTGTCATTCTGGTAGGACAAATAAGGACGATAAACCAAGATTTGTAAAATTATTTCTGTTATGAAAAATTTTTCATTCTATATGATATTTGTAATTTTTTCATTTCTTATTGCTCTTACATTTTATGTTGTCTTTAACGAAAAAAAAAATACAAAAGATATAAAATTAGAAAGAATAGACAATAAAGGAACAGAAAGTATACAAATCGGTAACACCAATATTTCTGAAATAGATAATGGAAGGACAAAATGGGAGTTAAACGCTGAAAGTATCGAAAATACTATTGAGTCTGCTTTTTTAAAGAATATTTCTGGAGAAATTTTTTCCAATAAAGGTAGAGTTATAAAATTTTCAGCAAAAGGGGGTAATTTATGTTTGGAAACAAAAAATTTAGAAATTTCAGATGAGATAGAACTTAAATATCCATTAGAAAATGTGACTTTAAGGCTTAATAACCTATCTTGGAATAATTCAAAAAATCAACTAACAGGAAGTAAAGATATTACTTTGGAATCTAAGGATGTTTATTTAAATGCAGAAGAAATTATATTTGATAAAAATTTAAAAGTGTTAAAAATTCATGGCGAAAAAATATTAATAGAAGTAAAAGGATTATGAAACAAAAGCAAAATTCTGAATATAAAATAAAGTTATCAACAAATAAAACAAAAATTTATTCTGATGGGAACTCAACTTTAAAAGTAAAATGTGAAATAATGAAAATTGACACCAGAGAAAAAGTTAAAGATGGCACAAAAGTAATATTTAGTGCTCCTAAAAATTTTTTTTACAAAGAAAAGGAAACTAAAAATGGTTATGCTGAAGTAGAAATCAAGACGAAGAAACCTGTAGGGAAAGTTCCCATTGAAGTAGATACACCTTATGGTTCAGATAAGATTAATATAATGGTAGTTCCTACATTTTGGCAAAATGTTTGGGATTACTTTTACAATTTCGTAATTGCTTTAATTGCTGCTCTTATTTGCAAGACATTTATAATAGGGACTTACTATATTCCTTCAGGTTCTATGGAGCCAACATTCTATCGGGGGGATAGGCTTTTTGGGAATCAGTTTATTTATAAATTTAGACCCCCTAAGCGGGGAGATATTATAATTTTTA
>FWPV01004324.1_pt1 | contig 30574 bp, 21 predicted proteins | sample 2228371 | NCBI WGS metagenome assembly FWPV01 (sample SAMEA103939776, study PRJEB20133) | metagenome | reverse complement strand
CGATCTCGTCATTGTCGAGCGGCCGGACGACACCAACGTCATCATTGGCCAGACCCACTTCATCAAGACCGTCGAGGACATCCACGAACTAATGGTGACGACCGTGCCGGGCGTCAAGTTCGGCCTTGCGTTCAACGAGGCTTCAGGCCCGTGTCTTGTCCGCCGGACCGGCACTGATGTCGAGCTTGAGGCGCTGGCCGTAAAGAATGCCCGGGCAATCGGTGCCGGGCACACGTTTGTGCTGCTGATGCGGGGCGCCTATCCGATAAACGTCCTGCCGCAGCTCAAGAACCTGCAGGAAGTCTGCTCGGTCTTCTGTGCTACGGCCAACCCGGTTTCGGTCGTCGTCGCCGAAGATGGTCGGGGTCGGGGCATCATGGGAGTGATTGACGGCGAGCCGCCCAAAGGCGTCGAGACGGAAACGGACCAAGCCGAGCGCCGGACGTTCCTGCGCCGCATCGGGTACAAACAGTAGGCGGCAATCGAAAACACGAGTTTCGGATTAGGAGGCTTTGTGAACCGAATCGCCCTGTTCCTGAGTATCATCGCGGCGGCGGCCGGAGCGCGGGTCATCGTCATACCCGACTCGGCCGCGACAATTGCCGCCGGCCTGACCATGGCACGCACGGGTGACACGGTACTGGTTGAGCCGGGCTACTACGAAGAGAACATCACTTGGCCGGGCACCGATGGCATCAAACTGTACTCGCGAGTCGGGCCTGACTCAACCGTCATCAGCGGCGGCGGCAACGGCCGCGTGATTACCATGGGCCCAGGGTTGACGCGAGCAACCGAGATTCGCGGCTTTGAAATCAGCGGCGGCAAAGCATCATCGGCCGCCGGCATCTACTGTCAAGGTTCACCTTCGATTGTCGGCAATCGCATCTGCGGCAATGAGGCGCACGGCGAGCGGAACTACGGCGGGGGCATCTTCTGCGGTTCCGGATCCAGTCCGCTGATTGCCCGCAACGAGATTGTCGGCAATGTCTGCTCGGATACCAACACCTGGAACTACGGCGGCGGCATCTACCTCGACATGAACTCGACCGCGGAAATCTGCTACAACCTGATTACCCGCAATGTCTGTGCCGAAGGATACTGGAACTACGGCGCGGGTATCTACTGCGGGTTGCGGTCGAATCCGTTCATCTACCAGAACGTCATCGTGGACAACCTCGATACGCTGGGCGACCGGGGCCACGGCGCCGGCATCCACGTTGACCTCCAGGCGCGGGCCCTTATCTTCAACAACCTGATACTGAACAACCGGAACCGAAGCGACCTCTGGAACTACGGCGCAGGCGTCAAAGTCTCGGGAACCGCGGCGATTATCAACAACACGATTGTCGGCAATGCCTGCCAAGGCGGGACTTGGGCCAATGGCGGCGGCATCTACGTGGACTATCAAGACTCAGCCCTAATCAAGAACAACATTGTTGTGCAGAACCGTGCCGCGGGCGGCGGCATCTACAACTCCAACGGATTCGCCTATCTGGTCTGCAACAACGTCTGGAACAATGCCGGCGGCAACTACTCAGGTTGCGAGCCCGGACCGGGCGACATCTCGCTCGACCCGCTCTTCGTTGCAGGAACGCAAGGCCAGTTCTATCTCAGCCACACTGCGGCCGGCCAGCCAGCCACCAGCCCGTGCGTTGATGCAGGCGACACCCTGCTCTGGACCTGGCCCATAAGCCTCGACTCGCTACTCCGCTCATGGACTACCCGCACCGACTCGGTGCCGGACCAGGGGCGGCTCGACATGGGTTATCACTATCCCGAGGTCGCGGCCGTCGGCCTGACTGAGCGGCCGGCCGCTGTCTGGAATGCGACCGGGCCCGGGTTCACGGTCTACCCGAATCCGACGCGCGGCTCGACTGTTCTCCGCCTCACGCCTCGGTCCCCTGGTTCCTCTGTCCTTCTCTCCGTCTACGATGCCTCGGGCCGCCTCTTTCTGCTATCTGAAATCTGCAATCCGAAATCTGAAGCCCCCCTCGACCTCAAGCGCCTTGGCCCTCCCGGTGTCTACTTGCTCGAACTTAACCAGGCGGACAGAAGGACGACTCAGAAGCTTGTGGTTCTGCCGTAGCGGATTGCCGCGGGATTGACTCAGCGGCAGTAGCCGCTACAATCTAGGGGTCGACGCACAGACCGACAGGCAGCAAACGACACCCAGGAGGTAGTCGTCATGTGTAACAGACTGCTCGCACTTCTTCTCCTCGCCCCGGTTCTGCTCCTGGCCGGACCGAACCCGGGCGACCCGGCCCCGGACTTCTACATTCCGGATACGGCCGGCAACTACCACTATCTTTCTTCCTACCAGGGCCGGACAATCCAACTGTTCTTCTGGTACTCGGGCTGACAATCCTGCCTCGCGGAGTTGCCGCGAGTCCAGGCGATGTACGACGACTACCGGGACGGCGGTTTCCTGCCGATGGCAATCAACGGCTGGGACAACATGGCCACAATCCGCTACTACGCCCGCCAGTTCAGCTTCCCGTTCTTCGGCGACAACGGCACCGCGTGGAACCAGTACCGAATCCAGGGCTACATACCGCTGAACTACGTGATTGACACGGCGATGATTGTTGTCGGCGGTATGGAGGGCTTTGATGAATACACCATCCGCTCCTGGATTGAACCGTATCTCGTCAGCGTCAGTGAGCCGGAACCGGCCACGCCACTCGGGTTTACACTGGCCGGGGCCAATCCGGCGGCGCGCGCAAGCGTGGTGCGCTTCAGCCTGCCCCAAGCCGGATCAATCCGTCTGCGGGTCTATTCAACCGCGGGCGGACTGGTTCGCACTCTGGTCAGCAGCACGATGCCGGCCGGAGCGAGTACGGTCACGTGGGACCTCACCGATGATTCGGGCCGGCCGGTCGCCAACGGCCTCTACATCTACGAGCTGTCACACGGAACCTTAAGCAGCCGCGTGTCTGTTTCGGTTCTCCGCTAGAACCCTTCAAAGTTGAGCGTGCGGGCAAGGCGTTCTGCTCTCGCCCGGCCGCCTTCTCGCAATGGGTTCGTACGCTCGGTTGACTCAGCGACGTCTGGCGTCGGTCGTTCGGACGATGGCATGGTGCCTTGCCGTTTCGGTCGCGTCGGCTCAGTTCGTTGAGACGACGGTCACCCTGCCCGACTCATTCGGCGGCCTGCTGAGCCCGCGTGCCATCGCGGTCAATACCGCCAACAACACGGTCTTTGTCAGCGGCCAGGAAGGCGAGCGCACCATCGTCCTTGACGGCATCCGGGGCGACAAAATCGGCCTTGTTCGATCCGGCTACTTCACGATTGACGCCGGCTACAACCCGGTCGCCAACAAAGTTTACTGCGCCAACTACTACGACAACCTGCTGACCGTGATTGACGGCACAACCCTCGAGATCCTCGCCAACGTCAGTGTCGGCTGGTCGGCCTGCGCCCTGGCTGTCCACGCGCCGGAGAACAAGGTCTACTGCGCGATGTACACGGCCGGACGGCTGAGCGTGATTGACGGCGCGACCAATGCTCTGCTCGGCACGGTCCGAACCGGCGCCCGGCCCTGCTTCGTTGTCGGCAACCCCGGGTTGAATCGGGTGTATGCTGCGAACGAGGCAGACAACACGGTGACGGTCGTGGACGCCCGGGCCGATACGGTCCTCGCAACGATTCCGGTCGGCTCGGCCCCGCGCCTGCTCTGCTGTGACGCGGCCGGGAGCAGGGTCTACTGCGCGAACGCGCTCGACAACTCGGTCTCGGTCATCAATGCGGTGACCAACACGGTCGTCGCAACCCTGCCGGTCGGCAGCATGCCGCGGGCGCTGGTCGCTGGCCCGGCCGGCAAGGTCTACTGCGCCGGCATGAATACCGACGACGTAACCGTGATTGCCGCAGTCGGCGACAGCGTGCTCGGTACGATTGCGGTTGGCGACCGGCCGGTCGCGCTGTGTTTTGACCCGGTTACGTACCGGCTCTTCTGCGCCAATCAGGGCGCGGGCAGCGTGTCGGTGATTGACGTCCGGGCCGATTCGGTAGTCGCGACGGTTCCGGCTGGCGACTATCCGTGGGCGATTGCCTGCGACCCGGGCGCGAGCCGGGTGTACTGCGTCAACTGGCACAGTTGCGACGTCACGGTCATTGACGCGGCGACCGGTGCGGTGCAGACGACGGTTCCGCTCGGCTCCTGGCCCGGAGCGGTCGTCTGGCATCCGGACCGGGACAGAGTCTACACCGCCAATCAGTGGAGCAGCACGGTCTCGGTCATCAACGGGGAAGACAACCGCGTCCTTGCCGGCGTCCGCACCGGCATCAATCCCGCAGCGCTCGCCATCTCCCGCGGCAAAGTCTACGCCGCGTGCGCGAGTGCCAACACGGTCACGGTCATCGCCACTTCGTCCGACACGGTCATTGCCGACATCCCGGTCGGCACCAAACCGATTGCGCTCGCCGCCAACCCGGCCGAAGACGCGGTCTACTGCGTCAACAACAGCTCGGGCACGGTCTCGGTCATTGACTGCGCGGTGGATTCGGTTGTCGCCACGGTTCGGGTCGGCACCGGCCCGCGGGCGCTCCTTGTCGGGCCGGACCACGACAAGGTCTACTGCGCCAACACCTCCTCCGGGACCATCACCGTCATTGACGTGCCGACGCACCAGCCCCGCGCCACGATTGCAGCCGGCACGCGGCCGGCCGCAATCTGTCTCAACCGCTCGACCGGCCGCATCCTCTGCGCCGACAACGGCGGCGCAATGGTCTCAGTGATTGACGCGGCCGGTGACAGCGTACTCGGCACGGTTCCGGTCGGCCTGATGCCAGGCGCACTCGTCAGCGGTCCCGGACCCTTGGTCTACGTCGCGGCCAACGGCAGTGACCAGGTCTCGGTCATAGACGCTGCCGGGCTTGCGGTCGTCGCGGTAGTCCCGGTCGGCGACGGCCCGAACGCACTTGTCTACGACCCGGCGCACGACCGGGTCTACTGCGCCAACTCCCTAAGCGACAACGTCACGGTCATCAACTGCGAAACCAACACGGCCGAACAGACCATCGCCGTCGGTTACGGCCCGATTGCCCTGGCGCACAACCAGTACCGCAGCCGGGTCTACACCGCCAACAGCACGGGCTCCAGCGTCACTGTCATCCGCGACACGACCGCGACGGCCGTTGTCGAAAACCGCTTGAACGGCCCGGCGACGGGGCAGGAAGACACGCCGACGATCGTGCGTCGGTTCCTCTACGTCACCGGCCCGGGCTCTTCGCTTCTTGCAGTTGACGGCCGCAGAGTCGCCGACCTCGGACCCGGATTGAACGACGTCAGCCGGCTTGCGCCCGGCGTCTACTTCCTTCGCCGACAGCCGGCACCAACGCCCGTCACCCGGCTCATCCTCTGCCGCTAACGCTGGAGCAGGCCGTCAACAACGTCCGGCTCCCGGCTATTCTAGGCCGACTCCGGCCCTTCCAAGTGCGCGGCTGTGCCCGGCTGCGAACTGGCGGATTAAACGTTGAAGTGCAACAAAGCGTGAGGCGGCTTCGTTGGGTGTCTTGTAGCCGAGACACCTCATCGGGCGGTTGTTGATTGCCGACTCGGCCCGCTCCGACGGCAGCCTGCGAATCGACGCCGAGTCGGCGAGCGAAGCGAACGGGATCTGGCCACGTGAGACTCACGGCCCTGCCGCGTCTCATATTGACGCGTTCGGAAATAGGGGAAGTGTCCCTCCTTGCTGTGAGCCGAGCCCTAGCCCTGCCTGTCCGCGCTTTCCCCGGCCACTCTGCGCTCAGTACTCATCACTCCGCGCTCAGCGTTTCGCGCTCCTCGCTCTCACCGGCTCTTCCCTACCCTCCACCCTCCGGCCGAACGCTCGATGCCATCGCGAAATTCCGGGCGCGAAATTCCGGGGACACAATACGAAACTATTGACGTCGCGGTGAGTTCCCGGACCATGCGTTGTCAATCCTGACATTGGCTTTGTAGCCATCAAGCGCATGTTAGCCACCGCCATGACGAAGTCAAGCGTCGCGCAGTGCATCAGCGGTGGCGAGTGGGGCGAATGACGGAGGAGGACGAAAGCCAGAGGGCAAAGCGGGCGGCAGGTAAGACAAGGGCCGCTTGGGATACAATCATGCGCGAAAGCCCAGGGACAGTCCCCGCCGCGCAGAAGCGCGGCGCGATCCGGTACAGTCCCGGGTTTTCGCTGCCATGTCCCGCGTCGCTGCTTCACCGGCTGGCCAGTCGCTTGACCGGTAGGCATGGTTGGGCGAGAATCCGGGCATTAAGCGGGTCTGTTCAAGCGGAGGCGAAGCAGATATCCTAAGTCTTATATTCCCGTGGTTTAGGACTGTGCTTGATCTTGGACCATCGTCCTCAGCAATGCTATCGGAGGTGAGTGGGGGAACCGTTCCCCCCTCCAAGTCCAAGACCGGTCTAGGCGTCGGTTTCTCATGCACTTATCAGAATGGGAGTCGTAGCAGATGCGGTTACTGGTAGGTTTCTGGCTGCGACGGCAGATGCGCGTCGAGTGTCGTTGCCGGTTGGGACTACGGAGGAGAAGGCACCTGTCTGGCCGGCTCTCATGCTGTGCGTGCGGTCAAGCGTCAGGCCGATTCTGTCACGGTGCGCAACCACGGCTGCCGATGCAGCTGCGCGACACTGACCGCAGAAGGCTTCAGCCTCATGCCTCTCCTCCTTCAAGCGAAAGACAAGAAGGTCTGCGCCCGGCCGAAGCCGGGCGCAGTCTCGTCTAGATGAGCCGGAATCTAGACGAGGTAGTCGCCTCTGGGCGTGTAGTGGGTGTGCAGGTACTTGTGGCTCACCTCGCCGCACGGGCCGTCAGTCAGAAACTCTTCGTAAAGCTTCATGACGTGCGGGTTCTCGTGCGACTTGCGAATCGGTAGGCCCATGTCTTCGGCATAGATTGCCTTGGCCCGGGCCGCACGGATCGAGGGGCTGGTCGGTATCGGTTGCCCGCCGCCGCCCAGACATCCGCCCGGGCAGGCCATGACCTCGATGAAGTGGCACTGGCTGAACTTGCCGCCGGCCTTGATGTCGTCCATCAGCTTGCGGGCGTTGGCCGTGCCATGGGCGACCGCGACTTTGAGGGTCGCGCCTACCAGCCAGTTCCAGTCGGCGCCCAGCTTTCCCTTCTTGACGAGGTTGCTGAACAGAGGCAGCATCGGGCCAGCCTGCGGAATCGTAATCTCCATGTACTTGATACCCTCGAATCCGCGCACCGGCTCGACGTTGGCGTTCTTGAAGACGTCCTCAGCCTTGAGCCCGGTGACAACTTCGACCACGGTGCGAATCGCCGCTTCCATTACGCCGCCGGTTGCCCCGAAAATCAGGCCTGCGCCCGAGGCGTCGCCGAACGGTAGGTCGAAGTGGCTCTTGGGCAGGTTGGGTAGGTCAATGCCTGCCTCTTTTATCATCTGGGCCATCTCGCGCGTGGTCAGGCCGTAGTCAACATCTTTGTAGCCCGAGGCCTGCATCTCGGGCCGATTCGCCTCGAACTTCTTGGCCGAGCACGGCATCAAGGAGACCGAGACGATTGAGGCCGGGTCAATGCCCTGCTTCTGGGCGTAGTAGCTCTTGATGAGCGCGCCGAACATCTGCTGCGGGGACTTGCAGGTTGAGCAGTGGGACAGGAACTCGGGGTAGAAGTGCTCGAAGAACTTGACCCAGCCGGGCGAGCAGGAGGTGAACTGGGGCAGTAGCCCGGCGCGTTCTTTCTTGACTAGGACGCGGTAGAGCCGGGTGAGAAGTTCGGTGCCTTCTTCGATGATGGTCAGGTCCGCGGTCGTGTTGGTGTCGAAAACCCGGTCAAAGCCGCAGCGCCGGAGCGCGGTGTTCATCTCTTGGGTCACCGACGTACCCGGGGGGAGGCCGAACGCCTCGCCGATTGCGGCGCGGGGCGACGGCGCAGTCTGAATCACGACGTGCTTCTTCGGGTGGTCAATGGCGGCCCAGATGTCATCCGATGGGTCTTTGGCCCGGAGCGCACCGGTCGGGCAGCGGTTGATGCACTGGCCGCAGTTGATACAGATGACCTCGGCCAGCGGCCGATCCATGAACGTCTCGATTTTGGTTGCGTCGCTGCGATGGGCCGCGGTCAGGACGCCGACCGACTGCAGGTCAATGCAGGTGCGAACACACCGGCGGCAGAGCACGCACTTGTTCATGTCGCGCACCACCGAGTAGCTCGACCGGTCAATCTCGTACCTGGGCTTGTCCAGGTGCCCGAACCGGTAGAAGTCAACGCCGTACTCTTTGGCCAAGGACTGGAGCTCACAGTTGTTGTTGCGGAAGCAGGAGTAACATTCGCCGTAGTGCTTGGAGAGCAAGAGGTCGAGGACGTGGCGCCGGGCTGCGCGGACGCGCGGGCTGTAGGTCGTCACCTGAATCGGCTCGGTAATCGGGAACGTGCAGGCGGTCTGGAGCGTGCGCTGTTTCGAGACTTCGACAACGCAGATGCGGCAGACACCGGCAAGGCAGAGGTCCTCATGGTAACAGAGGGTCGGAATCCTGATGCCGACGCTCTTGGCCGCCTCAAGAATCGTCGTGCCGAACGGCACCTTCAGCTCAATATCGTCAATCTTGACCGATACCTGACCGCCGATGTCTTCGGGCCGGCCGGCCGTAACAACGTGTGGCTTCTCGCTCGTTGGAACCGTACTGGTCACGGCCCGGGCCGAACTGTCGCCCGCGGCCGGTGATGCTGAACTGCGGGTCCCTTTCGCCATAGCCTACTCCTTTCCGCCCGGCACTCGGCCGAGGATTTCCGCCCGGAAGTGTTCGGTGATGTCGAGGAACGCGTTGGCACTCGACTGACCGAGGCCGCACTTTGAGGCGATTTGCATCGTCCGGCCCAAGCCCTGCAGCTCACGCAGGTAGCCGATCGAGCACCGGCCGTTCTTGAGCAGGCGCACGCCTTCAAGCAGCTTCGGGTTGCCTTCCCGGCAAGGCGTGCACTGACCGCACGACTCCTCGACAAAGAACTCAAGGAAGTTCTCGGCCACGTCGAGCATGTCGCGCTGCGAGCCGATGACGATGACCGAACCGCCGGTCGCGAGGTCCTCGAACCCGAGCTTGCGGTCGAACTGCGCGGCCGGAACCGTGCGACCGGATGCACCGCCGACTTGGACCGCCTTCGCGCCCTGGCCTTCGACCAGCTTCAGAATCTCACGCACCGTGATGCCCCACGCCACCTCGTAGACACCCGGCTTGCGGCAGTCACCCGAGATGGAGAGAAGCTTAGTGCCGGTCGAGACGTCGGTGCCGTGGCGGCGGAACCACTCCGGCCCCTTGGCGAGGATGTGGGCGCAGGCAATCAGGGTCTCGACATTGTTGACCGAGGTCGGCGCGCCGACCAGTCCGGTGTTCACCGGATAAGGTGGCCGGTTGCGCGGCTCGCCCCGGCTGCCCTCGAGCGATTCGATGAGCGCGGTCTCCTCGCCGCAGACATAGGCGCCCGCGCCCATCCGGATTTCGATGTCAAACTCGAAGTCGGTACCGAGCACCTTCTTGCCCAATAGTCCGGCAGCCCGGCGCTCGGCCAGGCGTGCCTCCAAACCCTCGCGCATGTAGGCATACTCGGCCCGCAGGTAGATGACCCCGAGCTTTGCGCCGATAGCATAGCCGCCGATGGTGATGCCGTCGAACAGGGCGTCGGTTCGCTCGGCCAAAAGCAGCCGGTCCTTGAACGTACCCGGCTCGCCTTCGTCGGCGTTGCAGACCAGGAACTTCTTATGGAACTGGGCCGCGGCGCAGAGGTTCCACTTCACCGCAGTCGGGAACCCGGCCCCGCCCCGGCCCCGGATGCCCGACTCGCGCACCTGACGAATGACGTCCTGGCGCGACATCGCCAGGGCCTTTTTCAGGCCCGAGCCTGATTCGTACCGCTCCATGACGTGAACGACGCTATTCATGATGCCCTCCGGTGACAAGCTGCTGGTACGGGCCGAAGGTCCGGCGGTATTTGTCAATAATCTCCGAGACCATTTCCGGATGGACCTGGGTGTAGACGTCGTTGTTCACAAGCATTGCCGGGCCGTGGTCGCACATCCCGAGGCAGTTGCAGTACTCGAGGGTGAACATCCGGTCGCCTGTCGTCTCACCGAACTTGATGCCGAGCTCGTTCTGCAACTGCCGGGCGACTTCTTTCTTGCCAGCAAAGTCGCACGACAGGGTCCGGCACAGCCGGATGACAAACCGGCCTTTAGGCTCGGTCGAAAGGAAAGAGTAGAAGGATACGACGCCGTAGACCTCGGTCGGGAATACGCCGAGCTGCCGGGCGACCTCCTGCATTGCAAAGTCGGAGATGTAGCGGTACTTCTCCTGAATCGCCTCCAGAATCGGCATCATGCCGTCGCGCTTGTGCTCGTACTTCTCGGCCAGCTCGGCAATCTCCCGGCGGAGAGACTCTCTTTCAGTTGCCAGCATGGCCGCTACTTCCTTCCGCCCAGCAGGCCCTTGACCTTGGCGAGCAGGGCCTTGGGGGCGATTGGTTTGGACACAAACTCATCCACCGGCGCAACCTCGGAATCCTTGCCGTACTTGTAGCCGGTGACATGGCCGATTGACGACAGAATGATAATCGGGGTCTTTATCCCTTTGCGGCGCAGGTCTTGGGCGACCACAAACCCGTCGTCCGGCTGCTCCATCATCACGTCGAGGATAATCAGGTCGGGCTTTTCGGTCTCGACGGCCCGCATCGCTTCCTCTCGGCTGGTCGCGGCCGCGACGCCGTAGCCCTCGGCCTTGAGCACCAGGCTGACCGAGTCCACGATATCCGGGTCGTCGTCTACTATCAGTACTTTAAGCATAAATGCTCCTTTGGGCTTTTGCCTTTAGGTCGGAGCCTATCTCGATTGTCGGGGAGAGAACGATTGTCAGACCTAAAGATTGAATTGTAGCAACTTGTCTGGGCAATGCAAGTGCGGCGCGGCTGCGCCAAGAAACCGGACGAGGCTCAGGCCCGTGCCGCGCTCGAAAACAACCGGTTCTTCCGTACTGTTGGCGGAACGGGCAGCGTGTTCAAGTCCGACCAGACCATCGGTTCATTCTCCGGCACCGGGCTCATCAGCCAGCCGGCCGAGCGCCAAGAGACGCGCTGGGTCTGACTTCACGTTGCCGACCTGAACTCCGCAATCCTAAGGAAGCACATGCCGGACCGGGCCGCGCTCTGGGGTCTGGTCTACATGATTGAGTGGTCGCTGATGCCTTGAGCGGCTCGGGGGCGGCAGTGTTGCCGCCCCCGAAGCTGGGAACCGACCCTCTTACCGCTCGATGACGAGCTTTGCCGCCCGACTGGTATCGCCAGCCTTCACCTCAACCAGATAGACTCCAGGAGACAGGGCCCGGACGTCGAGTAGGACCTCTGGTTTCAGATTGCCGATTGCCGATTGCAGAACCAGCCGGCCGCCGGCATCGAAGATGCGCAGGGTGAGCAAGGAAGAGCGAGAGGCGAACTGCGCCCTCACAACCGCTGTGCTGCGACAGGGGTTGGGAGCGATGAGCACACCACCAGACGCCCTGAGCGGCGGGTCAGACTGAATCCCCTCAAGGTTGCCTAACGCTGGCCCGAGCGCGCGAACTGTCGGCACATACCGCCAAAGCTCATTGGTCTTGTTGCCTTTCAGGGCAAAGAGCAGGCCCGCGCCGGTTGCGGTGATATCGCCGCCCGCTTTCACTCTTTTCTTTCTGCCCGAGCTGCCGAACTGCGGCATCGTCTCAAGCTCAGCCCATTCGGCCGAAGCCGGGTTGAATCGCCAGAACTCTTGGGTGCCGCCGCCTTTCATGGCGTAGATGTATCCGGCGAGCCACGCGGCCGAGCCGCCGTCCTTCGACTTCTTCGACCGGCCCGACTGGCCGATGAACGGCATCCCCCCAAGAGTCGGCCCCCAGTTCGTCGCGGCGACGTCATAGGCATAAAACCCGTGGTACTTGGCTTGGTGGCAGTAGATTCGGCCGTCAGTCCAGTCCGGACACAACCATGAGCCTCTGTCGTACTTGGCTGCCGGTGCGGCGGCGAGCGTCTGCCACGAGTCGTGCGCCACGTCATAGCGGTAGAACTCATTGCCGATGCCTTTGAGCAGATAGACAAACCCCTGCCCCTCGGGCCAGTAGACCATGTCGGTTCCACCTTTGACCTTCTTGCGGCCGCTGCCGAGCGGGACGTCGGCCAGTTGCTGCCAAGAGTCGCGTGCTGCAACATACTTGTAGAACCCCTGGGTGTTGTTGCCCTTGGTCGCATAGACCGTGCCGCTGCCGTCCGCGCAACCAACCGAGCCTTTGGAGGGTGGCCTCGCCTCACTGCCGGCCGGCATCGGGGCCAGCACCGCCCAGGAATCCCGCGCCGGATTGTAGGAGAAGAAGTCACTGGTCTTATTGCCCTTGGCCGCGAAGATAACGCCTCGGCCCGCATCGTATGCCAGCCAGGCTCCGTCGGCACTGGGTTGGGACGATGGATATCCGGGCATCGAACTCGCCTCGCGCCAGCCCGAAGGCCACGGATAGTCCACCCGCACCCGACCGGCCAGCCGGTCATTGGCCGGATTGTCGTCGCCCGCAAGCATCGTCGAGCAGGCTACGGCATACCGGCCGGGCAGCGCTGCGGTCCAGTCGTCGAACGCGACGGCTATCGTGTCGCCCCGGCCAAGGTCGGTGACAGTCCGCACCGAAGAGTAGCCGCTGCCGATGGTGAAGCGGACATCGAACGTGGCCGACCGACTGCCCGAGTTCACTATTCGGGCCCGAGGTGTGACGACCGAGCCAAGCAACACCACTTCGGCCGGTGAGACCAATGCCGAGACACCGACGTCGTTGGTTGCCACGCCGACCTGAACGCTGACGCGATCATTCGCTTGAACCATGTCGGTGCTGAGTTCGGTTGAGCACGAAACCGTGACGATGCCGCGCGGATGGGCAGCCCAAGCCGGGAACACAACTTCGAGCTTTGTGCCCGGAGCATGGTCGGCAACCGCAGCCGACTCGCTGTAGTCAACGCCAATCCTCATTCGGACAGAATACGACTCCACGGTCGTGCCGAAGTTGGCGACGGTGCAGACCGGCACGACCACTTCGCCTGAGTCAATTGCGCCCGAAGGAGCAACGATTACGGTTCCGCCGACATCGCTGACTACCACGTCAACTGCGCCGAAGAGCCGGTTGTTGCCTGGTTGCCCGTCGCCGGAGAGTTCGGTCGAGCAAGTGACCGCATTCGTGCCTCGCGTCAATGCGGTCCAGTCCGGAAAGACGACCTCAAACCTGGTACCGGGAAGATGGTCGCTGACCATCACCGTCCGGTCGTAGAGACTGCCAATGCGCATCCGGACCGGGTAGCTCTCACTAGTCGTCCCGTTGTTCGCAACCGTGCATACCGGGGCAATCACGGTGCCAGAGTCGAGCGTGCCGGCAGGCGCAACGATGGCGTGGCAACTCACATCTCGCACGCGTACGTCAACAGACCCGGTGAGCTGGTCATTGTCCGACCGCATGTCACCGGTCAGCTCGATGGAACAGGAAACCGGGTTTGTGCCCCGCGTCAATGCGGTCCAAGTCGGGAAAGTGACATAGCGCCGGGTTCCGGCCGGATGGCTCGTCACGGTCGCGGCCTCGTTGTAGGTCGCGCCAATCCTCATCCGCACCGTGTAAGTCTCTGGTCCGTTACCGAAGTTGGCAACAGTGCAAGCCGGCGTCACTGCTGCACCTGAGTCAACAACTCCAGCCGGCGCCACGAGCACAATACAGCCTACGTCGTGCACACGGACGTCAACTGAACCGGTCTGGCGGTTGTTGCTCGGATTGGCGTCGCCCGAGAGTTCGGTTGAGCAGGAGACCGCCAGCACCCCAAGTTCATGCGCGGTCCAGGCCGGGAAAGCCACCTGCTGCCGCGCGAGCGGTGGCTGGTTGATCACTGTTGCGGTCTCGTTGTAGCTCGAGCCGATTCTCATCCGCACCGTGTAAGTCTGGGGCATCGTGCTGAAGTTGGCCGCGGTACAGACCGGGGTCACGGTTGTGCCCGAGTCAACGATTCCGGCTGGTGCGACCAGCGCCACACAGCCGACATCCCGCACCACCACCATCACCTGGCCAGTTGAGCGGTTGTTTGCCTCAATCATATCGCCGGAAAGCTCGGTCGAGCACGAAACCGCAAGCGTCCCGCGTTCGTTCGCGGTCCAGCTCGGGAAGGTAACGTAGCGGCTCGTGCCGGCCGGGTGATTGAGCACGGTAACCGGGCTTGAGTACCCCGAGCCGATTCTCATCCGCACTGTGTAGCTCGAGGTCACTGAGCCGTGGTTGTACGTGCTGCACGCTGGCACGACCACACTGCCGGAGTCAACCGTGCCCGACGGCGCGAGCAGGTTCTGGCAGGCAACGTCACGCACGCGAATGTCAATCTGGGTAGTCGAGCGGTCGTTAGCAGGGTTGGCATCACCAGCCAGCTCGGTCGAGCAGGCGACCGCGTGGCTACCGCGGGCAACATTCGCGGTCCAAGCCGGGAAAGTGACATAGCGCCGGGTTCCAGCCGGATGGTTGTTGACCGGAACCGCCTGATTGTAGGCCGTGCCGACCTTCATCCGCACGGTGTAGCTGACGGTCACGGCGCTGTAATTGACGACCGAACAAGACGGAACAACCGTCGTACCGGAGTCAAGAGCACCAGTCGGCACGAGAATGCGCGTGCAGGCTACGTCCCGGGATCGGACTGTGACCGAGCCAGTCAGCCTGTCATTCGCCTGAACCAGGTCGCCTGAGAGCTCGGTCGAACACGATACCGGATGGACAACGCACTGCTCGGCAGTCCAGGCCGGGAAGGTGAGGTATTGTCTGGCGCCGACCGCCTGATTGGTCACGGTTACGGCCTGGTTGTAGCTCGCGCCAATCTTCATCCGTACGGTGTAAGTCGCGGTCTGTGACCCGAAGTTAGCCACGGTGCAGGCCGGAACGATAATCGCGCCCGAATCAACCGTGCCCGACGGCGCTAAGAGTGCCACGGTCGCCGCGTCCAGCACCCGAATCATCACCGTGCCGGTGCGCCGGTCATTGGCCGGCGCAATGTCGCCCGACAGCTCAGTTGAGCAGGAGACCGGATAGGTGCCACGGGCGAGGTTCGCAGTCCAGGCCGGGAAGGTAACATAGCGGGCAGTGCCGGCGGCGTGGTTTGTGATCGTGGCGGTCTGATTGTACCCGGTGCCGATGCGCATCCGGACACTGTAGCTTGCCGCACCTGAGCCGTAGTTGTACAGGGTGCAGGCCGGAACGACAACGCTGCCTGAGTCAACCGTGCCCGACGGCGCTAAGAGTGCCCGACAGCCCACGTCCCGCACTCGCACCAGCACCGAGTCGCTCTTCTTGTCGTTGGCCGGGCTGGCATCACCCGAGAGCTCGGTCGAGCAAGAGACCGGGTTTGTGCCCCGTGTCAATGCGGTCCAGCTTGGGAAGGCAACATAGCGTCGGGTCCCGGCCGGATGATTTGTCACCGTCACCGCCTGATTGTAGCCCGCGCCGATTTTCATCCGCACCGTGTAGGTCTCGGACGAGCTGCCGTAGTTGGCAACCGAGCAGGCCGGTGCGACCACCGTGCCTGAGTCAACCGTGCCGGTTGGCGCAACGATGAAACTACACCCAACGTCATGGGTTACGCCGACCGTTGCCGTCCCCTCGTAGGGAAGAATCGGTGTGTGGGCCACGCCTGAGACGGAGTGCTGGGCATGGCCTTCGCTGACCGTGATGAGCACGGAGCCGCCGGTGGCGGCGTTTACGTCAAGGGCCGCGTTGCCCGATGAATTGGTCCGCTCGGCAACATAGAATTCAGTCCCCTTCCAAGCGCAGACCAGCGCCCCTTCAACCGGCCGGCCACCGACCTGAACGTTCACGTTCAGGACGTACGGCCCGGTCGGAATTGTCGCCGGATGGGTAACGGTCGGAGTCTGGGGCATGCCGCCGGCCCAGACCGGCATCGCTGGGTCGCCGAGCATGTTGTACATGTAGATGTTGTCCGGGTAAGGTGCGCTCGGCCAGTACTTCGCGACATAGGCATCGAGCCGCATGTGGATGTCGGCGAGGTTGAAGACTGGGTTCGGGTAGTTGCGCACGCCCGGCACGGTAATCGTCCAGGTGTCGCAGGTCGCCCGTACTAAGGTCGAGCAGATGCCGTGGTTCGGATAGGTATAACTGGCCTGGGACGCGGCCAGGCTTGCCGCCCCGCCGCCCGGGAACTTTCTGAGCCACTTCTCGGACAGACACTCGCTTACCGACAGGTTGCCGCAGTCACAGGCGATGTTGTACACCACCGGCGTCAGGTCGCCGTTGGAAAGCGCATCAACGTTGGCGTTGACCCACGACACCGACGGCGGCCAGCCGGACCATGCCGCCCACGACGTCGTGCTGCCGTGGCCCCGATAGGGCAGGATGCCGATGCCGGCATTGATGGCACTGGCTAGGTCGCTATTGTTCTTGTACCGGCCCATAATCGTGTCAAGGGCGGGGTTCCAGTACGGCTTGGGCATGTGGTAGATGCCGCGCACGCAGCCTGAGTATTTGTCAGGATAGTCCTCGCTGTTTGCCACCATCGTCAGATTGTCCAGCCAGTTGTTGGTTGAGGGCGGGCTCTTCTGATACTTGATGATTTTGCGCACCTGGTTCTGCAAGTCAGTAGTCGAGGACGGCGAGATGCGCGCCAAACCGATTTCCGGATAGTTGTCGCCCGAGGGCCACGGCTCCAAGTCTTTGTACCAGAAGTCTGAGCTACCGACCCCTGAGTATGAACCCATCGGGACCTCGGCATACTCGCCGACCAGCAGCACCCAGCGCAGCGCCCGAGGCGAGTGCCGATTGTACTCGGCTCGAATCGAGTCTTTGATTTCCTGGGCGGTGTAACTCGACTTCGAAATCATCCGCACCTCGTAGCCGCGCTTCTTCACCCAGCCCAGGAGCGTATCAACCAGCAGGCTGTTTGACGACCAGTTCGAATGGGCGATAACAAGGTAGCGTACGCCCGCACTGTAATCGGTCTCGGGCCTGAGCCGCAGTTGGGCGAAGTTGTCGAGATAACGGGAGTAGACCGGCATCATCCAGTCCGCGACCGTGCGCGGCAGGCTGCCCAAGTGCTCGACGCGCACGCGGATGCGCGAAGCGACCTGCACCTCACCGCGGCCCGGGTTGACCTGCACCGGATAGACCTGAATGTTGGCCACGCCCAAGTCGCGCCAGACCCCGGTCTCAATCAGCGCTCCGTCCAAGCACGGATACAGCTCGTCCCGGGAGTAGAACGACCAGTCAATGGTGAACGGCGGCTCAGGCCGGTTGTCAAGCTGCGGCGGCTGGAGCGGGTAGACGTTCGCCAGTCGAATCGTCTTCACCTCGCGTTCAAGAACCTGCACCGAAACCGGTGCGCCTTTGGGTATGCCGAGCAGCACCGACACCTTGGGTACCTCAGGACGCCCCTCCTCGAGCGCCGCGAAAACCTCGCCCGGAAGCGTAACTCGAACGAACTCCGTGCCCGACACCACGGTCGGTGAGGTCAGCACGCCCGGTATCATGACCTCGAACTCGGTTCGGGTGTCGCTACTTGAGAGGATTGTCACCCGGGGTGGAGCCGGCTCGCTCGCTCCCTCAGTCGAAACCCAGGTCGGTGCTGACCAGCCCGCGCCGGCCAGAAGGACAAACGAAAGAAACCTAATCATCACTCAGCCTCCTTGAGAACGATTAGCCTGCACCGCGGGCATGACGAACGAAACGAAGCCGGACCCGCGCCTCCGGCCTCGCACCCACTATATCATAGCCCGACACCTCTACCGGTCAAGCACCCAAAATCCGAGAGGGTCCCAGATTGCGCCGCGTTTCCACGCGGCGGGGACTGTCCCAGGGTTTCCCTGAACGCAGCGAAGTGGAAGCATCTTCTGTCTGCATCAAGGCCCGCCCGGGTTTTCCGCCAAGCTTGACTTCCTCCCGATTGCCGCCATTATGTCTGGCGAGGCAATCGTGCGGAAGCTGCAGCAGCCGACCCTACCCGGCGTCTGGAACAGGAAAGACGCATGATGTGGCATTACAATTGCCCGGAATGCGGCACGCCGACCACTGTCACCTGGGAGTGGCTGGAAAGGGAACTCGTTTGCCCCAACTGCGGTGCCAACCACTACCCGCCGACGCCCCACGAGGACCATTACGCCTATGTTGACACGCCATCCTGGCCTCCGGAAATCGAAGAGGCGGTAACCGCCCTGCGCGGCACAGTCTGTGCGGTCCCGAGCTGCTACCGGGAACGCACGACTCTCGTCCATCGCAAACCGCTCGCGCGCGGCGGCGTAACCTCAGTTGACAATCTGATTCCAATGTGCGCCCGCCATGCCGAGTTGAAGGGAGACCGCGATTACGACGAGTGGGTCGCGGAGGTTCGCCAGCAGGAAGCCCAAGCATCAGCCAGCCAACCCCAAATCGAAATCACTATCACCTCGCGCCGTACCGAAGAGCCGGCTCTTTCTTCCGGCTATCAGGTTGCGTCCGGGCTGTACGTCCCGATTGCTGCGGGCCGGCCCGAGCGGTCCGCCCCGAAGCCCGACGCGGTCGCGCCGTGGCTTTTCTGCCGCATGCCGTTTCTCCGCGGGACCCTGAACCGCCTGCTGCTCGACTATGACTGGGAGATGGCCCGGAGCGGGTTGTGCCGCGTTTACGTTCTTGCTTGGCCCAAGGACCAGGAACCAGACCTAAGCCTGCTGGGCAGCCCGCAGTATGCCTGGCTGTTCGCAGTCAAGGAGCATCTCGGCGTCGCCGGTGAAAAGGGGACCCACCAGCTCGAGCTGGCGTTGCCCGACGCACCGGGCGGTCGCTGGGTCGCGGCGGCCGCACTGATTGACGAAGGCTGCGACTTCGTCTTGACCGAATACGCCCTAGCCGGCACTGTTTGACCGGCACCAACTCTCGCCCGACGGACGATGCCGGTTTGACTTCGGCATGGCGCCGGATATAGTTGACCCCGATGAACCAGCATCAGCCCGAACCTGTCACAACCAGCGGCCACGACCGGGAGATTAGGCTCGGTAAGCTTGCCCGGCTGCGCCAACTGGGGATCAACGCTTACGCTTATCGGTACGATCGCACCCACTCTTGTCAGGCGGTAATTGAGCGATTCGACGAGCTTGAAGGGCGCGAAGTGCGAGTTGCGGGCCGGCTGATGTCGCGCCGTGAGCACGGCAAAACTCAGTTTGGCCACATTCAGGACGGCTCGGGTAGACTTCAGCTCTATTTGCGCCGGGATGTGCTCGGCGAGGAACCATTCGCCCGGCTCAGCTTGCTCGACCTTGGCGACATTGTCGGCGCCCGGGGCGATGCATTCCGGACGCGCACCGGCGAGATTACCGTCAACGTCCGCGAGCTGGTGCTGCTCGCCAAGTCCCTGCGGCCCCTGCCCGAGAAGTTCCACGGACTGCGCGACGTCGAGACTCGGTACCGACAACGTTACGTTGATTTGCTCGTGAACGAGGAGTCGCGCCGGGTGCTTTTGGCCCGCAGTCGAATTGTCAGCCTGCTCAGGGAATTTCTGTCTCGGCGCGGTTTCGTCGAGGTCGAAACCCCGATACTTCAGCCGATTTACGGCGGGGCGACGGCGCGGCCGTTCACGACGCACTACGACGTGCTGGAACAGCGGATGTTTCTCCGTATCTCGGACGAGCTTTACCTGAAGCGGCTGATAGTTGGCGGATTGGAAAAGGTGTTCGAAATCGGCCGGGACTTCCGAAACGAAGGATTGGACCGAACCCACAACCCCGAGTTTACTCAGATGGAGTTGTACTGGGCCTATGCCGACTATCACGACGTGATGCAGTTGACCGAGGAGCTGTTCGCGTTTCTCGCCGTCGAGCTGCACGGCCGGACCGAGATTCCTTTCGGCGACCGTGTCGTTGACCTTGGCCGGTGGCAGCGGCTGAAGTTCGTTGATACACTGGCACAGCGGATTGAGGCCGACCCGCTCAAGCTCTCTCTCCCGATGTTGCGCCAAGTTGCTGCTCGGTTCAACGTCCAAGTCGGTGAGGACGTCTCGCGGGCGCGTCTTCTTGACAAGCTCTTCAGCGAACTGATCCAAGACAAGCTCATTGACCCGACGTTTGTCATTGACCACCCCAAGGAGACAACGCCGCTCGCCAAAGTCCACCGCGACAACCCGGACTTGGTCGAACGGTTCGAGCCCGTGGTCTGTGGGCTGGAGCTGGGCAACGCGTTCTCTGAGCTGTCCGACCCGCTGGAACAGCGACAGCGATTCGAAGAGGGCGTCGCGCGCAACGAAGAGTTCGCAACCGTGGATGAAGACTACTGCGAGGCGCTGGAGTTCGGCATGCCGCCGACCGGCGGCCTTGGCATCGGCATTGACCGGCTCACCATGCTTCTGACGAACTCGCACAACATCCGCGACGTAATTCTCTTCCCGCAACTTCGGCCGGACAAAGGCCCTCCACACCCCTCGGCCCCTTGACCAACTGTCATCCTGAGCGTAGTTTAAGCCGAAGCCATGGAAAACCCCGGACTGTCCCGCCTTCCGTCCTCCGCTCACCGCTGTTCGCTCTTCACCCTTCGCCTTCCGCCGTTTTGGCTCTTGGTTTTCGCCTTTTGGCTTCTCCCCTTCCCTGTCATTCTGAGCCCTTCGCTCTCTGTCACCCCGAGCGAAGCGAGTGGCCTTCGGTTCCCGCTCAGGGGAAACTCTGCGAAGAATCTTCTGTCCGCGGCGGGGACTGTCCCAGGGTTTTCCCTTCTTCACTGTGAGATTCGAACTTTTCATGGCCGGCCGATACCTGCGCGGCCGAGGGCGCCGGGTGGTTTCCGGGACGACAGCAATTGCCGTCGGCGGTGTCTTTGTCGGCGTGGCGGCAATCATCATCGTCCTCTCGGTCGAGAACGGGTTTCACAAGGAGCTCAAGGACCGGATTCTTGGTGCGACACCCCACGTCGTCGTGACCCAGCTCAATTACGCTCCGCTGCCGTATGCCGGCCCGGACGACACCCTGCAGACACGCATCACCCGGATTCCCGGCGTGCTCAGGGTTGCTCCGTTTGTCTATGCCAAGACCCTCATCCGGTCCGAGAACGGTGTCGAAGGGGTCGTGATTCGGGGCATTGACCCGGGCCAGGAGAGTGAGATTACCGACATCGGCGGCACCGTGGTCGAGGGCGGATTCCGGTTTGATTCGGCCGGTGTCGTGCTTGGCGTCGAGCTCGCCCGAGTCCTCGGACTGACGGTCGGCGACCGCATCAACCTTGCTTCGCCCTTCGGCGGCACAAACACGCCGCTCGGCTTCGTCCCGCGCACCCGTTACTTCCGAGTCGCGGGGATTTTCGACTGCGGAATGTACGAGTACAACTCAAGTTTCGTCTATCTGTCGCTGGCTGACATCCAGCAGTTTCTCGGAATGGAGGGTTCAATCACCGGCTACGAAGTACGGGTTCGGGATGTCTACGCCTCGAGCGCCATCGCCAAGCGCATCATGATAACCCTCGGCTATCCGTTCCGGGCCACCGATTGGATTGCCCAGAACCGCAACCTCTTCACCGCACTGCGGCTGGAGAAAGTTGTAACGTTCATCGTGCTCGTACTGATTGTGCTCGTCGCGGCGTTCAACATCGTCGGCATGCTGATGATGATGGTCATGCGCAAGACCCGAGAAATCGGCATCCTCAAGGCGATCGGCGCCCGGCCTCAAACAGTCACGGCAATCTTCATTGCCGCGGGTGGAATCATCGGCATCATCGGGACGACCCTCGGTGCGGCCTTCGGGTTTATCATCTCCTGGGCCTTAAACCACTACCGAATTGTCTCCCTGCCTGGCGATGTTTACTTCATCAAGAACCTGCCGGTCCAGATGCAGTGGCAGGACTTCGCAATCGTCTGCTCCGCCGCACTGCTCATCACCTTTGCCGCGACCGTGTACCCGGCACTGCGGGCGGCCCGGCTGGTCCCGCTCGAGGCAATCCGTTATGAATAGCCCGGAAACGCGCGGCACGAACTCCGACGCTGTTCTCATTGCCGAGAACATCTGGCGCGTCTTCGACACCGGGCCGGAACAACTGACAGTCCTCCGCGGTGTCAATCTCTCGGTTCGGACCGGCGAGCTGGTTGCTGTTCTCGGCCCTTCTGGTTCCGGCAAATCAACACTGCTTCACATTCTCGGTGCGCTCGACCGGCCGACGCAGGGCCGTGTCTTGCTTGATTCTCTAGACATTTTCGGATATTCTGAGTATCGGCTGCCGGACCTGCGGAACCGTAAGGTGGGATTTGTGTTTCAGTTCCACCACCTGCTGCCCGAATTCACGGTTCTGGAGAATGCGGCTATGCCGCTGCTGGTCGCCAACGAAAGCCGGCGCGCGGCACTGCGCCGAGCCGAGGCAGTTTTGGCCGACATCGGGTTCACCTCGCGGCTCAGGCATCGGCCGGGCGAGCTTTCCGGCGGCGAACGGGCCAAAGTCGCCCTTGCCCGCGCTTTGGTGAACCGGCCGGCGGTCGTTCTGGGCGACGAGCCGACCGGCAATCTTGATTCCGCCTCGGCCGCGGCGCTGATGGACCTGTTCATTCGTCTGCGCGAAGAAAGGAAGTTGACCGCAGTGGTAGTAACTCACAACCGGGCGGTGGCCGACCGCTGTACCCGCCGCCTGTTGCTTGTTGACGGAGTGCTCGAAGATGAAGAAGTGTGACCTTTGCCATGACCGACCGGCAAGTGTGAAGGTCCATCAGATGGACAAGGACGGCAAGGTCAGCGAGCTCGCAGTCTGCGCTGATTGCGCGCGTGAGCGCGGTCTTACCGAGGTCAAGCCGGGTCACTGCGCGCCGGTTGAGGTAATGGCCGAGCTCGCGTCCGGGCTTGAGGAGAAGGACACGGCGCTCGTCTGTTCGCGCTGCCGCACAACGTTTGCCGACTTCAAGCGACAGGGCCGGCTGGGTTGCGACTACTGCTACGCCGCGTTCCGCGATGAGCTCTTACCCTTGATTCGACGTCTGCACGGAGCAACTCAGCATGTCGGCCGGGCCGTTGGGACAGGCCGCAAGGACGCTTCTGTCCGGCTGACGACCGAGCGGATTCGGGATGCGCTGAAGGCCGCCATCAGGGATGAGGATTATGAGAAGGCCGCGGCACTACGCGACGAACTGCGCAAGGTAGAGGATGAAACTGGGCAGTAACGGCGTGGGCCGGTGGCTCGCCGCTTCCGGGCCGGATTCTGATGTGGTCATCTCGACCCGAATCCGGTTGGCGCGCAACCTTGCCGGTGTGCCGTTTCTTACCCGCGCGAAGCCGAGCGAGCAGGAGCGGGTTGTCGAAGCGGTACGCTGGGCGTTGAACGCGACCGGCCTGGACGAAACGGGCAAGTTCATTGACGACGAGCTCCTGTCGGAAAGCATGGGGCAGTATCTGCTTGAACGCCATCTTGTTTCGCCGGACTTTGTCTCGTCTAAGGCCCGGCGCGGCCTTTACGTGAACACCGACGAAACCCTGAGCCTGATGGTCAATGAGGAGGACCATCTGCGGTTTCAGGTACTGTCATCAGGTCTGGCGTTTTCTGAAACACTCTCCGTTGCGCTTGGTCTGGACGAGAAGCTTGAGTCCCAGTTGCAGTACGCGTTCTCACCCGAGTTCGGCTTCTTGACCACCTGCCCGACTAACGTCGGTACCGGCCTGCGCGCCTCGGTGCTGGTCCATTTGCCCGGATTGGTCCTCACCCGGGAAATCGAGAAAGTCCTGCGCGGTGCACTGCACATCGGGCTGGCGGTGCGCGGGTTGTATGGTGAAGGGAGCGAGACTCGGGGCAATTTCCTGCAGATTTCAAATCAGAAGTCGCTCGGCCAGTCCGAGGCCGAAATCGTTGAGTCGGTCGCGGACATCAGCCGGCAGGTGGTGGACTACGAGCGCCGGGCCCGCGAGTATCTGATGAAGAACCTGCGGCTGGAGCTGGAGGATAAGGTCTTTCGTTCTTTTGCCATTCTCAAGGGCGCTCGGATTCTCTCGTCTGACGAGGCGGTCAATCTGCTTGCCACTCTGAGACTGGGCGTTGCGCTGGGGATTGTGAATGAGATTGACCTGGCCGGTGTCAGCCGGCTGCTCGTTCTGGTACGGCCGGCCAACTTGCAGGCATTGCTGGGCGAAACTTTGGATACTGCCGAGCGCGATGAACGGCGCGCCGCGTTTGTCCGAGAAACGTTGGTACGGTGAGCGGAGTGCGGTGAGCGGTGAGCGGTGAGCGGAAGGGCTTTAGTTCCCTACCTTCGGTAGATAAGCTGCTCTCTGACGCGCGGCTGGCTCCGGTTCTGTTTCGGGTCCATCGCCGAATGGCGGTGCGAGCCATACGGCAGTATCTGGAGGAGGTTCGGTCCGACATCACCGCCGGGCAGCCCCGCGAGTTCAGCATTGACGAGCTGGCCGAACGTCTCGAAGACGAGGTCCGGCCGACTCTGACCCGGGCAATCAACGGGCTGGGCGTCATTCTTCATACCGGGCTGGGTCGGGTGCCGCTGTCGCGGGCCGCGCAGGAGGCCTTGGCCGATGCCGGCGAGCACTTCTGCTGCCTTGAGATTGATCGCGCCACCGGCCGCCGGGGCAGCCGGTATCAGCACATCGAGCCGCTGCTCTGCGAGCTGACTGGCGCTGAGGCGGCAATGGTCGTCAACAATAACTGTGCGGCAACGTTGCTCATCCTGACCGGTCTGGCCCAGGGCCGCGAGGTCATTGTCTCACGCGGCCAGCTCATCGAAATCGGCGGCGCCTTCAGAATCCCTGACGTGATGCTTCAGAGCGGCTGCCGAATGGTCGAGGTCGGCACCACCAACCGCACCCATCTCCGCGATTACGCGGGCGCCATCACGGCCGACACCGCGGTGCTGCTGCGCGTCCACACATCGAACTACCGGATTACCGGCTTCACCAAAGAGGTCGGTCTGGCTGAGCTGGTTGCGCTGGGAAAGAAGCACTCAATTCCGGTCGTGGACGACTTGGGTTCGGGCGCGCTGGTGGACCTCTCGAAGTACGGCCTGCCCAAGGAACCGCTGGTCCAGGAATCAATCGCCGCCGGTGCAGACTTGGTCTGTTTTTCGGGCGACAAGCTCATTGGTGGAGCTCAGGCCGGGATTATCGTTGGCCGGAAGCAGTACATTGACCGGCTCAAGAAGCACCCGCTGACCCGCGCCCTGCGCTGCGGCAAGCTCACCTACGCTGTGCTCGAGCGTACCCTCGCGCTCTTTCTCGACGAAGACCGGGCCGTGAGGGAGCACGCCCTGTTTCAATTGCTGCTCAAACCTGTGCCTGAACTGCAGCGGGAAGCAAGCGCGCTCAAGCGTCGGGTCGGACCAGCCCTTGCCGACAAGGCTGACATAGCAGTCCGTCCCTGTCGCGCCGAAGTCGGCGGCGGCTCGCTTGCGACCGAGAGCCTTGAATCTCGTTGCTTGGCAATCAAGCCCAGGTCCATTACCGTGGATGAGCTTGCCCGGCGGATGCGCCGGTCTCATCCTCCGGTCTTTGGCCGGGTCGAGCACGACGAGTACCGGCTGGACTTTCGCACCATCCGCAAAGACGAAATCCCCATCATCGCCCGGGCCCTAATTGCTGCCCTGAGCTAGCGGCACGGAAAAGCGGGTCTGAGTGCCCCCTGTCCAGATCCTTCGCACTACCGGCCCGGGCCTGGCAGCAGCCCTGACTACCGTAACCGCGGTTGCGAGCCTCGCCGGCCCGAATCAGGTCCGTCAGATTAGTGGCGCCTGGTGGTTTGTGGCCGCGGCGTGCCTGTGTGGCATACTCAGTCTTGCCGCTGCGGTTCTCTTGCTCCGGCAACGCCGTTTGGCTGCTGCCCTGCTCCACACAGGACTCGCGCTTGGGATTGCCGGCGCAATGCTCAGCCAGACTCTTGCCGGTGGAGGCTACCTGTTTTTGTCGGCCGGGGGGCGAGCGAGAAACTTCTCTTTGGCACGGAATCTGAGCCGGCTTGAAGAGCTGCCTTTCTCAGTCCAACTTGACTCACTCGGCATCTTGCACCGCCGCGGTTTTCGGCCTGCGCCCAGCGCCTTTGTCCGCGCCTGCGCGGGTGAAAACGGTATTGCCGGGGTGCTGACCTGGAACCGGCCCCTCACGCTTGGCGGCCGCCGCTTGGTTCTATCCCGAGTGGTCGAGCGCGGCTTTCTTGAAGAATACGAGCTGGTGGTAGATGAGACCGAGTACCTGCTGCTGCACAATCAGCGCGCCCGGCCACGGCCCGGTGTTCAAGTCGCCAGCTTCGGCTTCGATGCAGCAGCGCAGCAGGTCGGCCTGCTCGTCAACGGCACCCGGCGCTGGCTTGCGGTCGGCGATTCGGCAACTGTTGAGGGCACAAAGCTCATGCTTGCTGCAGCCTCATTCGCACCGGCCGCCGGTGCTGTCTTTGTCGTGAACGATGTTCGGTTCCGGCCGGTGCTCTTCATTGGTTTCGGCTTTGTGCTCATCGGGTTGCTGGCCCCGCTTTTCAGGAAGGCTGGGCCGTGACCGGTCCGGGACTGCTCTTATCCGCTCTTGCCGCCTACGTCGCAGCCGGGGTCGTGACCCGTCAGCGCTGGCTAGGAGCCGCTACGCTCGGGCTCTCCTGGCCGGGCATCATCCTGTCCTCTGCCGGTCTTCTACTGCAAATCAGCTTTGTTGTTATCCGAACCGGCTCAACCGGGGTCCTGCCTTTTGCTTCGCGCTTTGAAGCTCTCGCGCTATTTGCCCTCGCGGTGCAGGCGACCGGGCTTTTGGTCTACGCGGCAACCCGCCACCACTCAGCCAAAGCCGGCACCGATGCGGCGAGCGCGTTGCTGCTAGTCGGAGCGCTGGCGCCGGTTGGGTTTCATCCGGCCGGCGAACTCAACCCGCTGCTTGATAGCCCATGGTTCAGCCTGCACATTCTTGCTGCGTTCAGCGGCTACGGCTGCCTCACGGTTGGGTTTGTTTGGAGCGTTGTTCGGCTTTTCGACCGCGCCCTCGATTCAAGCCCGTCGGTGCCGAGGCGATTGGCGTTGTCCGGACTCTTGCTACTCGGCACCGGCATCCTGACCGGTGCGGCCTGGGCTGACACCTCGTGGGGCATCTACTGGGACTGGGACCCAAAAGAGTCGTGGGTGCTGCTGACCTGGACCGTGATGCTCGGCTATGTCCATCTCCGCTCAGGCCGCTGGCGCGACGTCATCTTCTTTGGGACGGCATTTGCCGCGATGATGTTCACGTTCGTCGGCATCAACCTACTGACGTGGGGCCTGCACCGGTACTGATTGACGCTCCGGCTGACTGCCGGTAGTATCCTCACCTCAGTGAATATTCTGCAAACCTTGAAGCAACTGGGCCGGCTCTATGAGCAACTGCTCGGGCTGCGGGCTGACCGCCGCCTATACCTTGTTGGCGGGACCATCCGCGACCTACTGATGGGCCGAGAACCGACCGACTTCGATTTCGCGGTATCCGGGTCCGGACTGGAGTTTGCCCGCCGCTTTGCCCGCAAGGTCCACGGTCGGCTGGTCGTCTTGTCCGAGCCCGATGATGAGGCGCGTGTCGTCTATCACCGCGAGCTGGTGTTCGACTTCAACGGGTTTGGCGACCGGACGATTGAATACGACATCCAACGCCGGGACTTTACGGTCAATGCTTTAGCCACTGAAATCGTCCGCGGACAACCCGGCCCCTTGATCGACCTCGTAGGCGGCCAAGAAGACATCCGAGCCCGCATCATCCGGCCGGTCTCAGCCGAATCACTCCGGCTCGACCCGCTACGCCTGCTCCGGGCCATGCGCTTCGCACTGGAACTGGGCTTCGACATCGCCCCGGAAGTGTACGAACAGGCGCAATCAATCACCCTGCGCGAGACCGCGGCCGAACGAATCGGCGCCGAGTTATTGCGCATCATGGACCAACCCGGCTCGTATCCGTTCATTCTCCGGTTGTTCGAGCTCGGACGGCTGCAGGAAATCCTGCCCGAACTCCAACCGGTGTTCGACGACCCTGCCCTATGCCGGCACACGTTTCAGAGCTACTACAAAGTCGAGGAGATTATCGCCCAACCCGGCTTCTTCTCCCGTTATGAACCGGAGTGGAAAGCCTACTTTGACGCCTGGGGCCAAGGCGACCCTGCTCCCGCTCCCTCTTCCTTGACAGGAGAGGACAAAGGCGACACCACCCCTCTTCCCCCTCCTTTGACGGAAGAGGGTAAGGGTGAGAGCGTAGAAGAGACTGGAGCTGAAAAGTGCGCAGTGCCCGAGGAACGACGAGCGATTCCGCTGCCCTATCGCCGCGGCCTACTCAAACTTGCCGGGCTGGTCCACGACGTCGCCAAACCAGCAACCCGGTTCACCAACACCGACGGCGAAACCCACTTCTACGGCCACGACAGCCTCGGCGCGCGCATCGTCGGCCGCATGGCACGAGAACGGCTGCGCCTCTCCCGGGCCCAAACCGCGATGCTCAAGACCCTGACCGCCGAGCATATGCGTCTCCACCTCCTGGCCACTGCGCCCGACCTCACCGACCGGGCCATCCGGCGCTACTTCCGTGACTTGGGCCCGGAGGCGCTCGGCCTGATGATACTCTGCGTGGCCGATGGCTGGGCTACCGCGGGCCGGACATCGCACCTTGAAGACACCATCGCCCGAATGGTCGCTCAGAAAAGAAAGGAAGACGCCGCGCGCCGTGTCAAACGGCTTGTCACCGGTGACGACCTGATTGCGCTCGGGCTCAAACCCGGCCCGGCCTTCAAGGTCATCCTGCAGGAACTTGAAGACCTCCAGCTCGAAGGCCGAATCACCACAAAGGAGCAGGGCATCGAATACCTCAAGACCCACCTGAGTGGATTGTCCGACGGCGCAGAACATGACCAAAAACCCTGACCTCTCCGGGCGTTTGTCGAGCCGGCCGCACCCGTCCTCGTGCTTTGTCTACGGTCCGGTTCCCAGCCGCCGACTCGGCCTCTCCCTCGGCATCAACATCATCCCGCACAAAACCTGCACGCTCGACTGCGTCTACTGCCAGTGCGGCCGCACCACGAACAAGACTCTGGTTCGAAGGTCATTCTTCCCGATGGACGAAATCATCGCCCAGATACGCGACGCCGTGCACCGTTCAAACCCGTCCTACCTCACTTTCTCCGGCGAAGGAGAACCTACCCTCAACAAAGACATCGGCCACCTCATCCGCCGACTCAAAGCGGAGTTCTCAATCCCAGTAGCAGTGATAACCAACTCGACCTTGATGACCGACCCACAGGTCCGGCACGACCTGTACGCGGCTGATCTCCTCGTCCCGTCGCTTGACGCGGCGGACCAACGCACTTTTGCCCGGATTGACCGCGGCCGCCGCGAACTGAAAGTCGAGGATATCATCCGGGCGCTGATTCGATTTCGGCGCCGGTTCCGGGGCCAGATGTGGCTCGAAATCATGCTCGTCAAGGACCTGAACGACTCGGTCGAGCACCTGATGAAACTCCGTCTTGCGGCCGCACGCATCAAACCCGACCGTATCCACCTGAACACCGTTGTCCGTCCGCCGGCCGAAAGGTCGGCCCGCCCCCTAACCGACGACGACCTTGACCAAATCAAGATGCTCTTCGGCCCTGATGCCGAGGTCGTCGCGTCCGCTGCAACCGCCCGACCGAAACCACAGCGTGGCCAACTAGAGCAGGCGCTGGTTGCTCTCGTGTCATCACGGCCGGTCACCGAGGAAGACGTCGTTCGCTCTCTCGGTCTCACCCCGGCCCGACTCCGCCCAATACTTGTCCGACTCGCCCGTGCGGGCCTTATTCGGCGCGTCACCTTCCAAGGCAAGACCTGGTTCGAAGCCAATTCGTCCTGACCGCCGACTGCGCCAGATTCTGCGGTTCGGCACGAACGACCTGACCCCGACTCAACAGCGTGGGTAGACACGGCTTCAGGCATATCCGGGCACCTGTAGTCGAGCCCGCAATTCGGCTCGTGCTCGCGGCCGCCGGTCCAACCGCTTAACAGAATGCCGACCAACCCGCCATCCGGCTTGCGGGCAGATTCATGATTGGAAACATATCTGCAAGTGCCGTCAGAACTAAAGCTTAGACTGCAATGGGGAGTGACTCCCAGAGTCACCCGCAGAAGCAGCTCTTCAGGCGTCTCTTCGGTCAGTCTCGCCGATTCAAGTCACGCATTTCCGATGGATAGGCGCGCTGGTAACGCTGATTCACCCTTCGCCGGTCGGCGCGCATGGGAATAAAGAAGCATGAAACGCGGCAGTCTCCGCCGGACCGCAAGGCGATGTCGTCCTGCGAAGTCAGGCCGCGGGCTGCACTGGCCTGTCCATCCTATGGTGCCTTGAAAGCGACAAGACATCCGGCTCATTGTGGGCGACGGCCAGTCGGCAAGAACTGCTGTTCTTCCCGGGAACTGAGGCACTCAAGCATGCAGAATGACAGCTGATACTTCCCAGCCCGAATGCACGAGCAGGGCCGGGGACGAGAAGTATCGATCAGCAGAGTCTGGCCCGCCGCTCTCGGCATGCCGGTTGTTGACGGCGCGGAATGTCCCCGTTGCCTCATATATGGGCCTACTCCGGCGGGCCCCGTTGCCTCAGAATGGATTTCTACTCGAAACAACCTCATTGTCCAGTCCGGACTGACGGT
>FWPV01004323.1_pt1 | contig 30581 bp, 25 predicted proteins | sample 2228371 | NCBI WGS metagenome assembly FWPV01 (sample SAMEA103939776, study PRJEB20133) | metagenome | reverse complement strand
TATTACAGATGTGCTTCAATAACAGAGTCCCCTGTTAATTTCTCAAAGAAATCGAAAAATAAATTTTCTCCCAACATCTGCATTATTCGGTTTAATCATTCTGGATTATCTCCAAAAAGTTGGTAAGATCATGAGGATTCGAGGGAAATGCTTAAGAATTACAAAGACTTAAAAGTTTGGCAAAGGTTTTATCAACTACGTTTAGATATCTACAAATTAACAAAAGGGAAATAAGCACCTGAACCCCTGAATCCTCGAATTCTCGGATTCTGGAATCCTTGAATCCTTTTTTAGCAACTAAATTGGAGAAGAACAATAATTAAGAATTATGAATTGTGGATTTAAGGTGATTTAGTAACGGGAATGATTCACAAGTTTCAGGAGAGGGAGTTGTAAAAAGAGTTCCCTGTGCTATTAAGGTAGCATACACAGGTACGCCAATAGAAAAGAAAGAAACTACCTTTGGTGATTACATTGATAAATACAGTATCAGACTGACAAAGGAAGATGGAGTAACGGTTGAATTCGTCTATGAAGGTAGAGTTCACCGTGCGGAGCTTACTGGTGAATAGAAGGCTGATGCAAGATTTGAGGATATATTTGGGCAATTGAGTAAACAACTCAGCACTTTTGGATTATTAAATGTTATATTATTTATGATGAAAATACTTGTAACAGGTGGTGCTGGTTATATAGGGAGTCATATCGTAAAATCTCTTGGAGAAAAGGGGTATGACATAATAATATTTGATAACCTATCCTTCGGGCATGAATGGGCTGTTCTCTATGGGAAACTGATTAAAGGAGACCTTGCTGATAAGGAGTTGCTTGATAAAATATTCTCCTCTGAAGAGATTGATGCTGTTATACATATGTCTGCCCTGATAGTGGTGGATGAGTCTGTAAGAGAGCCTTTAAAATATTATAGAAATAATTTTGTAAATGCAATAAATTTACTTGATGTCTGTCTGAAATATAAAGTTAAAAAATTTATTTTTTCTTCAACTGCAGCTGTTTATGGTATCCCTGAAAAAGTTCCGGTAACCGAGGAATCTCCTTTAATGCCAATAAATCCATATGGAGCTTCAAAAATGATGGTTGAGAGAGTTTTAAAAGACTTATCTCTATCTGAAGATTTCAGGTATGTTGCATTAAGGTATTTTAATGTAGCAGGTGCGGATTCACTCGCAAGAATTGGCCAGGCACGAAAAGACGCAACACATCTGATAACAGTTTCTCTAAGAACTGCACTTGGACTCAGAAATCATCTTGATATTTTCGGGACCGATTATCCAACACATGATGGCACATGTATTCGTGATTATATACATGTTGATGACCTTGCAAATGTACACATTCTTGCGCTTGAGTATCTTATGTCCGGAGGAGAAAGCAGAATTTACAATTGTGGTTATGGACATGGCTATTCTGTTAAGGAAATTGTCAGAAAAGTAAAAGAGATAACAGGCATAGATTTCCCGGTAAACTATACCGAAAGAAGAGCCGGAGACCCTCCTTCTCTAATAGCGGATTCAACAAAGATAAGAAAGGAAATAAATTGGATTCCACAGTTCGATGATATAGGCTATATAATAAAGACAGCATGGGAGTGGGAGAAAAAATATCATCAATGTAAATAATTTATAATATTAATTATGATAGACTCAAAACATATACTCGTTATTGATGATGAAAGTGATATAAGAGAACTTATCACTTATAATCTAAAAAAAGAAGGTTTTATTACTGATACCGCTTCAGATGGAGAAACAGCCCTTGCAACTATAAGGAAACATTCGTTTGATTTAATTATCCTTGACCTGATGCTTCCAGGAATTCAAGGAATTGAACTCTGCAAGATTTTACGAAATGATCCGAAAACAGCGAAAATACCAATAATCATGCTTACTGCAAAAGGTGAAGAGGTGGACAGAATATTAGGTCTCGAGATGGGGGCTGACGATTATATAACAAAACCATTCAGCCCGCGCGAATTGATAGCAAGAGTTAAAGCTATCATTAGAAGGACTTCTAAAGAACCTGAACCTGAAAAAATATTGAAGATAGAAAATTTAGTAATAGACAGGGAAAGATATATTGTGACTGTTAATGATAAGCCTGTCAAATTGAGTGCAACAGAGTTCAAATTGCTTTTATATCTTGCTGAAAGAAAAGGAAGGGTCTTCAGCAGAAATCAACTTCTTGATGCAGTATGGAGAGATGAAGCATTTGTTGAACCTCGAACAGTTGATGTTCACATAAGACGGCTTCGTTCAAGTATTGAAGAAAATCCGGCTAAACCCAGATATATAAAAACTCTTCGTGGAATCGGTTATTTTTTTGAAGCAAATTTAGAATGAAACATTCGCTTTTCAGAAAAATTCTTCTTATATATTTGATTTTCACACCTGTTTTATTGATTTCACTGGAGTTATATCTTTCAAAGCAAATCAAAGAAAACTATATAGATAGTCTCAGAGAAAATCTTCTTGTGAATGCCAGAATTATTCAAGAAAGAATTCCGTTGTCTTTTTCAGAAAATCTCGATGATTTCTGCAAACACTATAAAAGTATTACGGGTGCGAGAATTACGATCATCGAGCATGATGGTAAAGTCATCGGAGATTCTGATGAGCCCTCAGAACATATGGAAAATCATTCTGATAGACCTGAGATAAGAGATGCATTTATAAGCGGAACCGGCAGTTCAATAAGATTCAGCAATACTTTAAAACATGACCAGTTTTATCTTGCAATATCAATGAATGATGAACACAAGAAATTTCTGAGGCTTTCCATGCCATTAAATGAAATAACCAGATCTGTGAATAGAATAAGGTATCGAATAATTTCGGTAGCTCTTTTGATTTCTTTTATAGCGCTTATGGTAGGTTTGATTCAGACCAGAAAAGTTACAAGGACTATAGAAGAAATTGCTGATTTTTCAAAAGATGTGGCTGAAGGAAATTTTAAAAGAAGGCTTTTTTTAAATGAAAAAGATGAACTCGGACAGCTTGGAATTAATATAAGTAAAATGGCTGAGGAACTTCAAAAAAGGCTAAAACAGAGTGAAGATGAGAAAAAGAAGGTGGAAGCGATTATATATAACCTGTCTGATGGACTTGTGGTTGCAGATTTGAAAGGGAAAATAATAATGCATAATAATTCAATTAAGGAGATGTTTGGAATAAACTCGGACATTGAAGGCAAAACTCTTCTTGAAGCATTTCGAAAACCGGAATTAATGGAAATGATCGATAATGTTATGGAGAAAAACGACAGAATATCAAAAGAGCTTACGATTTCCAGCCCGAAAGAATTATTCATAATAGTTACAGCTTCTCCATTCTATTCATTTGAAAATTCCGGAAAACTATCAGGAGTTGTACTAACGTTCCACGATATTACAAGACTTAGAAAGCTCGAAGAGGTCAGGAAAGATTTTGTTGCAAATGTCTCACATGAGATAAAGACACCCATTACAGCTATTAAAGGCTTTGCAGAAACTTTACTCGATGGAGCAATTGATGATAGAGAAAATGCAAGAAAATTCCTTGAGACCATCAAAGCAAATAGTGAAAGATTGAATTCTCTTGTTAATGATCTTTTAACCTTATCCGGCATTGAACTTGGTGATGTTACGATTAAAAAAACAGATGTTAATCTTGAAGAAGTAATAGATATGGTGATTAAGACTCTTTCAGAAAAAGCCAGTTCCAGGAAGCTTTATATAAATAAAGAACTGCCATCTGATATTAAATATATCAAAGCGGATAGGGACAGGCTTATACAGATACTTGTTAATCTTGTTGATAATGGAATTAAATTCACAAATAGCGGTGGGGTTAAAATAAAGATTCAAAATTCAAGATTCAAAATTCAAGATGAAGAAAAAGACTGTATTGATATTGTTGTAGAAGATACAGGAATAGGCATACCTAAAAAATATCTGCCACGTTTAGGTGAAAGATTCTACAGAGTTGACAAAGCACGCTCGAGAGAACTTGGTGGAACAGGTCTTGGTCTCGCTATAGTGAAGCATCTTGTTAAAGCGCATGGCTGGGAAATGTTAATAGAAAGCACAGAAGGTGCTGGAACAAGAGTACATATAATTGCACCATACGTATAATATTTTGTTTACGAAAGATATGGTGTCAGGTAGTTGTTATTGTTCCTCCATTGTCAATAACATCTTCCTTATTCCCCCTTTGTCAATGCCTCTTCCTTATTCCCCGATTGTTAAGGGGGTCAGGGGGTTGTAATTGCTCTACGCTTTTCGCTCGCTTGCAGGCTTTCCAGCTTGTTCGCTTGCTCGCTTGCATAGGGGGTCAGGGGGTTGTTTTTAACGACTTGATTTGTGTACTTTGTTTTCTAAAATTAATTGAAAGTTAACATGATTGTAATATTTATTTAACATTCGAATATTAGACTATGAAAATTAATATTCTCGAGAAAATAAAGTCAGGAAATCAAAAAAGCTCAGATGATAATAAATAAAGAAAGCTTTTTGCAGAACAAAAAAATTTTAAAAGGAGGAATTAGCATGAAGAAGTTAGTTGTTTTGTTGGTCAGTCTTTGTCTTTTGCTCACGGTATCGGGTTCAGCATCAGCTGCTGAAGAGGAAATATCCCAGAAGGATATTGAGAAAGTAGTGAAATCTTTAAAAGGACTAAAATTTGGTCTTCTATGGTATCTTTCCTACATGAGTGGTGAGGGCTCTGATGTGGGTGGTTCTGCTGGCGATGGAATCGATAAGAACAAATTTGCGATCAAGAGAGGTTATGTAAGAATAACAAAAGAACTAATGCCATGGTTTGATGCTCATATTACTTTTGATACAACACAGGCATCAATTAAAGATAGCAAACTTTCAGATTCAATTCAGGTAAGAATCAAATATGCTTATGGGAAATTTAAACTTCCTGATTTTGCATTTTTAACAAAACCATTTATAGAAGTTGGTGTTGTTCACATGCCATGGCTTGATTTTGAAGAGCATGTGAATTTCTATCGCGCTCAGGATACAATGTTTATCGAAAGAAATAAAACATTTAATTCAGCAGATTTTGGTCTTACTTTTGTATCTCTACTCGGCGGCGAAATGAATGATGATTATAAGAAAAGTGTAAACAGTTACTACCCTGGAAGATATGGTAGCGTCTCATTCGGTATATATAACGGTGGCGGTTATCATGCAGCAGAGAAAAATGAAAACAAGGTATTGGAAGGCAGAATCACAATAAGACCACTTCCTGATATTGTACCTGGTTTACAGCTTTCTTACTTTGGAATCACAGGAAAGGGCAATAAGGATACAGAGCCTGATTGGAATGTTAATCTTGGCATGCTGAGTTATGAGCATCAGTATATTACAGCAACAGCCCAGTATTACAAAGGAAAAGGGAATCAGAGTGGTGATGATGAATATAAAAAAGATGGTTACTCATTATTTGCAGAAGTAAAACCTATGAAGCAGTTCTCGATATTTGGCAGATATGATAAGTTTGACCCTGATACAGACCTTGATGATAATGAAAATTCGAGGTATATAATAGGTGCAGCATATCATCTCGACAAGCCTCACAAGAATATGCTCATCCTTGATTACGACACCGTTAAATATGAGGATTCAAGCAAAAAGGATGACAGAAGAATACAGCTCACTTTGCAGGTAGCTTTATAAACGCCTAATATAAAGCACTGCTAACCCCAGCCCTCCCGAATAGGGAGGGCTTTAAAAAAAAGATGTTCTTACCAACTTTTTTGGAGATGATCCTGATTTTTTTTATACTTTATAATTTATGGAAATTAACATTTTACAGTTTACGCTTTACATTTTACCGAAAATAGCAAAGATTGTTCAGCCCTGTATATCTTGCCTGACAAAAATTGTCAGTAGAGTAATAATTGTCAAATAAATATTCAATAATAACAATATGTTAGGCAAATGAAGGGCTGGTATAAAAAATGCTAATAAAATTTTATGAGCCAGGATTTCAAGAATAAAAAAGGAAAAATGCTGATATTCATACTCTTGTTATGTTTTCTATTGGTTGCGTTTGCTTTTTTATATCCTTACTTTCGTTATGAAAAATCTTCCATCAACAATACCGATATATTATATGACAGAATAAAAAAAGCAGTATATTTAAGGAATCCGGCTAACACTTCAGGGAAATGGGTTCAAACAGGGTTCAGAAATATAATGGAAGCAAAATGCTATCTTGCCGAAAAAGAATTAGAAGAATTACTGAAAGAAAACAGAGAAAATATATTGAAAAAGTCTTGCAAGAATAAAATATCGAATATGGTGCTTACTTCTTCCAGATAAAAAACCCATTATTTTTTAAGTTTCCTGCCTCCAGAAATTTCTACTCAAAAAGAATTTATTCTTAACAATATTAGTTCAATTTTCTTCTAAATTTAACAACTTTTTCATATTCCTGTAACAGAGTATCACTATATTAAAGTGAAATGGTTTTCTTTTTATTGCTATATACATTAGCGCTATTATTGATAACAATTTATTTTGTGTTTAGGATAAAGCCGAATATTTTTATGTTTAATCTTATTAACAAAATATCAGGGAATGAGAAAAATAATATTAATTTTATGAAATCCAAATCCAGCGGAAAACATGAAACTGAATTTCTCAATCGAGTTGAGGAATGACTGAAGGTAGATGTGGATTCTGTCCGCTAAGTTTATCATGGGATATTTTGAAAACATATCTTGAATAAAAGGGAGGTGGGATATGTAATAAAAATTTAACAAATTTGTAACATTAATGTAACAAACAGGTAGTATTCTAAAACAAAAGGAGGAAAAATAATGAAAAAAATAATAATGTTGCTTATGTCTTTTATGTTATTAACATTATCAGCAGGCATGTCTTTTGGAGAGGAAATAAGAATAGATGGTTCAACCACAGTTTTACCGATTGCCCAGAAGGCAGCTGAAGTTTTTATGAAGAAAAATTCAGGAATTAAGGTTTATGTATCAGGAAGCGGCTCAGGCACTGGTATTAAAGCACTGATAGATGGCACAACCAATATTGCTACGAGCTCACGTGAAGCGAAAGAAAAAGAGATTGATTCTGCAAAAACCAGGAATATTGTATTGACAGGTCATAAAATAGCTCTTGATGGCATAGTGCCGGTTGTCCATCCTTCCATGAAAATAAATGATTTGACACTTGAACAATTAAGAGATATTTATAACGGGAAAATAAAAAGCTGGAAGGAGCTTGGCGGACCTGATAGACCAATATCAGTGGTTTCAAGAGATACGAGCTCAGGCACATATGAAGTATGGGAAGAGAAAGTTTTAAAAGGTGATAAAGTTAGAGCAGATGCATTGCTTGTTGCATCAAATGGCCAGGCTGTTCAGACTGTTGCAAAAAATAAATTTGCAATTGGATATATTGGCATAGGTTATCTTGACAAAAGTGTAAAACCTGTTATGGTTAATGGTAAGACAGCATCTCCAAAGACAGTAAGGGATGGTTCATGGCCTATTGCAAGACCATTATTTATGTACACCAATGGCAAACCTTCTGGTGTTATTGGAAAATTTATTGATTTTGTGCTCTCAAAAGAAGGTCAAAAAGTCGTTAATGAAGTAAAATATGTAAGTTTAAACTAATAATCGGGAAAAAAATAATAATCTTTAAGAAAAAAAGATGCGCTTGAAATTATAGAAAGGACAGAAGGTTATTTAACTGTTCACAAAGTTTGAATAACCCCTGTCCCCTTAACAAAGGGGGAATAATAACAACCCCCTGACCCCCTTAACAAAGGGGGAATAAAGAAGGAAGGGACAACCCCCTGACCCCCTATGCAAGCGAGCAAGCTGGAAAGCCTGCAAGCGAGCGAAAAGCGTAGAGCAATTACAACCCCCTAACCCCCTTGACAAAGGGGGAATAAAGAAGAAGTCTTAACAAAGGGGGAATAAGAAGAGGTGATTAACAAAGGCGACACCAAAAAATTCACCTCAGGAAAGGCAACCCCAAAAAAATTCTCCCTTAGAAAAAGGGGATACACCCCCAAAATTCCCCCCTTAGAAAAGGGGGATAAAGGGGGTTGTAATTTTTAAGGCTAACAAATTGTGGGGGAAGAAGAAAAAACATATTTTTAATCATATTGTAAATTTATGAAATGGCAGACAAAAGAAAGATTTGTTGAAATAACTGTAAGTTCAGTAGGATTAATATCAGTTATTATTCTTCTACTGATCGGATTTTTCCTTTTTAAAGAAGCTTTCTATATTTTTTATAAAGAAGGAGTAATACGTGTAATTTTCGGGACACAATGGTACCCAACCCATGAGCCACCGGATTTTGGAATGTTCCCTCTAATTATGGGTACTATTGCTGTGACTCTCCTGACTTCTATAATGGCAATACCTCTTGGATTGGGAACTGCTATATATATTGCAGAAGTTGCAAATCATAAAGTGAAAGAATTTCTAAAACCAATGATAGAAATGCTCGCAAGTTTTCCATCTGTTGTACTCGGTTTTTTCGGAATGGTAATAATTGCGCCAGTTCTTTCGAACTGGCTTTCTCCGATACTTTCTGAAAAATTACCCGAAATCTTAAAAAGCACGAATCTGCCTTTTATATCAACAACACTTGCTGATTTCTGTTATGACAAATTCTTTATTGCTTCAGGATTAAATATTACTACTGCATCTTTAATGCTCACAGTCAGGGCAATTCCTGTTATCGCAAGCATTGCTGAAGATGCATTAACAGCAGTTCCACGTACTTATAGAGAAGCATCATATTCATTAGGCGCAGATAAATGGAATACAATATGGAAGGTTGTTATCCCGGCATCTGTTTCAGGATTAAGTGTTGCTGTAATTCTCGGAATAGGAACGATTATTGGTGAAACAATGATAGTTCTGATGGTTGCAGGTGGAGCAGCGGTAGTGCCATGCTGGATTTTTGATGCTGCCCGACCCATGCCTGCTGCTATTGCAGCAGAAATGGCAGAAGCTCCTTATAAAAGTTTGCACTATCATGCTTTATTCGGTGTGGGTGCAATTCTCTTTATAATTACTTTTATTTTAAGCATGATTTCAGATATTGTTTCAAGAAAATATCGCAGTGTTAGAATAGGTGAGAAAGTATAATGTATTCGATCGAAAATGTGAATAAACCATTTGAGCTTGCCTGTAAGAAAAAATTGAATATCAAACAGGGCTTTTTCCTTTCTTTGATAAGAACACTGGGTTTTTCAGGAGCTGTCACATTATTTGTCATTCTATCCTTTGTTTTTTATAATGGATTTCAGGTATTAAGCTGGGAATTTATAATAGAATCACCTGTGGATGCTATGACAAAAGGTGGAATTTTTCCTGTAATTATGGGGACAGTTCTGCTTACGGTTCTATGTATGGTTCTTGTTATCCCTGTTGGTGTAATAACAGCTATTTTTCTTGCAGAATATTCAAGACCAGGAATTATGCTCAAAGCTGTGATGATGTCCATATATACACTTGCGGGAGTCCCTTCAGTTGTTTTCGGTTTATTCGGGCTTGGAGTGTTTGTGGTTATGCTGAACTTTGGTACGAGTCTTCTTGCAGGTTCTATGACGCTTGCTATAATGATATTGCCATATATAATTTCTACATCCGAGGAAGCTTTGAAAGCAGTACCCTATAGTTTCAGAGAAGCATCACTTGCGTGCGGAGCAACAAAGTGGCAAACAATATGGAAAGTTGTACTGCCAACAGCAATGCCGGGAATCCTCACAGGAGCAATACTCGGTACCGCAAAGGTATCAGGTGAGACAGCGCCTATTATGTTTACTGCAGCAGCTTTTTTCACTCCTGGAATCCCACGTTCTGTTTTCGAACCGGTTATGGCTTTGCCCTATCACATTTATGTTCTTGCTACAGCCGGCACACATATCGAAGAAACAAGGCCAATTCAATATGGCACAGCGCTTGTATTAATTGTCATAGTTCTGGCAATGAATCTTCTCGGAATAATCTTAAGATTAAAGCAGAGAAAAAAGAGAGCATGGTAGAAGAAAAAAACATTTTTGAGATAAAGAATTTCAATATATGGTATGGAAATTTTCAGGCAGTTAAGGATGTAAATTTAAATATAAGTAGCAATAGAATAACTGCTATTATAGGTCCTTCAGGCTGCGGAAAATCAACATTGCTAAGAGCAATGAACCGTATGAATGACCTTATTGTTACTTCGAGGACTTCGGGTCAAATGCTTTTCCATGACATTGACATTTATGACAGAAATACAGATGTAATTGAGTTAAGACGAAGGGTGGGAATGGTTTTTCAGAAACCAAATCCTTTCCCGAGTTCTGTTTATGAAAATGTGGCTTACGGACCAAAGCTTCGCGGAATAAAGAAGAAAAGTATTCTTGATGAAATAGTAGAACAAGCTTTAGTAAAAGCTGATTTATGGAAAGAGGTTAAAGACAAGTTGAATGATTCAGGATTAAGCCTGTCAGGTGGACAGATGCAGAGACTTTGCATCGCCCGCTCTCTTGCACAGCAACCGGAGGTAATACTTTTCGATGAACCTACATCAGCTCTTGACCCAATTTCTACAGCACATATTGAAAATCTTCTGCAGGAATTGCAGAAAACTGTTACTATTGTAATAGTAACCCATAATATGCAGCAGGCAGCAAGGATTTCAAATTACACTGCTTTTATGTATCTTGGTGAATTGATTGAGTTTGGAGATACGAGTTCAATTTTTGTAAATCCTGCTAATAAGTTAACAGAAGAATATATTACAGGGAGATTTGGATAATGTCTGTTTTTGAAAATGAACTGAATGAATTAAGGGAGAAGATTCTTAAACTTGGATACATGGTTGAGAATGCTATACGCGATTCTGTTAAAGCACTCGTTGAAAGAGACTCCGAGCTTGCAAAGGAAGTCATCAAAAGAGATCACCTGATAAATGCTCTTGATGTTAAAATTGATGAAGAATGTGTAAGGCTTATTGCTCTCAGACAACCAATGGCAAGGGATTTAAGATTGATTACAACTGCCATGAAAATAACAACTGATCTTGAAAGAATGGGCGATCTTGCTGTCAACATAGCTGAAAGAGCGATTGAACTTAATCAGGAACCACAATTAAAACCTTTTGTGAATATACCCAGAATGGCAGAGATTGCACAATCAATGGTACGTGATTCACTCGATTCTTTTGTTACAGGTTGTTCAAGACTTCCGTACGAAGTAATTAAGAAAGATGACGAGGTTGATGAACTTACAGTAAAGAATTTCGAGGAACTTCTCGCCTTTATGATTAAAGATCCAAAGAACATTCCTTTGGCAGTTAAAAGGACTTATATAGCAAAGTATCTCGAAAGAATAGCGGATCATGCTACTAATATATGCGAGATGATTATCTATATGTGTAAGGGTAAAATGATAAGACACACAGAAATTACATAATATTGAATTCTTTACACTTCAAATGCATCTTTGATATGTTCTATCTCGAATCTTCCTTTACAGTTCTGGATTATACTCAACACATCAAATCTAACGGGGACTTCCTTTCCTATTTTTTTCATATACATCAAAGCGAGACTTTTTAATTTTTGACGTTTTCTGTAGTGAACTGCTTCATATGGATAACCAAAAGAATAATCTGCTCTTGTTTTTACTTCAATAAAAACAACAGTCTCTTTGTCACGGGCAATAATATCAATTTCGCCGGTATTTGTCTTATAGTTTCTTTCAATTATTCGATAGCCTTTTTTTTCAAGATAAGCACTGGCAATATCTTCGCCTTTATTGCCAAGTTTCTTCGTTTCCTTCGAGCCTTTTAAGAAGTTTAGGAATGCCTTCAATTGCGTAAATTTCCTTCTGACATAAAATTTTTAAAAGTTCTCTGAATGAAGAAAATTCCTCATAATGTCCCTTTAAGTATTTTGATAGGGATTTGCTTAATTCTTCGCCTCTTCTATCCCAATCAAGTAGCAAAATAACCCTGTCGAACTTTCTCAGAAGGTCATCACAGAAATCATATAAATTTTTACCGGCATGAAGTTTTATAATTTCACCATTAAGTCCGAGTTCTCTCAATGCGGACTCATCTTTTTTGCCTTCTACAATTACAGGCACACTGTCATTCAGATCTCCGAGTATTTCAAAAACTTCCCTGAGCCTCTCAGCCCTCTCAAGATCGATTGAGCTTGGAAAATGCTTCTGAGTGTTTAACATATTTTATATTACTCCTGGTTCATTACGGTTTTCAACTGAATTAGATCTGTTGATTATACTATTATTGAATTGAATGAATTTATGAGCAAAGGTTTCATTATTCGTGAAATTTATATTTTTGGTGATTAACTATTTATATATTTTAAATATAACAAAATTCTGGTATTCTATTAAAATATTAGAATTATGATGTAGAATATTATCATGAGCTTTAAATTTAAGGGATAATAATGGCTTCGAGACTCGGACAATTACTTGTATCATCAGGAATAATCACTGAAGAGCAATTAAAAGAAGCAATAAATCTTCAGCGTCGCGAAGGCGGAAGACTTGGCTCAAATCTTATCAGGCTCGGATATATAACCGAAGAAAAGCTGATCTCTTTTCTCAGCAAACAATGGGGAGTGCCTGCAATCAATCTTTCTGACTATAAAATTGATCCTGCTTTATTGAAAATTATTCCATACGAAGTAGCTCGCAAATATCGTATAATGCCTGTTGCCCGTGTTGGTGCTACTTTAACAATAGCGATGTCGGATCCTTCGAATGTGTTTGTAATTGATGATATAAAGTTTATGACAGGATATAATGTCGAAGTAGTTGTTTCAGGTGAATCAGCTATTATAAACGCAATAAACAATTACTACAAAGGAAAATCTGATCTTGTAACATCAGAAGGAAAATTCTCTCAGGACATATTAAAAGCTAAAGATTATACATTATCAGAAGAAGATTTCGGAGACGAAGGTCCTTCAATCTCTTTCGATGAAAATCTTACACTGGATGTTGATGAATTTGATAAGGTAGTTGGTGAAGCTCTCGATGATGTTGAAGTTATCGAAGAAACTGATGAAGATGCTATAAAGGAAGTTGAAAGACCTATTGTCAAGCTTGTTAATGGAATATTGATTAATGCAATCAAAGAACGCGCAAGCGACGTACATGTTGAACCATATGAAAATTCTTTCAGAATAAGACAGAGAGTTGACGGAAAAATGTACACTGTCATGAATCTCCCTGTTAAAATAAAAAATGCTGTTACTTCGAGAATTAAAATAATGGCAAGTCTTGATATTGCTGAAAGAAGATTGCCTCAGGATGGAAGAATAAAATTAAAGGTTGGCAAGAAAAAAGAGATAGATTTCCGTGTTTCTACTGTTCCGTGTCTGTTTGGAGAAAGAACTGTTTTGAGGCTTCTTGATAAATCCAATCTTCAGGTTGATCTTACAAAACTCGGATTCGAGGAAGATTCTCTCGGCGATTTCATGTCTGCACTTAATAAGCCTTATGGAATGATTTTAGTTACCGGTCCGACAGGAAGCGGCAAAACAACCACTCTTTATTCAGCTCTTCACCATCTGAACAAAGTTGGAGTAAATATTTCTACGGCAGAGGACCCTGTTGAATATAATTTTCTTGGAATAAATCAGGTTCAGGTAAGAGAAGAAATCGGTCTTACTTTTGCCTCTGCTTTGCGTTCTTTTTTACGTCAGGATCCGGACATAATAATGGTTGGCGAGATTCGTGATTTTGAAACAGCAGAAATTGCTGTAAAAGCAGCATTGACCGGTCATCTTGTTTTAAGTACATTACATACAAATGATGCTCCAAGCACAATCAGTAGATTGCTCAATATGGGTATAGAACCTTTTCTTGTATCCGCTTCAGTAATATTGATTGTTGCGCAGAGGCTTGTAAGAAAAGTTTGTGCAGATTGCAAGGTAGAAGAAAAAGTTCCGGTACCTGCGCTGGTTCAGCTTGGTTTTTCTGAAGAAGAAGCCGGAAGCATTACAATTTACAGAGGCAAGGGTTGTCCTGTATGCAATGGTTCAGGTTATAAAGGAAGAATTGCATTATATGAAGTTATGCCTCTTAAAGAAGAGTTAAAGGAAATGATACTGGAGGGAGCATCAGCTGATGATTTAAAGAAAACAGCTGTAAGGCTCGGGATGAAAACTTTGAGGATGAGCGGCCTTATTAAGATAAAACAGGGTGTCACAACAGTTGAAGAAGTATTAAAAGTCACTTTTGGGGATTAAGAAAATAACATGGCAAGTAAACTTGGACAGCTGCTCGTAAATTCACAATTAATTACAGAAGAACAATTAAAAGAAGCTATAACCCATCAGAGAATAAATGGCGGAAGACTTGGCACTAATCTGATAAGGCTTGGATTTATAACTGAGGACAAACTCGTTTCTTTCCTGAGCAAACAATGGGGAGTGCCTGCAGTAAATTTATCTGATTATAAAATAGACCCTTCTGTATTGAAATTAATACCATATGAGATTGCCCGAAAATATACCATTATTCCTGTTGCCCGTGTTGGAGCGACTTTAACAATAGCAATGGCAGATCCCTCCAATGTCTTTGTGATAGATGATGTTAAATTCATGACAGGTTACAATGTTGAAGTAGTTGTTGCAGCAGAATCAGCCATCGGTGAAGCTATAAGCAATTATTACAAAGGCTCTGCAGCTGTTATGCCTTCAAAAAAGCCTGCGGGTAAAATAATACAGGCAAAAGATTATACACTGACCAAAGAAGAGTTATATGAAGAACAGGAAGAAATTTCTGTAGATGAAGGAATTTCCATTGATGTTAATGAATTTGACAAAGTTGTAGGTGATGCTCTTGATAGTGTTGAAGCCATTTCGGAACAGGAAGACGCTCTATCTGCTGAGATTGATGAGCCAATCGTAAAACTTGTAAATGGAATTTTAATAAACGCCATCAAAGGAGGCGCAAGCGATATTCATATCGAACCCTATGAAACAACTCTTCGTGTCAGATACCGTGTTGATGGGGTTCTTTTTAATGCTATGAATCTCCCTTTAAAAATAAAGAATCCGATTACATCAAGACTGAAAATTATGTCGAAACTTGATATTGCAGAAAGAAGACTTCCACAGGACGGGAGAATAAAACTGAGACTCGGGAAAAAAAGAGAAGTTGACTTCAGGGTTTCTGTACTTCCTACTCTTTTTGGTGAAAAGACAGTTCTTAGAATACTTGATAAATCCAATCTGCAGATAGACCTTACTAAACTTGGTTTTGAAGAGGCTGCACTCAAGAAATTTTTGGATGCACTTAATAAACCTTATGGAATGATTTTAGTTACCGGTCCGACAGGAAGCGGTAAGACAACGACTCTTTATTCTGCTTTAAATTATCTCAATAATCCGGATCTCAATATAATGACAGCAGAAGACCCTGTTGAATATAACTTTACGGGTATGAACCAGGTTCAGGTAAAGGAAGAGATAGGGCTTACATTTGCATCAGCCCTGAGGGCTTTCTTAAGACAGGCGCCAAATATTATTCTGGTTGGCGAAATCCGTGATTTTGAAACAGCAGAGATCGCTGTAAAAGCTGCTTTAACAGGTCATCTTGTTCTGAGTACATTGCATACAAATGATGCTCCGAGTACAATCAGCAGATTGCTTAACATGGGGATTGAGCCTTTTCTTATTTCTGCTTCTGTTATTATAATAGCAGCACAGAGACTTGCAAGAAAAATATGTCCTGAATGTAAAAGTGTTGAAAAAGTGCCTGTTCATGCTCTGATACAACTTGGGTTTTCTGAAGAAGAAGCTTCATCTGTAACCTGTTATAAAGGTACGGGTTGCCCGATGTGTAATGGTTCGGGATATAAAGGAAGAATTGCATTATATGAGGTTATGCCTGTAAGCAGTGAGATAAGAGAAATGATTCTTGAAGGAGCATCAGCAGATGATCTTAAGAAAACAGCAGTTCGTCTTGGTATGAGGACATTACGCATGAGTGGACTTACAAAGGTTAAAGAAGGCGTAACTTCGATTGAAGAGGTTATGAGAGTTACTTTTGGAGATTAAAATAAAGGGGTGAGTTATGGCAACGCTTTATGATTTATTAAAGATGATGATTGAAAAAAATGCATCGGATTTGCATATTACCACAGGCAGTCCACCGAGACTTAGAATAGATGGAAAACTCATAAATATTGATCACCCCCCGCTTACACCTGCGGATACAAAGGCATTATGTTATAGCATATTAACTGATGCACAAAAGCACAAATATGAGGAGAACAATGAACTTGACCTTTCATTCGGGGTGAAGGGGCTGAGCAGATTTAGAGCTAATATTTTCATGCAGCGTGGCGCTGTCGCAGGCGCTTTTAGAACAATACCATTTGAAATAAGGGGATTTAAAGAATTAGGTCTTCCTGAAATTGTTAATGATCTTGTGAAAAAACCAAGAGGACTTATTCTTGTAACAGGCCCTACAGGGAGCGGTAAGTCAACAACTCTTGCTGCCATGGTTGATAAGATTAACTCTGAAAGGTATGACCATATAATAACGATCGAAGACCCGATAGAATATCTTCATCCGCATAAAAAATGCCTTATAAACCAGAGGGAAGTCAATGCAGATACCGCTTCATTTAAGTCAGCTTTAAGATATGTTTTAAGACAGGACCCTGATATAGTTTTAATAGGTGAAATGAGAGACCTTGAGACTATAGAAGCAGCTTTAACTGTTGCAGAAACAGGTCATATGACTCTTGCGACTTTGCATACTAATTCTGCTGTTCAGACAATCAACAGAATTATTGATGTCTTTCCACCACATCAGCAGGAACAGATAAGAGTTCAATTATCTTTTGTGCTTGAAGGTATTTTTGCACAACAATTAATACCAAGAAAATCAGGACAGGGCAGGGCGCTTGCTGTCGAACTTCTTGTGCCCAATCCTGCTATAAGAAATCTTATTCGTGAAGATAAAATCCATCAAATATATTCAATGATGCAGACGGGTCAGGCAAAATTTGGTATGCAAACAATGAATCAATCTCTATATGAATTATATTCTAAGGGAATAATAACCTTTGAGGATGCGGTGGGCAGATCGCCGATACCCGATGAAATATTGCAGATGATAAACAAAGGCGCCCAGGCATCCCAGGGTAAGGGGAGGTCTTAAACATGGCTACTGTATTTCAATGGTCAGGCAAGAATCCCAGAGGTGCTATTGAATCTGGAGAGATGACAGCAAATTCAAAAGAAGATGTAATCGCACAACTGAGAAAAAGAAACATAGTAGCTACTCTTGTAACAGAGAAACAGAAAAAAATAGGCGGCTTTTCTTTTGGCGGACGAGTAAAGGACAAGGATATAGTTGTCTTTACACGTCAATTCGCTACTATGATTGATGCCGGTCTCCCTTTAGTACAGGCTCTCGATATTCTTTCAAATCAGGTCGAAAATAAGAATCTCGGTAAAACACTACTTCAGGTAAAGAGCGATGTCGAATCCGGCGCAACCTATGCTGATGCTTTGAAAAAGCATCCAAGAGTATTCAGTGAATTATATGTAAATATGGTTGCAGCAGGTGAGGCAGGAGGTATTCTCGATACCATATTGAACAGGCTTGCTTTATATATCGAAAAAGCGATGAAGTTGAAGAAAAAAGTTAAAGGAGCTCTGGTATATCCTACTGTTGTTACCACAATTGCAATATTAGTTATCGCAGTAATTATGATTTTTGTAGTTCCAACTTTTACTAAAATGTTTGCACAACTCGGAGGAACATTGCCATTGCCTACCAGAATTGTTGTTGGTTTGAGCAATTTTATAGCAGGTCCGGGGGGATTAATAATCCTTGGGGCTATAATTGCATTAGTTATAGCTATCGTCCAGATAAGAAGAACCGAAAAAGGAAAATATTATACTGATAAGATTTTATTGAAACTGCCAATTTTCGGCATGCTATTAAATAAAGTTGCAGTAGCAAAATTTACAAGAACACTCGGAACACTGGTAAGTAGCGGTGTGCCAATACTTGATGGTCTTGAAATAACAGCCAAAACCTCTGGTAATAAAGTTATCGAATATGCAATCATGGATGTCAGAAAAGGTGTTGTTGGCGGTAAAACATTGGCAGAGCCCATAACAAAAGCGAAAGTTTTTCCTCCAATGGTAACCCATATGATCGCTGTTGGTGAATCAACAGGCGCACTCGATGCAATGCTCTCAAAAATTGCTGATTTCTATGATGATGAAGTCGATGTCGCTGTCTCGAATCTTACAGCAATGATGGAACCATTGCTTATGGTATTTCTTGGAGGGTCAGTAGGTTTTATAGTTGTTGCCATGTATCTGCCTATATTCAAACTCATTACACTTATAAAATAATATTTAATGTTCCAAGAAGAACCTGAAGGTTTGAAGAAAAAAATAAAGGCTCTTATAGCTTTCAGGGTTATTTTTATAACTCTTTTTTTTGCCATAACCTTCTTTTTCTGGGGTTTCAGAAAATTTCCATACCATAACCAATTTCTTTATCTCATTATAAGTGTTTATGCAGCTACAATTATATATGCTGTATTATATGGAAAAGTAAAGAATTTCAAATATTTTGCCTATGCGCAGTTAGTTATAGATATAATTTTCGAAATAATTCTTATTTATTTTACCGGGGGCATAGAAAGCTGGTATTCTTTTACCCTGATAATCACTATTCTTGCTTCGAGCATAGTTCTTGATAAAAAAGCAGGATTTATAATAGCCACCCAGAGCAGTATTTTTTATGGTTCTCTCTTGAATCTGCAGTTCTATGGATTAATACCTGTTAAGACCGAATATCCTGTTGAAGTAATAGAGTATCTTTATAAAATATTCATCCATGTATGTTTCTTCTATATTACAGCCTATCTAAGCGGTTATCTCTCATCACGCCTCGAAAAAACAGAGAGGAAACTCGAAGAAAAGGATATTGATATTAAAGACCTTGAATTTTTCAATCAGGAAGTTATTGAAAGTCTGCCAAGCGGTCTGTTTACAACCGATACAAAAGGCAGAATCCTGATTTTTAATAAATCAGCAGAAAGAATTACTGGTGTTGATAGAAAAAGCATATTTGGAAAAAAAATAGATGATGTGCTGCCTTCTTTCAGTTTTCCTTTCCAGGAAGGAAGAAGGGACGAAATTATTGAAACAGAAAGCGGTAAAAAAATTATCGGGCTGACAATTTCTCCTTTTAAAGGATTAGCAGGAGAAATTAAAGGTTTTATAGTAGTATTTCAAGACCTTACAAAAATCAAACAACTTGAAGCAGAAATACAACGTAAAGAACAACTCGCAGCCATTGGAGAACTTTCATCGAGTATTGCTCATGAGATAAGAAATCCTCTTGCATCACTTAAAGGTTCGATTCAGATGTTAAAAGAAGGTGCATTCCCTGAAAGTCAAAGAGAAAAATTAATGGAAATCGCTCTTAAAGAGATGGATAGACTGAACAGGATTGTAACAGATTTTCTAACTTATTCACGTCCTACACCTTTAGCCACGGATACTGTAAATATATGCGCTCTGCTCGATACAACAATAGAACTACTAAAACATGTTGCTTCAGAAAATAGAATATTCATAAAAAAACAGTATAATAATGATATTGAAATTATTGGTGATTCCGGGAAACTACAGCAGGTATTTTTAAATCTTGGACTTAATGCTATTGAAGCAATGCCCGATGGTGGTGAATTAACTGTCACAGTATTTGATAAAGATGATAAAATTGAAATAGATTTCAAGGATACCGGTACAGGTATTGATGAAAAAAATCGTAAAAAAATTTTTTATCCCTTTTTTACAACTAAAGAACAGGGGACAGGACTTGGTCTTGCTATATCATACAGAATTATAGAAGAACACAGGGGCAATATAGATCTGGATACTGTGCCAGGGTCAGGTACAACATTCAAAATTATATTACCAAAAAGAATATGAAAAAAACCAAAGGTAGAATTCTAATAGTTGAAGATGAAAGAAGTATGAGGGAACTCTTAAAGATGCTTCTTGAAGGCGAGAACTATGATGTTGTAACTGCATCAGATGGATTGGATGGAAAAGAATATATTGAAAGAGACATTTTTGACCTTGTTATTTCTGACATTAAGATGCCAGGGCTTGATGGATTCGGTCTTCTTAAAATTATTAAGGAAATATCACCTGAAACTCTTGTAATAATGATAACTGCATTTGGTACGAATGAATATGCTATTGAAGCCATGAAGCTCGGTGCATACGATTATATAAACAAGCCATTTAATATAGATGAAATAAGAATTATTGTTAATAAAGCTATCGAGAAAAAGAGACTAAGCGAACAATTAAAAGTATTGCGTGAAAAAGTTGAGACCGAGTATTCACTCGAAAATATTATCGGTCAGAGTCAATGTATGCAGGAATTATTCAGATTGCTTCCAAAAATAGCCCAGAGTAATTCAAATGTATTGATTCTTGGCGAAAGCGGCTCTGGAAAAGAACTTGTTGCAAATGCTGTGCATAATTTAAGTCCGAGAAAAGGCAAGAACTTCGTTGCTATCAATTGTGCTGCTTTTCCCGAGGGACTTCTTGAATCAGAAATCTTCGGTTATATGAAAGGTGCTTTTACAGGCGCAATGCAAAATAAACAGGGCCTTTTTGAGCTGGCTGATGACGGAAGCATATTCCTTGATGAAATCGGGGAGATGCCCTTGAATCTTCAGGTCAAATTATTAAGGGTTATAGAAAATGGTATTTTCAGACGTCTTGGCGGAACTACAGATATTAAAGTTGATGTAAGAATAATTTCAGCCACGAATAAAGATTTAAAAGAAGAAGTAAAAGCAGGAAAATTCAGAGAAGATCTTTATTACAGACTTAATGTTTTCCCTGTAAGAATACCTCCTTTAAGGGAAAGAAAAGAAGACATCCCGCTTTTAATTAATCACTTCTTGAGTAAGCTGTCGTGTCCACAAAAAAGAATTACTCCTGATGCAATGAAAGTATTATTAGATTATGAATGGAAGGGAAATGTGAGAGAGCTTGAAAATATCGTCGAGCGAATCGCATTGCTTTCTGAAAAGGATGAAATAACTTTTGATGATCTTCCTTCTGAAATAAAAGGTTATACTTCAAAAATAGAAGGGATACCTGTACTAACTGATGAAGGTGTGAATCTTGATTCCATAGTTGAAGATATTGAAAAAAAATATATTCTTCAGGCTCTTGAAAAAGCCAATGGAATAAAGACAGAAGCTGCAAAACTTCTGAATCTTACCTTCCGTTCTTTCCGCCACAGACTCAAAAAATACGGGATAACATAGGGTTTACAAATAAGACATTCAATTGTTAGTATAATATTCTTGAGCGGAGAGGTGGCCGAGCCGGTCGAAGGCAGCCGCCTGCTAAGCGGTTGTGGGGGTAAAACCTCACCCAGGGTTCGAATCCCTGCCTCTCCGCCAGATTCTATTTTATTTTTTATATAGAATTATGGCTTTATAAAAATTCCCCCTTAGAAAAGGGGGATGAAGGGGGTTGTAAAAAGGTAGAATAAATTAGATAACATTTTGCTTTAATAACAAAGGGGAAATGACAACCCCCTAACCCCCTTAACAAAGGGGGAATAAGGGAAAATATGGAGTTAAAATACAGGAGGAGTAAAATGAAGAAAGCGTTAATTATTATTGTTGGAATATTGTTAATATTTTCAATATCTGCATGTAAAAAGAAGGAAGAACAGACCCCATTACCTCAAACACAGGTTCCAATGATGCCAGGTGGAAATATGCCGCAGGGACAGATGCCACCAGCACAAATGCCTCCATCACAAATGCCGATGGGACAGATGCCGCCTTCTCAGATGCCTCCAGCGCAAATGCCACAAACACAGATGCCTCCAGCAGGTCAACCTGGAATGATTGGAAAAGTAAAAACTCAAGTTGTTGTTCCTCCTTCGGTAAAAGGTCAATGGAGTGGAGCAAAATTAATTGTAGAAGACAAGATTGCTAAAACAAAACAGGAATATACTGTTAAACTTAATAGTGATTTTAATATTCCAAATACAAATTTAAAAGTACATGTCGGAGATTTTCTTCCCGAGATAAAATTTGAAGGAACAACTATTACATCAAGCTCAAATCAGCCAAACAATCCAGCTTTGAGTGTGCGTATTTATGAAAACAATAAACAAATTTTCCCTGACCCGAAAACAGGAAAGCAATGGGCATGGCTTTTTTCAAAAGTCCCGACAATGCATGCTTTTGTGCATCCCAAATACGGAATTATTCTGAAAGAAGGAATCAAGAAAGGTTAATTTTATATTGCGCCCATAGCTCAGCTGGATAGAGCGACGGACTACGAATCCGCAGGTCGGGGGTTCAAATCCTCCTGGGCGCGCCATCTTTGTTAAACAGTTTACACGGTTTGCATAGTTTACACGGTTTACATGGTTTACATGGTTGCAAGCTAAAAAGCAGAACCTTTAAAACGCAGATATTCTGAAAAAGTTCTGTAAACTTCCCATTTAAAAAGGGGGATACCTTAAAAAATTCCCCCTTAGAAAAAGGGGTCAATCTTAAAAAATTCCTCCTTAGAAAAGGAGAATACCAAAATAAATTCCTCCTTAGAAAAGGGGATACCAAAATAAATTCCCTCTTTAAAAGGGGGACACCAAAATAAATTCCCCCTTAAAAAAGGCGATACCCAAATAAATTCCCCCTTAAAAAAGGGGGATGAAGGGGGTTGTAGGAAGCTTTATTAATTTTAGATAACATTTTGCTTTAAGAACAAAGGGGAAATGACAACCCCCTGACCCCCTTGACAAAGGGGGAATAAAGAAATAAAAATCTTCTCAATATAAGAATGCAGGATGTAATAATAAATCTTAATAAGCCTGTTGATATATCTTCGCAGCAGGCTGTTACAAAAATTAAGAAGCTTTTAAATGCAAGAAAAGCCGGACATGCTGGTACGCTTGACCCTGTTGCTTCAGGCATCCTGCTCGTTTGTCTTAACAGTGCAACCAGAATTACAAGATTCCTTTCAGATATGGAAAAAGAATATGTTGTAAAAATGAAATTCGGGGAAAGAACTGATTCTTACGATTTAACAGGTAAAATCATAGAAAAAAAATCTGTTGATTTTTTAACTGAAAAAATGATTCATGAGACTCTGAAAAAATTTACTGGTGCTATAAAACAAAAACCTCCACTTTATTCTGCTATAAAAATAAAAGGTCAAAGATTATACAAACTTGCAAGAAAAGGAATGAATATCGATGTTACTGAGAGAATAGTAAATATCAGTGAAATAAAAGCATTAGCTTTTAAACTGCCTTTTTTCGAATTCAGGGTAGTATGTTCAAAAGGAACATATATTAGATCATTATGCAATGACATTGGCATATCTCTTGGCACTGTCGGTCATATGGTTTCACTAATCAGGACACGTATCGGAACTTTCAATATTAATGATGCTTTTTCTTTTGGTGAGCCTGAAGATAAATTATTAAAAGCAATTTATTCAATTGATTCAGCTATTTCCCACCTTGATGAAATAATTCTCTCTCCTGAAGATTTTAAGAGGCTAAGGAATGGTTTCCCTTACGCAATTACAGACAAAAAAATGGCTTTTAAAACACATTATATCAGATTGAAAACATGCGAAAATACCCTCATTGGGATAGGAAAATTAGATAATAATCTTGTCAAAATCGAAAGATTGTTAAACTAATTTATTAAGGTTTTAAGTGAATGTCCTTGTATTAAATAAAAAAATACTTGACAAGATTATTTTTTTTTGTAATTATTAAGCTATGTTATTTGGTGCAAAGAGCATTATCGGACTGGATATTGGCTCTGCATATCTTAAGGTGGTTCAGCTTAAAGATACAAAAGCAGGCTATGAGCTTGAGCTACTGGATATGTTACAGTTACCACCTGAACTTATAGTAGATGGTTCTATTATAGACTCCATTCGTCTCGTTGAAGCCCTGAGAGAACTCGCAACCAAAGCTAAAATAAAAGGTAGAGATGTTGTTATAAGTATGGCAGGACATTCAACTGTCATAATTAAAAGGGTATCCATCCCTGATATGTCTGAAGAAGAATTATATGAATCAATAAAATTCGAAGCCGAGCAATACATACCTTTTGATATTGAAGATGTTAATCTTGATTTTCAGATATTAGGTCCAAAAGAAGAACCCGGGCAGATGGATGTTATGCTCGTTGCAGTTAAGAAAGATATTATAAATGAATATCTATCGGTTGTTAAAGAAGCTGGTTTTAACTGTCAGATTGTTGATGTTAATTCATTCGCACTTTCCAATATATACGAAATAAATTATGAGATTGAACCTGATAAAAATATTGCGCTGATAAATATAGGCGCAAGTACAATAAATATGAATATTCTCAAAGGCGGCATTTCAATTTTTACTCGTGATAGTGCAGTCGGAAGCAATTTACATACCGAAGTGCTCCAGAGGGAGTTCAATTTAACATATGAAGTTGCCGAGAGACTCAAACGTGGAGAAGCTGTCGAAAACGTGCCGCCACAGGATGCATTTTCAGTTATGGAATTGGCATCCGAAGAAATTATCGGAGAAGTAAATCGTTCTCTTGAATATTTTCATGAAGATGTAAACGAAATTATTCTTAGCGGTGGATGTGCGATTGTAAAAGACTTTCCTAAATTGCTTGCGGAGAAAACAGGAGTTGAAACAAAAGTAATACAGCCATTTAAAAACATTAAGATACCTAAGAAATTCGACGTTTCATATATAGAAGAAATTGCTCCGATTTATGCGGTGGCTGCTGGACTTGCTATCAGGAGGCATGGAGACAGATGATAAAAGTTAATCTGCTTCCTGTAAAAAGAAAGAAAAAGGCAAAACCTTTACCGAAGTTCATAATAATTTCTGTTCTATCAACAGTGATTATCTGTGTTCTCATGGCTTATCTTACATTTTTCTTCAGCTCGAAGCTTTCACAGAAAAAAATGCAATTCAAAGAAAATGAAAGAAAGATTGCACAACTTAAAGAACAGATAAAAGCTGTCGATAATTAAAAAAAAAAGAATAAGGCTTTCCGGGAGAAAAATGATGTAATCGAACAACTTGGAAAAAACAGAAGTGTTCCTGTAAAAATACTGGCAGAAATAAGCTCACTTCTTCCAAAAGGTGTATGGCTACAGGGCATGTCTGTAAGCAACCAGAACATCAGCATAAACGGTTTTGGTTATACAAATTCAGAGATAGTATCTTTTGTTGACAATCTCAAAGCATCACAATTACTGACAGATGTTTATCTTGAAGAATCAAAAAGCGCTGAGAAGGAAAAAATATCGGTTTATACTTTTAAATTATCATGCAAGATAAAGGTTTAATATGGCATTAAAATTGAATATAAATCTGAAAAATATTCCAACATATTTAAAGGTAATTCTTTCTTTTCTTCCTGCTGTGATAATTGTAATTCTTGTTGTTTTTCTTGTTATACTTCCAAAACACAAAGAGATAAAAGAACTCGAAACTAAAATAGCAGCGCAGGAAAATGAGATAGCGAAAAATCAGGCTAAAGCATCCAAACTTCCTGCATTGAAACTCGAAAATGAAAAACTAATGAAAAGACTTGAAGAACTCAAACAACAATTACCCGAAGAAAAAGAAGTTTCATCTTTACTGAAACAGGTTTCTGATTTATGCATACGTTCAGGATTAAAAGTCAATTTATGGAAACCAGAGGCAAGAAGGAATCACCCGAGCGGTATTGTTTATGAAATACCTGTAAAAGTCGAGCTTTCAGGAAGTTATCACAGTCTCGGATATTTTTTCAGCAGCCTCACAAAACTTAGCAGAATTGTGAATGTGGCTGATTTTAAGCTTTCAGACCCGAAACCTGATAAGGGTTTTGCCACAATAAAAATAGCTTTTACAGCAACAACCTTTTCAGCAATACCTGAAGAAGAAATATCAAAAGCAGGAGAAGCAAAAAAAGGTGAAAAGAAGAAATAAAATAATTTTTATTATCACACTTTGTTTCCTGGTGGCTCTGATTGGAGGCTGTAAGAAGGAACAGCCTGTAAAAAAGCCTGGTGCAGAAAAGGTATCCCCTCCTGCGGTTGAGGTTAAAAAACCTGTGGAAGAGGCCAAGAAAGTGGAATACGAAGAAGTTGTATATGATGCAAAGGGTAAAAGAGACCCTTTCCTTTCTCTTGTAGAAATAACAAAACAGAAACCTGTAAAGAAAAAAGGAGCGAGTCCTTTTGAAAGTTATGATGTTGATGAAATAAAACTTCTTGCGATAGCTTCGAGTAAGGAAAAATATTATGCCCTGATACGCCTTCCTGATAAGAAAAATTATACGATTACCGAGGGTATGACACTCGGTCTTCAGGGAGGAAAAGTGGAAAAGATAACGAAAGATTCTGTAATCATAAGGGAATATATCAAAGATTACAGGGGTGAAATAAAACCAAGAGATGCAATTTTGAAACTCCATAAGGGGGATGAAGAATGAAGAAGATTTTTATAGATAAGAGAAGACATTTAACAAAACAGGGTTTCTCTCTTTTTAAATTTAAACAATTTCATGTTTTAAAAATATTATCGGTTATCCTTATGCTCGGAGCTCTGTTTAATTTTTTTGGATGCGCTTCATCTGGTAATAAAGCCAGCGAGACTCTAAAGCCTTCTGAGCCAGCTGTTATAACATCTATAGATGTTCATGACAATGCAATGGTTATAACTGCAACCAAACCTTTTATATATACAATATACAAGCCTGGAGATCCTTATAAATTAGTAATAGATTTGCCGGATGTTTCTGCCGGAACATTTACGAAAAAGATTATAACGAGAAAAAGCGGAATCACTGAAATAACTCCATCACAGATCAGCACGCCTTCACCTGCAACAAGAATCGAAATGCTTATGCAGAGCCCTTATTCTTATGAACAGGAGTATAAAAATAATGTCCTCACTGTGAAAATAAAAGAAGAAAGTACGGCTATAAAGGCAGAACCATTGAGTGATGTTAAAGTTACTGAACTGATTCAGGAACAAAGAAAACCTGTTATAGAGAAAACACCTGAGATGCCCTCTGTTCCATCAGTACCTCTACCTGATGCAACAGAAATCAATAATATTTCTTTTGATCAATACGGCAGGGTCGTAAGAGTAAAAATTAAAGGTAATGGTTCAATGGTTCCAAATGTTTTTCCACTTGAAAATAGAATTGTTATAGATGTGCCAAATGTGAAATTAAATGCGTCTATACCTTCAGAAGTAATGTCTCCTGTAAAAGGGATTCGTTCCGGAAGATATGATGATAAAGTAAGGCTTGTACTTGATTTAAAAGAAGATACAAACTTTGACGTTGCAGCAATCAGCGATTCCATAATAATCAGTCTTAGAAGACCGGGTGAGGAAATTCAACCTGCAGAGATGACAAGGAATATTCTTGCTGAAACAGAAAGCACAGGACCTGTTTCAGAGCCTGTTAAAGTGCCTGAAGTTCTGGCCGGAAGTAAATGCGAGACATATCTTGAAGGCAAAGAAAATGTAAACTTTGATTTTCAGGACCAGGATATAGTGCCAATTCTCAGGCTTTTTGCGGATATCAGCGGTTGCAATCTTTTCCTGCACCCTGAAGTTAAAGGTAAAGCTACCATGAAGTTCCGTGATGTGCCATGGAATCAGGCTCTCGATACAATATTGAAAACCTTCAGCCTTGATAAATCTGTTGAAGGAAATGTCATAAGAATAGCTCCAAATACTGTATTCACGAGAGAAAAAGAAGAGAAAGTCAAGCTTCAGGAAGCCCAGGTAAAAGCAGAGCCATTGGAGCAAAGAATTTATCCGGTAAGCTATGCTGATGTCGGAGTTATTGAAGCGGCTATCAAAAAAGTACTCAGTCCGAGAGGCAGTATCAATGTTGATAAACGGACAAGTACAATGGTTGTTAAGGATGTGGCTTCTGTTTTCCCTGAGGTTGAAAATCTTCTTAAAACACTCGATAAGCCAACACCTCAGGTTTTAATTGAGGCAAGAATTGTAGAGGTAAATACAAACAGTGAGCGAGAACTTGGAATTCAATGGGGCGTTAATCTCAAGACAACAAATACACTTGCTTCAATTGGCGGATTAAGCGGAGTGCCTTTACTTTCAACAGGACCTTTTACAGGTGGAAATTATCTTGTTGATTTCCCTGCAAAGGGAGTTGGACCATTATCAGGTTCAGGTTTCACATTTGGAATAATAGACCCCGCTCGTTCAATAGGTCTGGATCTTCAGCTATCAGCAATCGAGACAATGGGACATCTCAAGGTTATCTCAAATCCCAAAGTGCTAACAATAGACAATGGTAAGGCAAAAATATTACAGGGTAAAAGCATTCCTGTAAGAAAACTTACGACTGAAGGCACTGTGTCAACAGAGTTTAAAGATGTAACACTTGAACTTAATGTAACTCCACATATAACGCCTGATAGGTCAATAAGCATGAGTGTCGAGATTAAAAAAGAGGAGCTTGACCCAACGGTTCCATCTGTCGAAGGAGTGCCTGGAACTGACAAAAAAGAAGCAAATACAAATGTAATTATTAAGGATGGCGAAACAATTGTTATCGGTGGAATGTATAAAGTTACTACAAATGACTCGGAATCTGGTGTGCCTGGATTAATGAGAATACCAGTACTCGGGTGGCTTTTCAAGTCAAACAAAGTTACACAGAACACAAGTGAATTGCTTATATTTATAACACCAAGAATTGTGGAGAAACCATAAAACATTCAATTATGTTATGTCACGACTCGATTGTGGTATTTAATATTGTAATAAAAGATGGTTAATAATAATTTAAAAAAATGAAGGGGGTAAAATGAAAAGGAGTCTTTTTAGAGCTTTTCTTTTCTATACTTTTATAAGCCTTATTCTGACAGGCTGCGGCGGAGGGGGTTCAGGTTCACCTGGTTCTTCAGGAAGCGAGAACACAGGAATAGAGATAAGCGCAGTATCAATAACAAGTGAAAAAGGACCGGATTTTGATGTTTTTTCTGCTCCTTTAGCCTGCCCTCCTGATAATCCTACAAAATCCGAAGCCCTCTTAACAAGAGAAGATGCAGTTATAACAATAGACGCAACAGTGCTTAATCCAGGTAGCACATTTGACCCATTTCCAGCAAGTGTTGAAGAATGCACAATAACTTATTTAAAAGCTCAGCAGGACCCATCAGCCCCTGTAATAGAATCATGGAAGATATATCCTAATTGCCCAATTTATGATTCTCCTTCTAATACATGTAATGTTTCTTTGATTGATATTACCCGAAAAAATAAATTCTGGACAGATATAAATGATGGAATACATGTTCCAGCAGAATATCCAACACATTATATAGCAAAATATCACTGCAAATATATGAATAGAGTCGGGAAGTATGGTTATTTTGATGTTGAGTATGATATGTGGCTTGCAGATTTCTTAATTTGTGATTAGGAGGAGCGATGAATAAAAAAACAATAATTGCAATTTTGCTTCTTTCAATATTTTTATTTAACTGTGGAGGAGGCTCGGGTGGTTCAAGTTCACCGAGTGGCGAAAAACCAGGTGTGCCAGAGATTGTTCAGGTCCTGCCGTCCCATTATATTGCTCTTACAAATTCTGCAATAATCATAAGGGCAAAGATACTGAATGGAAACGGTGGCCCTGTAAGAAATCATCCTGTCACTTTCACAAATCTATCTCCTATCGGAACACTTATAAATGAAAATGATGTTCCTGTAGGAAACAAAACAGTCGTAAAAACAAACAACAGCGGTCTTGCAACAATAAAAGTGAAATCATCCACAACAGGCTTTGCAACAATAATGGCTGAGGTTGCAAAAGGAGTTGGAATCGTAAGAGACAGAAAAACAGTATATTTCAGTTCAACACTTGCGTCACAGCCTTTTATGTATCTTGATGCTGATGCTGACAGTGACGGAACTTATAACGAACCTTCTGATTATACATTATTTGAAAACAACAGTGCTTCTGATAATCAGGTCTTAATGAGAGCAACTGTATTCAATAAATTCGGACAGCGTGTGTATGGAGCCACCGTTCAATTTGGTTCTGATTATCCATATAAATCCGGCTCATCACCAATCTGTAGTGATGGAACAACAACCTGTTATGTCACTTTTCCCAATGGCATTACAGCAACAACAGATTCGAATGGACAGGCTTATATTCTTGTTCAGGTTGACCCTGTATTGAGAAATCTACTGACAGTCCTGAACATAACCGCTCTTGCAGATGTAAACGGTGATGGATATGCTGATGCCGGCGGAGTCTATTCATTATATCTTTTACCAATAACATTAAACTCAATAACAGTTACAGCAAGCCCGAATATACTTGCTCCTGATGATGAGTCCACAATATCAGCATCAGTGAAATTGAACACTGGAGGCCCTGCACCTGATGGAACAGCAGTTGGTTTTGTTGCTGATTGTGGGTCTGTTGAACCATTTGCACTTACAACAACAGGACTTGCTTCAGTAAA
>FWPV01004318.1_pt1 | contig 30586 bp, 29 predicted proteins | sample 2228371 | NCBI WGS metagenome assembly FWPV01 (sample SAMEA103939776, study PRJEB20133) | metagenome | reverse complement strand
TAGCGGAGGGCGATACCGCCCCTTGGAAGTTATCCGCGTAGCGGAGGGCGATACCGCCCCTTGGAAGGGAGACGTTTGTTTCGCCAACTGAAATGTGGTGCCTGTTTCGCCGACCGAAGGGAGACGCTTGTTTCGCCGACTGAAAGGAGGGGTGGGGTGGGGCGGGATGTGCTCCAGGATTCGGGTTGCGCCGCGCGGTGCAATCTGGCCTCTTTAAATCTTGGGATTGAAAGACTATCTCTTTGAATCCGGTATAAATCCGAAGGCATTTTCCGACTGATGCAGATGGACACGCCCATCGTCATGGGAGCAGTTTTATTGCCAGAGCCCAATAGAAACGATTTTTTCTACCCGTCACCGATTTATCAGATACGTGAGCTATAATAATAATCAGGTCGGAGAAAAACCTCGACCAAAACCCCAAAACCACAACCACAGCTCGCCAGGGACAATCCACAACCTGAGAAGCCCTTCAGAAACCCGAACCTGGTCGCAACCCTTGTTTTGAAGTTAGGTTAAGGTGAATCCAGATGGAATTAGAGCGCCAAGCCCAGTTGGAAGCAGAGGCTCTGTCGCGCCGCGTACTGATCCACGACATCCTGCGCCGCCTGCGCGGCGAAGACAACGACCTGCTGCCTTACAGTGCAGTCTCGAGGTTGCGACCCAGAGGGGAGTCCTACAGGGGCCTGCAAACCATCGAGGTAGACAAAATTATCGGCTCGGTGGATCGCTATGGCGATTTCGATGCAGAGTTCATGCCCAAAGAACCTTTTACCCTGGATCGCTGGACCAAACTGCGCCACGCACAACTCGAGGGCACCGAGTTTCCACCCATCGAGGTCTACAAGGTAGGCGATATTTATTTCGTCAAGGATGGCAACCATCGCACCGCGCTGGCCAAAGCCCAGGGTCAGCATTTCATTGATGCATACGTGATCGAGCTCGACGTACCGGTAGACCTCGACCCCGACGATACCCTCAAGGATGTGATCCTGAAGGGAGAGTACGCTCAGTTTTTGGAGCAAACCCGGCTACCCGAACTTTGCCCCAACCACGAGCCTATCCTGTTCAGCAAGGCCGGGCGCTACGATGTATTGCTCGAGCACATCCGTACCCATCAGTATTTCATGGGCCTCAACCAGAAGCGCTCTATTGGCTGGGAAGAAGCCGTTGCAGACTGGTACCATACCCTTTACCTACCAACCATCCTGGAAATCCGTGAGAACGGGGTTATGAAGAGCTTCCCAGGCCGCACCGAGGCCGACCTGTACCTCTGGATCTCCGATCATCGCTACTATCTCTCACAAGCCATAGGCCACGATGTAGGCCCCGAGGAAGCCGCCCTTTCGGCACGTCGACAGGCAAAAAAAGGTCCCCTGGGTCGGCTGGTCGAGTGGCTCTCCTCGTGGCTATCCCGCTTTGCTCCAGGCAAGCCATTTGCAGCCAACGATTCTGGCGGTTGAACTGCCTGGTCATACCGTCAAAAAGATAATCATCCAAAACTAAAGCCTTCAGTGGTCGTCTCCGGCAGGTATTTCCTGGGACCTGTTCGGCGGCCTGTACCTTCGATCGCCGCTTTTTGGAACAGGACGTGGGTGTTTAGCAACTCGATGAGAGCCTGGCAGGCAGTATGCCCATAACTATCGAAGAAGCCTGAGGCCACCGGGGGTCCGGATGAAGGCCATCAGCTCCGGCTGCTCGGCGCGCTCGAGGCGAAGGGGGCTTAGATCGAGATTCAGTTTCTGGAGTATAGATCTGACCAGCTCTGGCTGTGGGTGAAGCAACACCAGCTCGATTAGATAACAGCCCGTGTCCGGCAGGGTATCGGTGGGATGCCCTGAACCCCACTGGATCAGGTAGGGCACCGTCCCGCCCAGGTGCAAACGCCCGTCCTTGGGGATGGCAATAAGCCACTCGAGGTCACCCCGGCTGGCCTTGTTGACCGTGCCGAGCTCGAGCGGCACGAAGCGTTCCAGATCGTCAGTGCGGGCCACCCAGGTCAGCAGGCGCGGCACTCCTGTGAAGCGGTCGAGTTCAAACCAGCGGGGATGGGGCGGCGGGGAAGCGGCAGGGTCGATGGCGATAATCTCCAGGTATGCGCCACGGCCCAGGTTCAGCAGACGGTTGTGGGTGCCCATCAGCGGGTGCTTGCCCCCCGCGGGCGGTAGCTCCACGGCCAGTGTGGTCTGAACATACTCGAGGCCCTGCTCGAGGGTCTGTGCCGCTATCACGATGTGATCCAGCTGGGTCACGGGATGGGTCTTTGCCTGGCTTCATCCTGCCTAGAGCTTGTTACCCCTTTCATCGTAGCGGTAGAAACCCCGCCCGCTCTTACGCCCCAGAAGCCCCGCCTGCACCATTTTGCGCAACAGCGGCGAAGGCCGGTATTTATCATCGCCCAGGCCGCGGTGCAGGACTTCCATAATGGAAAGGCAGGTATCCAGACCAATGAAGTCGGCCAGGGTGAGGGGACCCATGGGGTGGTTCATGCCCAGTTTCATGACCTGGTCGATGGCCTCCGGCGTAGCCACGCCTTCCATCACGCACTGGATGGCCTCGTTGAGCATGGGCAGCAAAACCCGGTTGGAAACAAAGCCCGGGTAGTCGTTGACCTCGACCGGGGTCTTGCCCATTTTGCGGGCCACTTCCAGCACAGTTTGGGTGGTGGCATCGTCGGTGAGATAGCCGCGTATCACCTCGACCAGCTCCATCAGCGGCACCGGATTCATGAAGTGCATCCCAATAAAGCGCTCAGGCCGCCGGGTAGCCGAGGCCAGGCGGGTAATGGGAATGGAGGAGGTATTGGAGGCCAGAATTGCCTCAGGTTGAACGATTTGATCGAGGTCGCGGAATAGCTCGAGTTTGGTGGGCTCGTGCTCTACAATGGCTTCCACCACCAGATCGCAATCGCTCAGGTCTCCCAGGCTGACCGAGGTCCGGATACGGGTCAGCGTGGCATCGTGGGCGCTCTGGTCGAGCTTGCCTTTTTCCAGCAGCTTACCCAAAGAGCGCCGAATGGTGGCCAGGCCGCGCTCGAGAAAGGTCTCCTCGAGGTCGCGCAGCACCACCATGTAACCCGCCTGAGCTGCCACCTGGGCAATGCCGGCCCCCATCTGCCCCGCACCAATCACGCCAATCTTGCGAATTTCCATGGCTCCATCCTACCGGGTGCGGGTCACCTTGGACAGGTTGCGCGGGGCATCGGGGTCGAAGCCCCTGGCCACCGAGAGTTCGGCGGCGAAGGGGTAGAAAGCCTGGGCCAACAGAATCGAGTCGAGCACCGGGTGGAGCCTGGTCGGCAGCGGCAGGGGCGTGTGGGCCAGATCCAGGGCTTCGGCTTCGGAAGAGGCCACCAGCAGGTGTCCACCTTTGCCCCGCAGGTTTTCCAAGAGGCTTACCATTCCGGGCAGGGGTTTGTCCCTGGGTACCAGCACCAACAGGGGAAAATCGGCCTCGACCAGCGCCACCGGGCCGTGGAGGAGCTCTGCGCCGGACATGGCCTCGGCATGGAACGCACTGGTTTCCTTTAGTTTGAGGGCCAGTTCGTTGGCCACCGCAAAGGCATAGCCTCGCCCTACCACCAGGCCATTGTCAGCCTCGACCAGGGCCTCGAGGCCGGTCTGCCAGTTGGCGTGCACGGCTTTGTACAAAGCCTCGGGCAGCATGGCCAGGGCTTCCTTGAGGGCTTTGTCCTCGGCCCAGGCTGCCACCAGCTGGGCCAGCGAGGCCAGGGTAGCCAGGTAACTTTTGGTAGCGGCCACGGCTTCTTCGGTTCCTGCCCACAAAGGCAGGACCACCTCGGCGGTCTGGGCCAGGGGCGCATCTGGCTGATTGACTAAAGCCAGGGTGAGGGCACCATCGCGGCGGGCCTGGCGGGTAACTTCGATCAGGTCAGGACTCTGACCCGACTGGGAGATGGCAATGACCAGGGCCCGGTTCAGGGCAAGGCGCTGTCCGTAAACTGTGTGCACCGAGGGGATGGCCGAGGAACAGACCAGCCCCAGCAGGCTTTCGATCAGGTATTTGCCGTAAAGCGCAGCATGGTCGGAACTGCCGCGGGCTACGGTAAGCACGAAGGGTGGAGTATGGCGGCGCAAAAAAGTGCCCAGCAGCTCCATCTCACTCTTGTTTTCGCGCAGGGCCTGTTCCACCACGGCAGGCGCCTGGTGGGCCTCCTTGAACATTTTGGTATCGGCTGCTTTCATGTACTCACCTTCTGGCCTCGAATATAAACTTCCTCGAGCGTGAAATCCTCGCGCAGCACCACCAGATCGGCAGGCATCCCAATTTCCAGGCCGCTTTGTATTCCAATGTGCTGTGCGGCGAAGCTCGAGGTCATCTCAAGAACGTGGTGCAAAGCATAGCCCCAGCGACTCAGGTTCTCCAGGGCCTTATCCATGGTCAGGGCGCTTCCAGCCAGGGTGCCATCGGCCAGGTAGACCCCCTCCCCTTTCTTGTAGACCTGGTGTCGCCCGAGCTGATAGGGCCCCTCGGGCATTCCGGCTGCTGCTACCGCGTCGGTCACAGCATATAATTTAGGAATCGTTTTACAAGCTACGTGAATCGCCGCCGGGTGGGCGTGTAGCCCATCAGGTATGACCTCGGCCCACTCGGCGCGCTCCAGCCCCAGCCCCACCACCCCCGGCTCACGGTGGTGTAGGGGGGTCATGGCGTTGTAGAAGTGGGTAAAACCCTGAGCCCCTGCCTCGAAGCCAGCCCGTGACTCCAGATAGCTGGCGTCGGTATGGCCCTGCTGTACCCGCACCCCTTGGTTGTGGAGAAATGCGATGAGCTCGAGCGCCCCCGGCAGTTCGGGGGCCAGCGTCACCAGCCGGATGGGAGCCAGTGTGAGCAGATGACGCATGATGTCCAGGCTAGGGGCCAGGGCATAAGGGGGCTGAGCACCCAGTTTTTTCGGGTTGATAAAAGGGCCCTCCAGGTGTACCCCCAGTACCCGGGCCTCCCCTGGCTCCGGACGCTGCACCACCGCGGCAATGCCCTTGAGGGCCGCCTCGAGGTCGTCTAGAGGCGCTGTGACCGTGGTGGCCAGCAGCGCAGTGGTGCCGTGCCGGGCATGGAAACGGGCCATCTGGCGCACCGCTGCCTCGCCTTCCATGCAGTCGGCCCCGCCCCCGCCGTGGACGTGCAGGTCAATAAACCCCGGCAAAATGTAACGCCTGGGAAGCCCCTCCGCAGCAGTTAGAGGAACCATGGCCTGGATGCGGTCATCGAACTCGAGCTGGCCCAGGCAGGTCAGGCTGGGGGTTACGAGGGTGCCGGTCAGTCGCATATCTACAACTCCAGTTTTAAGCTGATCACCTGATAGGGCTGGTAGGCCAGGTTCAGGCGACCGCTTTGCAGGGGAAGGGCCTCTTGCGGCTCTTCCAGCAAGTTGACCCGGCGTACACTGCGGATGCCCAGAGCACTCAAATCGAGCTCTGCCACACCACGCGCACCATGGGCCTCGTAGAGCCGCAGGATGTAACCATAACCCTCCTCAGCCCGCTTGAAAGCCGCAACGCGCAGGCTGCTCTGGGAAAAACGCATAAATGAGCGGCTGGAAGGCTGTCCGCCGGCATGAACCGGCATGGCCAGCGGCCGTAACGGCGCGATAAAGTCTTCGGCCTCGGTCACCGTACCCGAGCGCCAGTCGCCAGGATGGGGATAAAGGGCATAGGTAAAGCGGTGCTCACCCTCATCGGCCAGGGGGTCGGGCCAGACTGGGCCTCGTAGCAGCGAGAGGCCCAGCACGTTGCCACTGGCGCTGTAGCCGTGTTTCTCCCCCCCAAGCAGGCTCACCCCATAACCCGGCTCGCTCAGGTCAGCCCAGCGCAACGCAGGCACCTCGAAGCGAGCCCAATCCCAGGCGGTATTGGCGTGGTTAGGCCTTGCGACGGAGCCATAGGCGGTATCGAACCAGGCTTCGTGGGTTCGCACGTTGAGGGGGAACAGGGCCCTTAGCAGGGTGCGGCGCTCCTGCCAGTGCACCCGGGTCTCAATTTCCAGGCGACGAGAACCCCCAAAGAGCCAGTAGGTCTGCTCGAGGCTCGAGGCTCCCAGCTTGCGCTGGACCCAGATACCCGCCCGCAGTGGCCCCCCCTCGATAAGCCTGACCTGGCTGGCCGGGATTTCGCGGCCTTCCAGGGTATACGACGCATCCACATCCCAGGCTTCCCAGTAGCGCGGCACATCGGTGTAGGCCCAGATCTGATTACCACGCCCGGCGAGCACCTCCCGTTGGTGGTCTTTGTCGTACAGGCGGGCCAGGGTTCCGTCGGGCGCGACCTCCAGGCGCAGGTGCTGGTTTTCCAGCACGCGGCCCTGACCGTTGACGCGCACGGTGGGGGTTCGGCGTGCATCGAGGTGCGCGACCACAGCCAGGGTCAGGTAGCCCATGGCGGGCACCGCCTGGTCGGCTGCAATCAGGATGTGCGTCCCGGCTTCCTGGTAGGGAACCTCATCACCGTTGACCGTGAGAAGGCGAAAAAACTGCTCGGTAGGGCGTTCCATTTGAAGGCGCAGGGGACGGGGGCTGCTGCTCAGATTCCACACCAGGAGATGGGCCACTGCCTCGGGGTGTACTTTGCGTACCTCGGCAGAAAGCAGTCCCAGGGCTTCCTGGCGCAGCTCCTCAGCCTGTATCAGGGCCGTATGAAGGCTTTCGGCGGCTTCCTTGGGCACGCTGTGGATGGCAGAGCCAGGCAGAATATCGTGGAACTGGTGCAGCAGCAAAACCTTCCAGAAGCTCTCCAGGTCGCGGGCCGGGTAGCTGGGTTCGTCAAAGGTCAGGCGGGGGTCGAGGGGCTTCTGGGTAGCCAGCGACCAGGCCATCTCGGCCTCTCGCAAGGTCTGCTCGAGGTTCAGGTTCAGTTCTTTGAGTCGGGCCTGGCTGGTGTAGGTAGCCCGGTGAAGCTCCAGGTAAAGCTCGCCAACCCAGACAGGCCATTTGCGGCCCGGCTCCTGATGGAGGCCCCTGTAGAAGTCTTCCACCCGGCCCATCTGTAGCCGGGGCAAGCCGGGAAACTCGCGGTAGCGTTCGTAGCGTTCCAGCATCGGGGCGCTGGGGCCGCCGCCGCCATCGCCGTAGCCAAAGGTCAGGAGCGAGGTGTCGGAATAGCGCTTGCCACGAAAGTTTTTCCAGGTACCCACCAGATCGAGGGCCTCGAGGCGCCCATTGTAGCTCTCATTGGGGTTCCAGAAGGAATGGGCCAGTACCCTCGAGCCGTCCAGCCCTTCCCACTGCCAAAGGTCGTAGGGGAAGGAATTGGTTTCGTTCCAGTTAAGCTTAGTGGTCAAAAAGTAGGGCATCCCCCCCTCTTGCAAGAGCTGGGGCAGGTTGGCAGCAAAGCCAAAGGTATCCGGTAGCCAGGCCACCACGGCCCTTCTCCCAAACTTCTGCTCAAAGTACAGTTGTCCATATAGCATCTGCCGCGCCCAGGACTCCCCCGAAAGCAGGTTGCCATCGGGCTCCACCCAGAACCCACCCACCAGCTCCCAGCGGCCTTCTTCCACCCGTGCCCTGACCCGTTCAAACAGCGCCGGGTCGTCGGCCTCGAGCCAGGCGTAGGCCTGGGCGCTGGACTGATTGAAGGTCAGCGCGGGGTAACGCTCCATCAGGTGTAGCACCGTCGCAAAGGTACGGCGAATCTTGCGCCGGGTCTCGGCGATGGGCCAGAGCCAGGCCAGGTCTATATGGGCATGACCCGATAGCAGAAGCCGACCCACCGACGGGTAGCGCTGCCCAATGCTAAAGAGGGCTTGCTGGAGAAACGCGCGGGCTTCCTCGAGGCTTTTTCGGTGGCTCGCTTCCAGGGGTAAGCCCGGCCCCTCGAAACGCCACGCCTCCCAGAGTTTGGCCGTCTCCTGGGCCCAGGAAGAGCGCTCGAGCTGGTTCAGGTATTCCCTGGCTGGGCTGCGTGGCAACTGGATGCGGGCAAAGGTTTCACTCAAGGCATCCAGCAGGAGCTGAGCCAGGTCGGTCTCCAGGTGGGGCAGGGCCTCCAGTACACAACCCAGGTCGGTGCAAAGTGCGCGCACCTCCAGGTCGGGCAGCAGCAAGGTGGCCTCCTCGAGCCGGGGTTCTCGCACCGGACTGCCAAACAATCCCCTGGGCACCACCTCAACGTCAAGGTGCAGGCGTTCGCCTCCCTGGGCCTCTTCCAGCAAGACGTACTCGGTATGGTAGGGGTTGAGCCCTCCCAGCGGCTTACCCCCCAGTTGCAGCAACCCCTCCCCACCCGGCTTCAAGCGCACCCAGACCGGCTTGCCAGCCCAGGCAGTCGGCACCTCGACCTCAAAAAAAAGTCGCACCGGAAAGTCGCGGTCTGGCCAGGGGTCGCCAGGCTGGATGGGCACCCTGGGGCCACCGGCGGCCTGAAATTCGCCTCCAAAGGGCCTTGCTTCCTGGTCTTGCCAGGCCGACAACTCCTGCCAGCGCACCCGGAGGCGCTCGATGGCCTGCATCACGCCTCCTCCCGCACCAGGCGCAGGGGAAACACCCCCGTAAACAGGCGTGGCCAGGCTAGTTTGGGGCGCCCCCAGTCGAGCTTGACCCCCGGCAGGCTGGGGGCAAAAAACTGCTGCCAGAGCCCATACACAAGCGGGGTCAGGCGCTCTCCAATGGCAAGTTCGGCTCCCCACTGCAGCTCGCCCAGATCAAAGGGGCTGGGCGGCTTGCCCAGTTCTTCGGCCAGTTTGTCGTGCACTTCAGAGCGCACCCGGCTTTGGTAGAGCCAGTCATCCACCAGGCGGGAAAAGTTGGCCTCAGCCAGCGAGACCGGGTCGTCGCCGAAAAGCGAGCACACGCCCGAGGCAATGGCGCTGCCCAGGCTATTGCCCGCCGTGTTCCAGGCCGCAAAGCCCCCCAGGCCAGGCAGGTTGGCCGACTGCAACAAAAGCTGCACAAAGCGGTTCTCAGCACCATTGGCATAGGCCACATCGGCCACTGCTACCATCCGGCCTGCAGCCTGATCACCGACCAGGCGGTCTATGAGCTCGGGCAGGTAGCGCTCGGCGGTGTCCACCGTTTCATAGTCAGGCTGATGCAGGGCTTGCCGGGTGGCCGGCGCATTCACAGCCAGAATCAGGTCGGCTTCCTCAGTGCTACGCACCGCCACACACCCCGCGGCCCGCAAGTGCGCCTTGACCAGTTCCCCCAGCGGGCGGTCTTCGTAAAGCAGTTCGGCTTGCTGTGCTCGTATCGAAGGGTAGCGTATCAGCACCTTGGTCTTGCGCCCCGCGTGGTTGAGCAAGGCCCGCGCCAGAAGGGTACAGGCCGTCTCGTCGGCCCCTGGGTAGATATCGGCCTCGCCCCACAGGCCCAGCTCGTCCAGACGGGCCTCGAGCCTCCGGCGGTCTCGAGCTGCCAGGCCATAAGGAGCGGTGTCGTCCAGTGTGAGCGCCAGGTACTCCAGAACCCCTTCGTTGAGCAGATCAATGGCCGCCAGGTGCAGCGCATGGTTCCGCTCACGGGTAGAAAGCCAGTCCTGCAGAACCTCTTTGGGCAGATGCAGTCTGGCGCGATCGAGTTCCATCGGAGCATCACCGGGGTCCTGGCCTGCGGCCCGTCGGCGCTCGAGGCGGTCGGCCCATTCCGAATACCTCCGCAAGGCCGAGCCCCACTCGCCGTAGTAGGGTTTTTCCTCCAGGGGGTCGTTGTCGTGGGCTACCCGCACAATCACCCCGTGGGCCAGGATACGCAGGTGCGGGCTTTTTTGCTTGACCTCGCGCAACACCTCGAGCCGGGGTAGCACCTCCTCCAGGCTGTCTGAGACACGCCGGGCTGGAATCATACCACCAAGGGCCAGGGTCTCCAGGGTCACAAGGGCGGCATCGGCGGCAGGGGCCTCACGCCGCAGCCACTCTGCCAGGGCTGAAGTGTTGCCTGGCTGGTTCATCCGGTTCAGGATTTCCAAAGGGGGCGAGCGCAGCTCGAGCCCAGCCACCCGAGCAAGCTGGTGGGGCAGCTCGAGGGTCACGGGTCTTGTATCGGCAGGTAGTAGCAGAACGCGCTTCATAAGGATGCAAATCTAAAACCCAATCTACCCGAACTGTTCTGCAAAAGGGCAGTCATCTGGGGCAAAGTTAAAGTGCCGTTATTCCGGCTTCAAAAAGATAGTCATTTAAACCAAAGATTTTCAGAAGCCTGTTTGCGCCGCGCGCGGCGCAACTTGAATCCCAGAGCACACCCCACCCCACCCTACGGTCGGCTAAACAGGCATCTCCTTTCAGCAGGCGAAACAAGCGTATCCTGTTGGTCGGGTTAGTTCGGCGCCGAACCAACCGAATCTGGTCTAACTCGACTTCTGGCTTTCGCCACATGGCGGTTCTTTTTTTGCTCCTAACGACAAAAATGCAATTCCTGCAAAGTTCCTGACTTTTGCGGAGTGCTGTCGGGCTTGAGGCCCCCTAGCCCTTCACAGCCCCCTCGAGGCCACGCATAAAAAAGCGCTGAGCCAGGAAAAACACCACCAGCACCGGAATCATCATGATCATGGCACCGGCTGCCACGTTGAACACATCGTAGTTGAACTGCCCTTTGAGCTTGAGAATCGCCACCGACATCGGTAATAGATCGTCGTTGGTCAGGAGGGCGACCGAGGGCCAGAAAAAAGCATTCCAGGTACCGACCAGGGTAAAGATGCCCAGGGCCGTCAGGGAGGGTACCGACAGAGGTATCATCACCCGCCACAGAATTTGAAGCTCACTGGCGCCATCTATGCGGGCGGCCTCCATCAGGGTACCGGGAATGGCCAGGTAGGCCTGCCGCATCAGAAAAATACCAAACGCAGTGGCAATGATAGGCAGCACCACTCCGGCATACGACCCCAGCAACCCCAGGTCACGCAGGGTAAGAACATTGACGATAAAGGCAATCTCGGTAGGCAACACCAGTGTAGCTACAATGGCTCCAAAGATGAAGGCCCTACCTGGGAACTGCAACCGGGCCAGTGGATAGGCAGCCAGAGCCGAGACTGCAAGGGTTCCTACCACGGTCAGCAAGGTAATGATGACCGAGTTGAGGAAATACTTGCCCAGATTGAGCTTGTTGATCACCTCGAAAAAATTGCCCAGGGTGATAGCCGGAGGAAACAGGCTGCGGGGAAAGTCGTAGATGCTGATGCCGCTGGCTTGTTTATCGGTGATGGAGATGGCAAACGTCCAGAGAAAGGGGAAGATGGCAAAACCCAGAATGATGAGCATCAGCGCATAGCTCAGGGTGATGCTCAACCCCTTACGCAGGGTGGCTTTTGCACGCGAACGAGCAGCTTCCTGCATCTGAGCCGGGCTCATCGTTCATTCCTTTCCTCGCGGGTCAGGCGAAAATTCACGTAGCTCAGGGCAAAACCCACCAGCGCAATCAGCAGTCCGGCAGCCCCCGCCACCCCAAAGTTGGCATTGAGCATGTTGCCCCAACTCTTGTTGTAGACATAAAGCAAAGCCGTGTAGGTGCTGTTGAGCGGCCCACCGCTGCCTCCGGTAAAAACGATGATTTCCTCCAGCACCCGAATGGCTGCAATGGTCGAGAGCAGACTACACAAAAGCAGAGTCGGGCGCATCAGTGGCACGATAATCAACCAGAAACGCTGCCAGGCCGTAGCGCCGTCCAGGGTGGCGGCTTCCTCGAGTTCAGCAGGAATGCTTTGCAACCCCGCCAAATAGAGCACCATGTAATAACCAAACCCACGCCAGAAGGTCACCAGCATGATCGCCCACAAGGCCGTGTTTTCGTTGAGCAACCAGTTGAAACGGCCTTCGACATTGATCAAATTCAGCAGTTGTAGCGACCAGTTTAAAAAGCCCTCTTTTTGAAAAATCCACTCCCACATCACCGCCGCCAGGGAGATGGAAGTAACCACAGGGATGTAATAGCCCACTCGAAAAAAAGCCATCAGGGGGAGCTTCTGGTTGACCAGCACCGCTACCGCCAGCGAAGCAACTTGCAACAAGGGCACCACCAGCAAGTATTTGAGCGAGTTCAGGATACCGGTTTGGAACAAGGGGTCGCCCAGCACAAACTGGATGTTTTTGAGCCCCACCCACCTGGGTCCCTCTCCCGAAGCGAGATCGGCCACGGTGTAGTCGGTAAAACCCAAATAGGACCCATAAAAAACCGGATAAAAGGTAAATAATCCCATCAAGACCAGTGCGGGAGCGAGGAAGGCATAGGCGATGAGGGTGGTAGTCAAGGCCTGTTGTTTCATAGACACTCCAAGAGAGCCCGGTTGCCGGGCAGAGAGTCAGGATGGCCTATCCTTGACCCTCTGCCCTGGGCACCTGGCTCTTTACTTGGCGTTGGCGTTCCAGAAGGCTACCGCATCGTCTAGGGCCTGTTTAGCGCTCTTGCGTCCCAGGAAAGCGGCCTCAATGTTGTCGTTGAAGTTTTTGTAGACATCATCGGTATTTTTGGGCGGCTTAAAACCGGGGTTAATCAGGCGGCCCGAGGCGGAGTTCATACCCTTGCCGATTTCCAGTGGGTCGTTGCTCTTGGCCCTTAGGCCGGGGTCGTTTTCCGAGCCCGCCGCTGTAGAAACGATAGGCACGACATTGGCAAATTTAACCTGGTTGGTGCGGTTGGTCACGAAAAGAGCAAAGCGGATGGCTGCACTCTGGTTTTTGGAAGCACGGGGAATGACCAGGCTCATAGCCCCACCGGTCTGGATGCCAGCTTTACCTAAAGGCGCAGGCACAATGCGGGTTTTGGCATACAGATCGGGGTTGGCCTCCTTGACCCGGTTGAGGGTGGTCGGCGCCCCTACCACGATGGCCGCCTTGCCCTGGCTGTAAAGCTCGTTGGATAGCTGGAAGGCTTCCTTGCGCAACAGCTCTTGCGGGATTACATCATTTTTCATGGCATCCACGTACTTTTGCAGCAGCGCCACGTGGGCAGGCGAATTGAAAGCAGCCTTTCCGTCCTTGTCGTAAATCGGCAACCCTTCCAGGTAGAAGCGGCCCAGGAAGCTGGCCCCGTTGGGGTCCTTAACCGGCGGCAGCCAGCCATAGGCCCCGGTAGCTTGCTTGATGCGGGCCGAGGCTGCCAGCAGGTCGTCGGTGTTGCGAATGGTGCGCACATCAACTCCAGCCCGTTGCAGCAGGTCTGGGTTGTACATCATCACACCCTGGTCGAGCCAGCCGTACCAGGGCAGTCCATAAACCTGCCCTTCGGTCACAAACATATCGAGCACATTGGGGTAGTAGAGCTGATTGAGCACGTTGCGATTAACCAGCTGGGTGATAGGGGTCAGAATCTTGTTCTGAGAAGCGGCAAAGGTGGAGTCTTGCCACAGGTTGACCACATCGGGGGCCCTGCCCAGCGCCACCGCAGCGGTCAGATCGCGCTCCATGGTGTCCTGTTTGTCCACCCAGCGCACCTTTATGGTGGGGTTTTCCTTCTCGAAATCGGCGATGGTGCTCTTGATGTAGTTGTCGAAGTTCGGGCTCAGATAGTAGGTCCAGAACTCGATCTGGGTCTGGGCCAGGGCGCTCAGTCCTAGCGCCAACACCGATGCTGCCAACAAACGCTTGAGCATAGTTTCTCCTCCTACGATTGCCAACGGGTGCAAACCCGAAAAGCCGATGGAAAGGCTCGAGAGCCAAATGGTGCGTCCCAGCACAGCCCCAGGCCTCTGCAGCCGACATAACCAACCTCCGAATCAAACATTTCAGTAGTTCCTGTCTGCCACCGCCGCAGCGGTGCGGGCAATGAAGTCGGCTGCTTGCTTTCTGCGTAAAGCCACCAGGGTATAAAGCAGGTCCAGTACCAGCAACTGTCCCATTTTGGCGGTAACCGAACCCCCTGTAAGAGGACTTTCGGCTACCGAGGTCACCAGCACCACATCGGCAAAACGGGCCACCGGGCTCTTGGTACGTTGAGTGATGGCGATGGTGGGGGCCCCGGAACGCTTGGCAATTTCCAGAGCCTTGACCGTATCTATGGTGGTGCCGGAGCGGGTGATGCCAATGGCCAGGGCTTTCTTGTTCAGGGTCGCCGCAGCCATGGCTGCCATATGTGGATCGGGGTGGGGCAGGGTGGCATAGCCCAACCGCATGAACTTGTAAGCGAAATCCTGGGCCGTTATCCCCGAGGCCCCCACCCCGTAGATATCGATACGCTGGGCCTGCAAAATAAGGTCTACAGCTTTGTTCACCGGCTTCAGATCTATCAGACGATAGGTATCCTCGAGGCCCTGCTTGGCATGGTGGGTAACGTACTCGAGGGCTTCCTCGGGGGTTCTGGGGTTGTCCTGCGGCCCCAACCCCACCGGACTGGCGGCCAGATCGGAAGCCAGGGCCAGCTTAAACTCCTGAAAGCCGCTAAATCCCAGGTCGCGACAAAACCGAATCACGCTGGCCTCCGAAGCACCCGAGCCATCGGCTACCTCGACCACAGTCTGATAGAGCAGTTTTTCGGGGTTATCCTGGACGTAGTGGGCAATCTTGCGCAGGGCCGGCGTCATCTCTTCCGCCAGGTTCCGCAAAGAGGCCAGTGCGCCGTTAGGCATGGGCAAGACCCTCCGGTGCATCAATGCTGGCTACCTTTCTCAGTTGGTCCACAAACCCCTGCGTCAGCAGCTCAATACGTGTCAGGGCCGTGCCCACCGTGACAGCAAATGCCCCTGCTTCCAGGGCTGCTCTGGCCTGCTCGGGGGTAGCGATACGGCCTTCAGCAACGACCCGCGCGCCTTGCCTCGAAAGCTCGCGCACCAGCTCCAGATCGGGACCTGCTAGCCTGGGCGAGTAGTCGGTATAGCCCGACAGGGTCGAACCAACAAAATCGGCCCCCAGCTGGTGGGCCTTCAGGCCTTCCTCCAGGCTCGAGATATCCGCCATTGCCAAGCACCCTCTGGCATGGATGGCTTCAATCATCTCCCCCACCTCGACCGGACGCGGGCGCAAGGTGGCGTCAAAGGCCACAATATCGGCCCCACGCTCGGCCAGGGCCTGCACATCGGACAGCTCGGGGGTGATGTACACCGGAGAGTTCGACACCTCCCGCTTGACCAGGCCTATAACCGGTACCGATACCACAGGCCGGGTAGCTTCGAGGTCGGCCAGACCCTCAATGCGCAACCCCACCGCACCACCCGCCAGTGTGGCCTGAGCCAGGGCTGCTACCAGATGGGGCTGATCCAGGGGACCCCCACGTACCGGCTGGCAAGAGGCAATCAGACCGTGGCGAAGCCGTTCGAGGATTTGCGCTTGACTCCACACAGAAGCTCCTTTGAAGTATATTTCAATCATAAATGTTATTATTTGAAGTAATATTTTGTCAAGATGGACAGCGCCCTGCCACGAAGCCTCTGGCTACTGGCAAGCTTTGTAAGCTGGGCGACCCTACAATAGAAAGGTGCTTATGGAAAGCCTGTATCTTGCTACCAGCCTGATGATGGTCGACATCCCAGGTCTTACCCTGGATGCCGCCACCCGCGCCCACCTCGAGCGCTACCGTTTCGGAGGCGTCTGCCTATTTCGCAAGAATATCCAGAACCCTGTCCAGGTGCGCAAACTGGTGGCCGATATCCGGGAAGTGCTCGGGCCCCAAGCCTGGATTGCAATTGACCAGGAGGGCGGGGCCGTACAACGGGTATTAGAGTTCGCCCTGGCCCCCGCTCCCATGGCCCTGGGTGCAGTGGGCGATGCCAGAACTGCCGAAGCGGTGGGGGCCGTGGTGGGTCGCACGCTAATCTCGCTGGGCATCAACTGGAACTTTGCGCCCTCGGTGGATGTGAACACCAATCCCAAGAACCCGGTGATTGGCGACCGCAGTTTTGGTTCCGACCCCAAAAAAGTGGCCCGGCTGGCCCTGGCCTGGGCACGGGGCCTCGAGCATGCCGGGGTCATGGCGGCCGTCAAGCATTTCCCTGGACACGGCGACACCGCGCTCGACTCCCATCTGGATTTACCTGTGGTGAACAAGACCCTGGAGGAACTCGAGCGCACCGAACTGTATCCCTTTCGCAAAGCTGTGGAAGCCAACATCAGCTCGATCATGAGCGCCCACATCCGCTTCCCATCTCTGGACGGGCAGTACCCCGCTACCCTCTCGGAAAAAATACTGACCCGCTTCCTGCGCAAAAAGCTGGGCTTCAAGGGTATTATCGTCACCGATGCGCTGGACATGAAAGCCATCACCAAAAACTACTCCATCGGCGAGGCCGCGGTCAAAAGCCTCCAGGCGGGGGCCGACATGATCTTGTCGCTGGGCCAGCCCCAGGTGCATATCGCCCAGGCTACCGCCATCCAGCAGGCCCTGGAGAATGGTTCGCTCTCCAAAAAGCAAGCCAGCCAGAGCCGACTGCGTTTGCTGGAGGCGGCCGAGCGCTTTCCCGGCACGGCCCGGCCCTATACCCAGGCCCAGCAAAAACGCGACCAGACCCTCATGGAACAAGTGGCCCTGCTGAGCATCACTGCGTATCGCCAGCCAGTGCGCCCCAGACGCTCAGACCAAATTTTAGTCATCTCGGCAGGCAGTACCTTCGAAGCGGGGCCCTATGGCGAGACCCTCGCGGTAGAGGATTTTGCCCGCCTGCTCAAGACCCGTTTTAACAGGGTTAGCCAGTTTGTCTACGACCCCAAAACAGCAAATGACTTTAGGAGCGAGCTGGAAAAAGCCGCCGCTAAAGCCGACTATCTGCTGGTCGTATCGGTAGGCCGGGGCACCCTGAGTACCCAGGAAACCCAGTTGCTCAAACACGCCTTCACCCTGGGCAAACGGGCCACCCACATCGCTTTGTGGAACCCCTACCACATCCTGAGCCTGCGCAAGCCAGCCTTTGTGACCTATGGCTTCCGCACCCCAACCCTGAAGGCCCTGGTCAGGGTGCTAGGCGGGGTACGGGCCAGAGGTCGGCTGCCGTTCAAACTGCGCTGAGGGTCGTCTGGGCTCGACCACTGCGCCCCATCGCCGTGCAGCATGATGGTTGAGCCAACAGGTCTAATGTTAGGGGCACATAAACCGAAAAGATGAAGAGCCAAAGCAAACCTCTATCCCCTTGGTAGAGAGGCTGGGGTGAGGGGGAGTGACGTCTCGCAAGCAGTATTGGACGATAGAGCATTGACTATGACTATCGGCATTGGGCTTTCGGCCTTCCGCTTTCGGCTATCGGCTGTCCGCTATAAGCTATTTCCATGAAAGCCATTCGCGTTCACCAACCCGGCGGCCCCGAGGCTATGGTGCTTGAAGACATCCCTATCCCCACCCCTGGCGAGGGTGAGGCCCTGGTTCGGCTTCAGGCCATTGGGGTCAACTTTATCGACACCTACAAGCGCTCGGGTCTGTATAGCGTACCCACCCCCTTCACAGTGGGCGAGGAAGGCGCTGGCACAGTCGAGGCAGTGGGGCCGGGTGTGAGCAGCATCCAGCCAGGGGACATGGTGGTGTATTCCAATGTCCAGGGAGGCTATGCCGAGTATGCGGTGGTACCCGCCGATAAGCTGGTGCATATCCCGGCTGGACTAGATCCCAAAGTTGCCGTGGCCGGTATGCTCCAGGGTATGACCGCCCACTACCTGGCGCACAGCACCTACCCTCTCAAGGCGGGGGAAACCTGCCTGATTCACGCCGGCGCAGGGGGGGTGGGGCTCCTGCTAATCCAGATGGCCAAGATGATAGGGGCCACCGTGATTGCCACTGCTTCCTCGGAAGAGAAGCGGGCTTTGGCCCGGGAGGCCGGCACCGACCACACCCTGCCTTACGAAGGCTTCGACCAGAAGGTGCGCGAAATCACCGGCGGCAAGGGGGTGGATGTGGTCTACGATGGGGTGGGGCAGACTACCTGGGAGGGCAGTCTGAATAGCCTTCGGATTCGCGGGATGCTGGCCCTGTACGGCCAGAGCAGCGGGCCGGTTCCGCCCTTTAACCCGCAAATTCTCAACCAGAAAGGCGGTCTGTACCTGACCCGGCCCTCCCTTTGGCATTACACCCAGACCCGCCAGGAGCTCTTGTGGCGGGCCGGGGATGTGATGCGCTGGGCCCAGGAAGGCAAGCTCAGGGTGCGCATCGGCGCCGAGTTCCCACTTGCACAAGCAGCCCAGGCACACATCGCCCTGCAAGGACGCGAGACCACCGGCAAGGTGCTTTTGTTGCCCTAGCCACCCGGCGTCCCTCGCAGGGAGGGCAGCCAGCTACTCAGGGTGGGGAAGGCAATGACTATAATCAGCACCAGAATCTGCACGGCGATAAAGGGGATCACACCCCGGTACATATCGGTGGTCTTGACCTGGGGGGGAGCCACCCCCCGCAGATAAAACAAGGCGAAGCCAAAGGGTGGGGTGAGGAAGCTGGTCTGGAGGTTCATGGCCAGGATAATGCCAAACCACAAGAGCTTCGCCTGTACGAAGGCCTCGGTGGAAAGGTCGTAGTTGCCGGCCATCTGCATGGCCTCGGCCTGGGCCCGCCAGATGGCTTCCGCCGCTGGAAGCACCAGCGGAACAATGATGAAGGCAATCTCGAAGAAATCTATAAAGAAACCCAGCACAAACACCAGCACCATCACGAAAATAATGAAGCCCAGTTCACCCCCTGGCAGCGCCACCAGGATATCCTTGACCAGTTTGTCGCCCTCGAGGCCCCTGAAAATCAGGCTGAAGGCGGTCGCGCCGATCAGGATAAAGATCACCATGCTGGTGAAGCGGGCGGTTTCCACCACGGCATCGCGGAAAATTTTCCAGTTCAGACGGCGGTAAAATGCCGCCATAATCAAAGCCGCCACCGAACCCACCGCACCGGCCTCGGTTGGGGTGGCAATGCCAAAGAAAATGCTTCCCAGCACGAACAAAATCAACAAAACCGGCGGCACCAGGGCGACAAGGGCCCTTCGCCCCAGCTCCCATCCCTTGTAGGGCCGGGCCTCAGGGGGCAGGGCTGGCGCCATCTGGGGCCTCACCAGGGCCACCAGGGCCACCAGCAGAACCAGGCCCCCGGAGAGCATCAGGCCGGGTATCAGCGCCCCCAGAAACAGATCCCCCACACTCACGCCCAGCTGGTCGCCCAGCACCACCAGCACAATGCTGGGCGGGATAATCTGGCCTAGCGTTCCCGAGGCAGCAATGACCCCGGTCGCCAGGGGTTTGCTGTAGCCGTACTTAAGCATCACCGGCAACGAGATAAGACCCATCGCCACCACGGTAGCCGCGACCACTCCGGTTGTAGCGGCCAGCAGCGTACCCACCAGCACCACCGCAATCGCAACCCCACCCCGCACCGGCCCGAAAAGCTGCCCTACTGTGTCCAAAAGCTGCTCGGCCAGCTTGGATTTTTCCAGGATCAGACCCAGGAAGATAAAGTAGGGGATGGCCAGCAGGGTATAGTTGGACATAATGCCGAAGATACGCTGCGGCAGGCTGCCCACAAAGCGCAGGTCAAACTCGCCAATGGCAATCCCAACGGCCCCAAAGATGAGGGCCACTCCCCCCAGGGCGAAGGCGACTGGATAGCCGGTAAAGATGAGTACCAAAGCCCCCAGGAACATGGCCCCACCCAGGAGTTCGACGCCCCCTCCTTGCAAGACCATCAGGCCACCTCCCCTTTGGGCTCACTGGGAGGCTTGGGCACGAATCCCCGCAGGTAGGCCAGGTTTTTTACAAACTCCGAAAAACCCTGCAAGGCCAGAAGGATGAAAGCCGGCAAGAGCACCAGCTTTAAGGGCCAGCGGGGTAGTCCCCCGGCATCCAGCGACATCTCCCGCACCTGCACCGAGAAAGCTACCAGCGGGAGCGTCACATAGAAAAGAATCAGCACCGAAGGCACCAGCAACAGAATTGAACCCAGCATATTAATCCAGGCCCGACCACGCTCACCCAGGCGAGCATATATCACATCCACGCGGATGTGCCCGTCGTGTTTGAGCACGTACCCGACCATCAGCAGAAAAATCAGTGAGAAGATGTACCACTGTAGTTCAAAGTAGGTATTGGAGGCCAGGCGTGTACCTAACGTCTTGTCGAGGCTGCGCCCGATGGCATTGTAGGCGCCCACCGCCACCATCGGCACCACCAGCCACAGCACCACGCGCCCCACCCACTCATTGATGGTGTCTATCAGCCTGGATATTGCCAGCAGTACCCTCACCTAAGCACCCCCTCGAGGTAAACCCACCGGTTCACAAAACATGGTTTTCACTCCCTAAAAATTGACTCGGATCATCCTAACCATCCGACTTCCAAGCGTCAATGACCCAGGCTCAATATAAAGGGCTCCCACCGACGAGTGGGAGCCAGAAATCAGGCATGGAGGCCTGCTGAATTGGGCATAAACTAGCGCAGGTTACGAACAAAATCGTCGTAGCGGAACTCGTTGGTAGCAAACCAGCGGCGAATTTCGTCGCGGAACTTTTTCCAGTTCTCGTAGATACCCCGGTAGGTGGCATCCTTGCCCGCAATTTCGTCGAACAGAGCGGTGGCTTCGCGGTTGGCCGCTTGCAGTACCGTGGTGGGATAGGGGCGAATCTGGGTTCCAGCCCTTTGCAAACGTGCCAGCGCGGGAGAGTTCTTGGCATCGTACTCGGCCATGGTCTTGTCGTTGGCCTCGCTGCAGGCCGACTTGAAGACCTCCTGGTACTCCTTGGGCAAGCTGCGCCAGCGCTCGAGGTTCACAATGGCCGAAACGGTGGAGCCGGGCTCCCACCAGCCGGGGTAGTAGTAAAAGCGGGCCGCTTTGTTGAGGCCCAGTTTTTCGTCGTCGTAGGGGCCAACCCATTCAGCGCCGTCGATGGCACCGCGGTCTAGCGCCAGGAAAATCTCGCCACCCGGCAGGGTTTGCACCGTGACCCCCAGGCGGGTCATCACCTGACCCCCCAGACCCGGGATGCGGAAGCGCAGACCCCTCAGGTCTTCGGGGCCGCGAATCTCCCTGCGGAACCAGCCGCCCATCTGAACGCCGGTGTTGCCTGCCGGGAAGGTAATGGCGTTAAAGTCGGCCATCACCCGTTGCATGGCCTGCAATCCGCCCCCGAAGTACAGCCAGGCATTCTGCTGGCGAGGGTTAAGGCCAAAGGGAACCCCGGTATCGAAGGCAAGGGAAGGACTCTTGCCCACATAGTAGTAGTTGGCGGTGTGCCCACACTCCACGTTGCCGGCCTGAACCACATCCAGCACCTGCAAGCCAGGAGCAATCTCGCCGGCGGGGAAAGGGGTAATTTCGAAGCGCCCATCGGTCATCTCCGAAACCCGCTTGGCCACAATCTCGGCAGCCCCAAAGAGGGTGTCGAGCGAGCGGGGCCAGCTGGTCGCCATGCGCCAGCGAATCCGGGGCTGGGTCTGGGCATAAACGGGGCCAAACACCGTGCTGGCCGCCACAGCTCCAATGCCCGCCTTCTTCAAAAAGTCACGTCGCTTCATTTGCTTCCTCCTGAACAAAAACAGCGAACTTTTGCTTGCACTGATGGGTGCGAGGTGATTATATGCCAGTCCGCTGGGAGCATCAACATTAATCGAGAATACACTTGCTTTTGACGCCAACGACCCCGTGCCAGGCCCACCCGCAGATTGGAATTCTGTTCAAAATTTCACCGTGTGGGCGCAGATCTCCGACAAGTTTGAGAATCAGTTTCAATAAGAGCTTTTGGCCTGGGTGTGGTCTTATCTGGTGTCATTCACACTTTTGTGCAGTTCATCGAAACAACCCTCAGCGGATGTAAAAGAATGTGTCGGCCACATCGCGTACCCTCGAGCCGCTACGCTGAATGTAGATGGAGGTCTGCTGATCCCAGCCTTCCGAGCTGTAGGTGCCTCGAAAAACAAAGCCCGAAGGGTGCGGGGTATCGGTATAGATGGCCCGAACCCTCTGAATGCCCAGGGGCGGACGCAGTTCGTAGCGGAATCCCGGCGGGCCCGAGAGGAGGTGGGTGCCGGGGTTTAGGAAGACCCGGTCAAACTCATAAGTAACGCCGTCAGGGTCAATCCCGAACAAAGCGATGTAGCCGGGGCGAGTCAGGCTAATCACAAAACGCACACTCTCGCCCACCCGGTAGCTACTCCCCCGTCCACGGTCGGGTTCAAAGCGGGTGATGATGGGGTTGAGTTCGAAGCCAAAGCGCAGGCCCACCGTAACCCCAGGGCGCACCGCTGGAAAACAACTCGAGAGAACGGCCAGCAAGGCCAGAAGCAGCACTTTACGCATAACGATCACCATTCGAATTCTATCGCACCATTGGGGTATGATTATCCCAGTTTCAAGAAAGTCTAAAAAGCCCCGCCTGGGCAACCGGGGCAAAGGTGCGGCGGTGTTGCTCGCACGGCCCCAGAAGGTTCAGAGCTTGCAGGTGCTGCACTGTGCCGTAGCCTTTGTGCTGGGCAAAACCATAGCCCGGATACTGTTGCTCGAGCGCTTGCATGACACGGTCCCGCGTCACTTTTGCCAGAATGCTGGCGGCCGCTACGGTAGGGCTGTCGCGGTCGGCTTTGGGCGGACACCTAAACCGGGTTTGCAGAGGAGGGGGTTCGATAGAAATCCTGGCGAGGTATTGCTGCCACTCCTTCTCCAGGTGCAAATAGTCGGTCAGGAGCGCCTGAGGACTCACAGAAAGTTCTTCCAGAGCCCGCCGGGCCGCCAGGTGGGTCGCCCTCAGAACCCCAAGCCGGTCTATTTCGCTGGCCTCGGCCCTCCCTACGCCCCACGCCAGGGCCACTGCCCGTATTTTGGGTTCGAGTTCCTCGCGCATCGGGGCGCTGAGGGTTTTGGAGTCGGAGAAGGGATATTCGGTCTTATCTGAAGGCGGCAAAATCACCGCTGCTGCCACCACCGGCCCGGCCAGCGCACCGCGTCCGGCCTCATCGATACCGGCCACGCGCAAGCCCATCCTCCACCAGTCTCTTTCCAGTGCTGGCCTCACCCGACCCAGCCTACCAGAAGATTGACGAAAAGCTTTCCAGGCCCGATTCTTGAAAGAGGATGGAGCATTTGCCTGATGTATTGATTGTGGGCGCGGGCCTGGCTGGACTAGCGGCAGGGCGGGATCTGGCTCGAGCCGGGCTCAAAGTGCATCTACTGGACAAGTCTCGAGGGGTTTCGGGGCGGGCCGCAACCCGCTGGCTCGAGCTGGATGGCAAAATTGTACGGGTCGATCATGGCGCTCAGTATTTCACGGCCAAAAACGATCAGTTGCGGATCCTGATCCCCGATCTGGTCAGGCATGGCATCGTGCGGGAATGGACCCAGGGTTTCCCGATCTTAAAGCAAAGCGGTATCAAATCGCGCACCGCAGGGCATCCCCGTTATATCTGTCCAGAGGGCATGAGCACCCTGGGCAAGGTTTTTTTGCAAGGGCTGGAATCACAAGACAAACCGCTGCCCCTGGAAACCAAGTCTCTGGTGACGGCCATACGCAAAAGCGAGCATGGAACGGGTTGGGAGGCGTTGCTCGAGGATGGGCAGGTACGCGCTGGTCGAAACTTGCTGCTCAATATGCCGGCACCTCAGGCCCTCGAGCTGGCCAGTGAATTCCTGAAGCCAGAGGTACGAATCGCCCTGCAGGCTGTACGCTATGCCCCCTGCTGGGCCGCTATCCTGGTGCTCGAGCACCTGCCTTATCTGGACTGGGTTGGGCTGGAAATCGAGCACCCGGTGCTGGCCTGGGCAGCCCTCGACCACACCAAGCGGGCCGTCCAGGAGCCGCCGGTACTGGTACTCCATGCCTCGGCAGCGTGGAGCCAGGAAAACCTGGAACTCTCCCCTACCGAGGCGCTAAACCGGCTTATTATGGCGGCCCAGGATCTGTTTGGCGACTGGGTTGGACGCTGCCGCACCGCCATGGCCCACCGCTGGCGCTTTGCCCTGCCCACCCAAACCCATCCCTGGCCCTTTCTGGCCCAGGACAGCCTGATTTGTTGTGGAGACTGGTGCGGTGGCCCCCGGATAGAAGGTGCCCTCGAGAGTGGCTGGGCTGCTGCCGAATACCTGATTGAATACCTCAAAACCTAGCCGGTAACCAATTTTTTGACCACAACCCTCCTCAACCGCAATTGCAACCGTACCAGGGGTCTGTTGCCGGCCACTTCGATCAGAAGGGCCTGCACCGGCCTGGCCTCCGTCTTTTTGGCTAAAAGTCTGTAGCCTGCAACACGCTGTTTTCGAACATCTCTACGATGCTGTTGTTAGTTCAGGGGCAAATCTGCTGTAAAGAACCCCTCTGCTGGTCATAAACCAATACGTGCGCTCATTCATGATAGATTGCTCTCATCGTCTACTATGACGCCCCATCGCAAGCTCGATCCCTACGCCACCATAGAAGTCGCCGATCCCCTCGAGGGTTTGCGCATTCGCCTGACCCTCTGGCTGCTCCCACTCGGCATTGTTGCCGCCCTGGCAGCCTGGAGTCTTTCGATGGTTGCAGGCAAGCTATCCCTTCCCGACCAGCTTCTACTGTTGCCAATGGCCCTGGGGTTTCTGGTTCTGGAGGTGTACCTCTGGCGCAACCCCCAGAGCATTCGGTGGGTCTGGCAGATTGCTCTGGGTCTGATAGCGGTGTACGAAATTTTCAGCCTTTACTACGAGGCCGCCTACAAGTTACATCAACGTGATGGCATTACCCCCGCTGTCCTGTGGTTTCCAATGGTCTACCTGATGGCTTTTAACCTGCTGAGTCGAAAGCAAGCGCTGCGCTTCTCGCTAACCTATCTGGCGCTTGGGTTGCTGGCCGGGGCCATTGGCCTGCTATCGAGTCCATCGCTCAACGTATCGTCGACCAACACCGCCCTGCAGTTTACCCTTTCCAACATCGCCTACCTGAGCTTGTTATACCTCTTTGCCTACCTGCGCCGTCACTATGCCCAGATGCACCAGATGGCCCATACCGATGCCCTCACCAGTCTGACCAACCGAAGGGCCATGCAGATCAAGCTGGACAACGAGCTTGACCGGGCTCGCCGCTACAACCGCCCTTTTGCGGTGCTGCTGGCAGACCTCGATCATTTCAAGCGGGTCAACGATAGCTACGGTCATTCGGTGGGCGATCAGGTCTTGCGTGAAGCGGCAGGACGGCTGCTCCAGCACCTGCGCGAAAGCGATAGCCTGGCCCGATGGGGCGGGGAGGAATTCCTGATTCTGGCCCCCGAGACCGACCTTCACCAGGCCCATCATCTGGCCCAGCGCCTGCTCGAGGCCATCCGTCAAACCCCAATGTCGGGCGTCCACGTTACGATGAGCCTGGGGGTGGCCTGCTACCGCCACGGGGATACCATTGCGGCCATCCTGAGCCGGGCCGACGAGGCCATGTACCGGGCCAAAGCGGCCGGGCGTGACCAGGTGGTACTGGAAGAGCAGCTAGAAGATGTCATCATCCCAGCCCACACCACGGTTTCGGATTTGCAGTGAGGGCGGGGCCGTAGTTGTGAAACATCCTGCGTCTCGCTCGCAATGACGGTCTGGATTGTTCTGGTGCTGGTAACCCTTGTTCTATTCTTCCCGTTGAAACCGGTATAACTCGCTTTTCACCGTATGGACGATTCCCTGTTGGGATGACCAACTTGCAGCCCAGGACGTTAAGCTATAGCCATGCAACTCGACCACCTATCGCCCCATACCCTGCGCGACCCCTACGGCTACAGCGTTAAATGGCACTTTTATCCCGAGGATGTGTTGCCGATGTGGGTCGCCGACATGGACTTTCCTATCAGTCCGGCCATTAGCCAGGCCATCGTAGAGCGGCTCCAGGAGCGGGTGGGCTACCCCCTCATGGGGGGCGACAAGCAGCTTTTAGACCTGATTATCCAGCACCAGGGCCAGCATGGCCTTACCGGTCTGGCCCCCGAGAACCTGCTGCTCACTTCGTCGGTGGTACCGGCCATCTACGCCAGCGTGCTGGCCTTGAGCAGCCCCGGGGACGAGGTGATTACCCAAGTTCCGGTCTATCATCCCTTTCTCTTTGCTCTAAACGAGCATCACCGGACTGCCCGGTACAACTCTCTGTTGCGCACCACAACGGGCTGGGAGATAGACTTCGACCACCTCGAGCACCTGGTAACCCCGCGTACCCGGCTGCTCATGCTATGTAACCCCCAGAACCCCACCGGTCGGGTCTTTCGGCGCGATGAACTCGAACGGCTGGCCGAGTTTGCCCTGCGCCACCGCCTGTGGGTGATGTCGGATGAGCTCTGGGCCGACCTGATTTATGAAGGGACGCACCTCCCTATTGCTTCGCTGAGCCCCGAAATTGCCCAGCGCACCGTCACCCTCACCGGACCCTGCAAGACCTACAACACGGCTGGGCTTGGAGGTGGAGTGGCCATCAGTCACAACAAGCAAATTCTGGCTGCGCTGGCCCAGGTTAGCAAGGGCCTTGGCGGCCACCCTAATGTGCTCTCCATGGCCGCCTGGCGGGCTGCCTTCGAGCACGCCCAGGACTGGCTTCTGGAGGTACGAGCCTATTTGAAAGGCAACCGCGACCTGATTACAGGGTTCATGAAACAGTTTCCTCAGGTGGGCTACCTACCTCCAGAGGGCACTTACCTGGCCTGGTTCGATTTTTCGAGCACCCCCTTCGCCCAGGATGTCCACAAGGTGATGCTCGAGCGGGCCAAGCTTGGTCTTAACGACGGCAAAATTTTCGGATCGCAGTATCAGGGCTGGCTACGCCTGAACTTTGCAACCAGCCGGAACCTGGTACAAGAGGCCCTGAATCGGATGGCACGAGTGATTCAAAGCGTAGATTGAGTCCAGCACAGAGCATCCGTTGTGTTTCTCGTACTAAAGGGGCTGGCTGGTCATACCAGATGCGGTTTTGGCACCCTTGGGCGGACTCGCCTGGTTCCGCCCCATAGCGGGACGCAGAGGCGATCAACCGATGCATTCATCCAGCCCACAGCCGACGGTCTGCCAGGTAGGAGCTGTACTAAAAACAATCGAAAACCCCCGAACTTGTCGGGGGTTGCTTTTAGTTGGTCTGGTGGGCGATCCGGGACTCGAACCCGGGACCTCACGCTTATCAGGCTGAAGCAGACGGTGTAACCGGTTAGGGGAGAAAATCACTCTTGCCCTTTCTGGACAGCTTTTTTGTTCCATTCTTTTGAAGCGGTTGAAGGGGCAGTTTGGCCAGGTTGCAGGTGTAGCAAGGTGTCAAGCCCGACCGCGCCCTGCTTCAGGTCTTCATCCATGAGCTTCTGGTAAACCTGCAAGGTGATCTGGACACTCTTGTGACGGAGGCGGCTGGACACCACCTTGGGCGGCAGACCGGCCCGCAGGGCCAGGCTGGTATAGGTATGCCGCAGCCCGTGCAGGGTGATGCGGGTGATGCCGGCCTTGGTTTGCAGCAGGTCGAGGGCCCGGCTCACGTTGTGGTCATCCAGCGGGGTGCCCCGGCGCAAGGGAAAGACGAGGCCGTGTTCCTGCCAGTCCTCGGCCTGGGCCCGTTCCTGTTCTAGCCGCTTCTTCCAGTTGGCTAGGAGGGTCTGGGTAGCCGCGTCCAGGTAGAGGTAGCCGTAGGAGCCTGGGGTCTTGGGTGGGGCCAGGGTTCCGTCGCGGCGCAGGGTGTGGCGCACCCAGAGCCTCTCCCCTTCCCAGTCCTCCCAGCGCAGGGCCAGGGCCTCACCGGGTCGCAGGCCGGTGGAAAGCATCAGTGCAAAGAGGGCATAGAGCCGGTGGCCCTGGGCGGCTTCCAGGAAGCGGGCCACCTCCTCCGGCATCCAGGCCCGCGAGGGGCGCACCTGGCCGCCCTGGGGTGGGTCTACCGCGTCCATCGGGTTGGTGGGGATGAGGTCCACCCGTACCGCGTCGCGCAGGGCGGCGCGGATGAACTGGTACAGGTGGCGGCGGTGCGAGGGGGAGAGGTGGGCGAGGTTTTGGAAAAAGGCCCGAAAGTGGATGGGGCTGAGGCGGCTGACCTGCATGGGCAGCAGGGGGGCCAGGTGCTTGAGGTAGGTTCGGTAGTTCGTCAGGGTGCCGGGCCGGAGGCCCTTGCGGGCGGCGCGTTCCTCGATCCAGTGCTCCAGCCACTCGGCCAGTCGGATGTTCCCGGCCAGGGGCATGCCTCCGGCCCAGGCCTTGGGCCGCCGACGCCTGGCTGCGGGCCGGTGTGGAGGCTTTGGGCCTGGACTGGGGCGTCTTCCAGCACGTGCGGGCCGGCACGCGGCTAGAGGTCATGCGCAAGGATCACTGGGGCTATGCCGCCAAGGAAGCCTCAAAGTACGCCTCAAAAAAATACCAGGCCCAGGTGCCCAAAAACTACCGCAACGTCGGCCGCTGGTGGGGCTATCACAAATACCAACGGGCCGCCAAATACTGGGTAAATCTTCCTCTGGAAAAACCAGAGGATATTGAGGACCTGATCGTGCGGCCGCTAGAGGCCGCCAGCAATACCCTCCCCCCCGGCTGCTTCCGCTTCAAGCAAAAGTTAGAGCGCTTTTTCAAGGCCGCCCGGCAGGGCGAACCCTACGGCTATATCACGGTGTGGGGCCAGCCTGCGGTGGATGCCGCTTTGGGGGTGATAGTGTGACCCAGCTCTGCCCTCTGTCGCACAAAGCCAAGTACTCCAACCAGCAAGCCGCCAAACAGGTAGCGCTGTTGATGCGCAAAAGGAAAAACCTGAAGCTCTACGTCTACCGCTGTCCGCACTGCAACCACTGGCACCTGACCCGCCGCTCGCCCAAAGAGTTTGCTACCCTGAAGGAGACCTATGGACGATAGAAAGATGAACCCGCTACGCCTGATCATCGGTACTGGGCTGGTGATTTACTTTGCCATCCTGCTAACCAGCAAACCCGCAGAAGAACCGCTGGTGGTGCAAACCCCTCCACCTGCACCGACCGCACCCGCCCAGGCCACGGCCCAGCCTTCGGCCAACTGCCAGGCCCAGATTGAAGAGGTGGGCCTTACCAGCTACGAGCTGCGGCTGCGCCTCGAAGGTTCGGCTGAACGCATCATCATCTACACCGACCAGGGCAACCTGACCACCAGCACCACCGAGGCCGGCAGCGCTGGCGAGTACCGCATCCGCACCCCCGCCCCAGCCACCGCAGTGCAAATAGACGATTGCCCGGTCTTAAGTCTGAGGTAAGCATGGAAATCAAAAAGGGCTACATCGGCAGAAGTGCGTTCAGGCTCTTTACCAGGAAAAAAGAGCCTATCCCACCAAACACCGCAAAACAAACCGACCTCATGGCCGTTTTACTCGCCGACCGGCGCAGTGCGGAAAGCATCATGAACTACGCCCAGGGCGATCTACGCAACCTGAACGGCGTCGAAATCAAAGAGCTTGCGGCCCTGCCCGGTGTTGGGGAAGCCGCCGCTGCTAAGGTGATCGCACTGTTTGCCTTGCTGCAACAGCTTTTATCACCGCGTCAGGCACAGCCGTCTGAATCGGACGGCTGATTTAGCCTTGATAATGGGCCTACCCACACCCACCATGTGGGTATGGCCTATACCCGCGTGCCCATCTCCCCCAACCAACAACTGGGGCCAGGGCTGTACGAAGCCGAGCTAGCGGTATCCGGCGACATCAGCCGGGCTACCAAAACAGACTTGCAGCGGATTCTGTCAAGAAGGTTTGGGCAAGCCGTCGAGGTGGTGGACTGGGGCCGCGTAGGCGGTACTTATGTCTTGCAGTTTCGTGTGAAGCAGGTTCAAGCACAAACGCAAGACATCTACGCTTTCCAACCAGCCGCACTCTGGGTTCCTGTAGTGATCACGGTAGCCGCCATCGCCGGGGCAATCTATTACGCCTACCGATTTTCCGTCGAAATAAAAAGCGCTTTCTCCCTAATCTCGCAGCCCGCTAGGGATGCCGCCGTTAGCGGGGTGGGAATCGGCGCGGCTGGCCTAGGCCTGGGGGCAGCGCTGGTGGGGCTGTACCTGCTGGCAAAAAGGTGATGAGTATGACTAAGCGCACCAAAAAGCGGTATGCAAAGCGGGGGTAAAATGCCGGCGAAAAAAAGCAAAACCGTTTGCCGAGTTCTATGGTTTGACGAGCGTGGCCGGTTTGCCAAACCACCCAATACCCCTGAAACCAACCTTAGGGCCCGGTTAGGCAAACCAAAACCTGGGTCAACCAAAAAAATCCGAGTAGATGGAGGTGGAACGGCCACCATCCGTTATCTGAAAGGTGGGGTAACGGTACGCTATGTGCCGCCGGCTGAAATACGCAACGAGGTAGCCAAGCGCAAAAAAGACCGCAAATATATGGCCGCCTACCGCCGCTGGTTGAAACAAGTGCAGCTTGAGCTAGCCAAAGACGCCAACGAAGAACGCCGACTAATGCTCAGGCAAAAATTCAACGCGGCCATGACCAAAAGCCAGCTCAGCGATAGGGGACGAAAAGGGGCACAAGAGCGCAAGAAAGCAGAATCAATAAGAAAGTCGCTGAAAGAGCTAAGCAACAGCGAACTACTGAAATTTCAACCAAAAACAGTCTACGAAAAACGCGCCCAGCGATCTGAGCTAAAGGCAAGGGGGCTAGTATGAAGTTGGAGATACCAGAAGCCCTGGTCAAACAAGTGGTGGATACCCCAACAGGGACAACGGAAGGGATACCGCTGGACAAGGAGCAGCTCGACCCCATCCTGACTGAAGCGGTAGAGTCCCAGCCCGAGCAGCCCGCCCCAGAGCAAACCCCAACAGAGCCAATTGCAAAAAACCCGGCAAATGCAAAAGCAAAAACCA
>FWPV01004313.1_pt1 | contig 30610 bp, 20 predicted proteins | sample 2228371 | NCBI WGS metagenome assembly FWPV01 (sample SAMEA103939776, study PRJEB20133) | metagenome | reverse complement strand
CAAAAAAACTTGCAACAGTAATAATGGCTGCCGGTAAGGGTACAAGAATGAAAGATCCTTCAAAAGCAAAAGTAATGTATGAAGTATCGGGTAAACCAATGATACATTACGTACTTGATGTAGCGTATGAAATCGGATCAGATCGAGTATTGGTTATTGTTGGATATCAAAGGGAACAGGTAATAACATATATCAGATCAACTCATCCGACTGCAGAGATTGTTATTCAGGAAGAACAATTAGGTACTGGTCATGCAGTAATGCAAACGCGATCGGCTTTAGAGGCTTTTAACGATGATGTTATTGTTCTTTCGGGAGATGTTCCATTGTTGCAGGCAACGAGTATACAACGATTGATTCGCTATCATCGGCAAACCGAAGCTACGGCAACAATACTTACAGCATTTCTCGAGAATCCAACTGGATATGGAAGAATTGTACGAAATGCTGATAACTCCGTTCACTGTATTGTTGAAGAAAAAGATGCAACCGAACAACAGCGTTCAATAAAAGAAATAAACTCGGGTATCTATGTTTTTAATACTCAATACCTTTTCGAAGCGCTTTCTGTAATAAGACCAAACAATGCGCAAAAGGAATACTACCTGACTGATGTTTTTGAATATTTCAGGAACAAAAATCTGAAGGTGTCAGCAATAGAAGCAACAGATACAAACGAAACACTTGGTGTCAATACAATAGAACAACTTTCGATGGTGCAAGATATTTTGCAGAGAAGAATCAAAATGATATGAAACAAATTACAACTCTAATAAATCGCTATCCATTACGATCAATCCTTTTTGTTGCGCTTATTCCTCGTCTCATTGCTGCTGTTTTTTCTCAGGGCTATGGAATGCATGATGATCACTTTGGTCCAATTGAGCAACCTCACATAATTTTGCACGATAGTTCATACTGGACAGAACGTACAACTCCGCATGGTCATAGTATCGTTTATCCGGCAATACACTATGGTTTGTTGTTGGTAATAAAAACAATCGGAATAGATGACCCAAAATTTCAGATGTTCATAATACGGGTTATTCATGCACTTTATTCACTTTTGATAGTTTATTTTGGTTACAGAATAGCACAACAGTATTCATCGCAACAAACTGCAGTAAGAACTGGTTTGATACTTGCACTGTTCTGGCCCTTGCCCTTTATTAGTGTTAGAAATCTAATTGAAGTTGTGTGCATACCTCCATTGATGGGAGGAATGTATTATGCTCTTAAAAATGATAAAGAGTCAAAGTATGCACTATGGTCTGGTGTTTTGTTTGCGCTGAGTTTTATTGTTCGCTATCAGACAGTCATTATACCAGCAGTAATTGTTCTCATTTGGTTGATTCAGAAAAAGTACAAGTCTGTTGTACTTATAAGTGTCGGAGGTTTTTTTACAGCACTGTTAATTCAGGGTACTGCAGATTTACTCGCTTGGGGATATCCGTTTGCAGCAGTAATAGAATACATTCAGTATAACGCGACCCACAGTACGGACTATACAACAGGAGAGTGGTACAGGTACTTATTACTTCTTGCAGGTGCATTTATACCACCGGTCAGTTTCTTTCTTCTCTATGGTTTTGTAAAAAACTGGAAGAAAAATTATCTCCTGTTTTTCCCAACGCTCGCTTTTTTTATTTTTCTTTCACTGTTTCCGAATAAGCAGGAGCGATTTGTTTTCTCGGTAGTACCACAAATTCTTTTATTCTCTTCCATTGGCTGGATCGATAGTGTATCAGTTTCGTCATTCTGGCAGAGACATAAAAAATATATCAGGGTGTTATGGTTATGGTTCTGGGTGTTGAATACAATTCTTCTTCTTATTTTCAGTACATACTATTCTAAAAGGGCACGTGTAGAAGCAATGTACTATTTTTACGGAAAACCGGTAAACGGATATTTATTGGTTGCTGGCGATGTTGGTATTACTCAGCTCCCTCAGTTTTATTCTGGACAGTACACAAAAAAGATCTATGAGATTCATAAACTGGGCGATATACCACCTGTTATGCAGCAGATTGAAAAAGAAAAAAATATGCCGAATTATGCTATATTGCATGGCCCGCAGGCTGTGCAAGAAAAATTGCCGGTTATTGAAGAAATTTTGGGAAGGAAGTTTACGTACGAAGCAACAGTTGAACCAAGTTTTCTGGATTATGTATTCTATCGATTAAATCCTCGTTATAATAAAAATCAGACTATTTATATCTATCGTATAGAATAAAAAGCTCTCCGAACTTATGTTAAGAGAGCTTTTTCGAAACGAAATAAGCAATTACTTTGTTTCAGGAGCGCTCAACACGCATCGTGCAGTGTCTCGAGCAATAAGAAGTTCCTCGTTGGTTGGTATGACGTACACTTTTACACGACTGTTTGGCGTTGATATAACTCCTTCTTTTCCTCCAATCATCTCGTTGTTGAGTTTTTCGTCAAGTTCAATTCCTAACCATTCCATGTTCATGCAGATACGCTGACGTATGGGAGCAGCGTTTTCTCCGATTCCACCCGTAAAGATGATTGCATCTGCTCCGTTCATTTCTGCAAGGTAGGCACCAATGTATTTCTTTGCACGATGTGCAAAAATGTTAATTGCTAACATAGCGCGGCGGTCCTGATGTTGCTGTGCTTCTTCAATGAGATCACGCATGTCGTTTGTAAGTCCCGAAATTCCCAGCAACCCTGATTGTTTGTTGAGGAGGTTGTCAATTTCAACCATCGACATTCCTTCTTTATGAACAAGGAATTCGATAACTGCAGGATCAAGATCCCCTCCACGGGTACCCATTACAAGTCCCTCAAGAGGTGAAAGACCCATTGACGTGTCGAACGATGCACCATTTTTAATGGCACATGCGGAACATCCGTTGCCAAGATGTAATGTAATAATAGTTGTCTCTTCTTTTGTTTTGCCGGTAATTTGTCTGTATCGGTATGAAACATAGCGATGTGATGTACCATGAAAACCGTAACGACGGATTTTGTGACGTCGGTACAGTTGGTATGGTATCGCATAGAGGAATGATGTTTCGGGCATTGTAGAATGGAACGAAGTATCAAAAACGGCTACCTGCGGTACACCGGGTCCGAATACTTCACGTGCAGCTGCAATTCCTTTTAAGTTTGCCGGATTGTGAAGAGGAGCAAGATCTATACAGTCTTCAATACCACGAATAACAGCATCGGTGATAATAGTGGAATTTGTAAAACGCTCTGCACCGTGTACAACTCGGTGACCAACGGCGTGTATATCGGCAAGTGACTGAATGTTTGGAATCTTCGAGTCATCTGATATAATCCATTTAATGATATGATCGAGAGCAGCTTTATGGTCGCGTAATGGTGCTGCGTGTTTTACTGGAGCAGCACCAGTTGCCTGCATTGTTACTAATGCCTGGCTCCCGATTCGTTCGATAAGACCTTTCGCTAATTGTCTGTCTTCTTTCTTTTCGATTTTAGCAAGGTCTGTTTCTATGATTTGAAATTTAAGAGAAGAACTTCCGCAATTTAAGACAAGAATATTCATGGTTACACTTCATATAATTTGTAATTTGTTTACGTTGACTATGATTGTAAGTAGGTTGTTGTCTGAATTTGTTAATTTGAAAACCCTAACTTTATTATAAACGTACTGTTTTGTTTTTATAAACTCAAGAAGAACCATTATTTTTGGGAGCACTTTTTTATTAGAATTTTTTTATTTTGACAATAATGAAAAAATTCGAGTTAAATATTCAGCGAGGAAGTGCATTACAGCTTGTACGCCATCACCATTTCCGCATAGATTACAGGAAGGAACTGAACGATGCTCAATATGAGGCTGTAACATCGTTGACAGGCCCTCACCTTGTTATTGCGGGCGCTGGAACTGGTAAAACCAGAACAATTGTGTACCGCGTTGCGTATCTTGTGGAATGTGGTATAAAACCCGATTCAATTTTACTGTTGACCTTTACCCGTAAAGCTGCACAGGAAATGCTTCGGAAAGCATCATTGCTTCTTGATAGCCGCTGCGAAAATGTTGCAGGGGGAACCTTTCATTCGTTTGCAAATATGGTACTTCGCAGATATGCAACGAAACTTGGGTATGCAGCGAACTTTACGATTTTGGATCAAACCGATGCTGAAGACGTTGTAAACCTCCTCAGAACGCAAATGAAGTATGATTCTAAAAACAAAAGATTCCCTAGAAAAGAAACATTATATGATCTTTTCAGCCGGTCGTTTAATACTCTTATTCCTATAAAAAAATTACTCGAAGTAGAATATCCACAATATCTTGAGTTGGAAGATGAAATTATAAACCTCCAACAGGTATTTATTAACTACAAGCGTAAACATAATTTAATGGATTATGACGATCTGCTTACAAATTGCGTTACACTTTTAAAAGATTATCCGGATATACGAGATGTACTCGAGGAGAAGTATTCCTATGTAATGGTTGATGAATATCAGGATACAAACAGGGTGCAGGCCGAGTTAGTAAAATATCTTACACTTAAAAAACGAAACGTAATGGTTGTTGGTGATGATGCTCAATGTATTTATTCCTTTCGGGGTTCGACCATTGAAAATATCCTGAAATTTCAGGATGAATATCCCGATTGTAAAGTTATAAAACTGGAGGAAAATTTTCGAAGCACACAGCCAATTCTCAATTTGGCAAATGCAATTTTAAACAATGAATTGACTATTCCTGATCGTGAGAATAAAGAAGTGTTATGAGAAAATATACAAAAGTACTTTATACAAACAGAGAAGGTGGAACATTACCGCAACTTGTTGCAGCACAGACAGAAAATATGCAGTCACTGTATGTTGTACAAAAAATTCTTGAGTTTCGTGAGTCAGGTATTCAGCTGGAGGAAATGGCAGTTCTGTTTCGTTCGTCATTCCACTCATTCGATTTGGAAATTGAACTTGCTAAAGCAAATATTCCGTTTCGAAAATTTGGAGGGTTCAAATTTGTAGAAACAGCACATATTAAAGATATCATAGCGTACCTTCGTGTTTTAGAGAACCCGCAAGATGTTGTTTCATGGAATCGGATATTGTTGTTGCTTGAAGGTGTAGGACCCCGCACAGCAGAAAAAGTTATTAACGACATTCTTGAGAAACGTGTCAGAATGCTGAAGGAATATGCAGAACCGCTAACGGCTACTTCGAAATTTTGGATGGACTATAACAACTATCCTAAACCAGTACGTTCGTTGTTTGAGCTTCTTCGGAACACAATGGTGCAATTTACGACACCGGCAGAAAAAGTCTATAACATTATTCAGTACTATGAACCTCTATTAAAGAATAAGTACGAAGATTACATCAAGCGAAGAAAAGATTTGGATATTTTTCAGAACATTTCTGAAAGATATCAAACTGTAAGAGAGTTGTTGACCGATATTGTGTTGGAACCACCAACATCAAGCGTTGTTGATATCGAATCGCCAGGACCAGAGCGGGAATATCTTACACTTTCGACAATACATAGTGCTAAAGGATTGGAGTGGAAAGTTGTGTTTATTATTTATGCCCTCGATGGTCGTTTTCCTGCTGTCTACGCAGCAGAAGATTCGGAAGAAATGGAAGAAGAAAGGCGATTGATGTACGTTGCATGTACTCGTGCAAAAGATCATTTAATAATTACATATCCAATGAATATCTATGATCGCGATACCGGATTGATTCTCACAAAACCTTCTCGTTTCCTTGAAGGTATTGACGAACACTTACTTGAACCGTGGGTGGTAACTTAAGCGTAGAAAAGTAAAATAAACATGCTCATCAGTTCTTCACAGTGTGTAATTCTTGCTGCAGGAAAAGGGAACCGGCTACATCCATTTACCAATTTAATACCAAAAACATTACTCCCGATCAATAATAAACCAATACTGTATTGGTTGTTAAATGCTGTTTATTCCAGCGGTATTAATGATTGTGCTATCGTCGTTGGTTACAAAAAAGAAAGAATATATGAGTTTCTTTCAGATTTATTCAAAAAAAATATTGTAGTAATCGAAAATGAACTCTATGACTCAACAAACAATGCCTATTCATTGTGGCTGGCAAAGGAGTTTTGTCTCGATAATGGGAAACAAGATTCACCATTACTTCTTTTAGATAGTGATATCATTTTTGAGAGAGGTCTTCTTACAACCTTTTTAACGACATCAGTACCTGATTCAATTGTGATTCGGTCGCAGGGTGAGCACGACTCTGAGGAAATGAAAGTTGAGTTGTCTGAAGAAAAGTATGTTGTACGATTTGGCAAAGATCTTCCGATTTCGGAAACAACAGCGGAGTCTGTTGGTATTGAATGGTTTAGTTCTCACACAAAGAAACGATTGTTTGAAATTCTTGATGAGAGAATGATAAGTGAAGCAGGGAAAAACGAGTTTTATGAGAATTCGTTTCAACAACTTATTGATGAGGGATATAAACTATCTGCTTACAATGTTGGAAGTTCAAATGTTTTAGAGATCGATACAATGAAGGATTATTACAGAGCTATGCAAATAAGAACTGAATGAAGAGAAGAGTTTTATGTAAAACTAAAAAGCCCTTCTGCATGTTTAACAGAAGGGCTTTTTGTTAATGTGGAAGTAAAAAATTTACTTTGCTTCAGCATCAGCTTCGACAATATCGCCGCTTTCGCGTTTGCTTTGCCATATTGACCAACCAATGGCTGCAGCAGCAACAACAATGACAATGATACCAATGATACGTGCTGTAGCGATTAATTCTTCGCTAACAGTTGGAGCAACAACGTTATAGCGAAGAACAAGGCCTAATGCCAAGAGGCTGACCATATTCATTACTTTGATAAGTGGGTTAATCGCTGGTCCTGCTGTGTCTTTCAAAGGATCCCCGACAGTATCGCCGGTTACGGCTGCCTTGTGAGCTTCTGAGCCCTTTCCACCGTAGATACCATCTTCGATCATCTTTTTGGCATTGTCCCATGCACCACCAGCGTTAGCCATAAATACAGCCAGTAACTGACCCACGAGAATCATGCCTGCTAGGAAACCACCGAGTGCATAAGGTCCAAGTATAAATCCAACAAGTATAGGAGTCATAATTGCTAAGAAACCTGGACCAATGAGTTCTTTTTGAGCTGTTGTCGTACAAATATCAACGACACGGCCGTAATTTGGCTTTTTGGTGCCTTGCCAGATTTCCGGATCACGGAACTGAACGCGGCATTCTTTGACGATGTAGTATGCTGCACGTCCAACAGCTCGGATGAGCATGCTGCTGAAGAGGAAGGGTACAGCACCTCCAATGAGGAAACCGATGAAAACTGTCGGATCGGCGACTGTGATTTTTCCTGCTTCGGCAAGGTATTGTGTTACAGTCATCAAATTAATTTTGTCTTCACTGCCAACAGCAATAACTGCTATAAAGCTGGAGAAAAGAGAGACTGCTGCGATAACTGCAGAACCAATTGCAATACCTTTTGTTTCAGCTTTTGTTGTATTACCAACAGCATCAAGATCTGCAAGAATTTGTCGTGCACGTTTATAACTTCCTGGTTTCTCTCGTTCCATTTGTTCTTTATCGTAGCCCATTTCGCCAATGCCATTGGCATTATCTGCTACAGGTCCGAAGACGTCCATAGAAATTGTATTACCAGTAAGGGTAAGCATTCCGATACCAGTCATTGCAACGCCATAAGCAATGAACATGGGGGGAGTACCGGCATATGTCAGAACAGAGAGGAAAATAGCAACAGCAATAATAATAATTGCAGCAACTGTGCTTTCATAACCAACAGCAAATCCCTGAATGATATTAGTTGCATGACCTGTCTGGCAAGACTTAGCAAGACTTTGCACCGGTTCATGTTTTGTATGTGTATAGTAGCTTGTGACTTTGTTGAGTGCAACAGCCAGGAATATACCAATAAGAGTTGTTATTGCAGGTCTCATATCAAGTCCGGCAATTCCAAAGTTTGCCCACCATGGAAGTTGTGTCGGATCCCCATTTGGGAAACCAGCTGCTGCCATGGGGTTACCAGCAAGGTATGCTGCATCAAAATATAAATAGAAGAAACCAAGGGTGACAAATCCAACGATACTGATAATAGATCCGATCCAAAATCCTCGATGTACACTTTTAAGTGCAGTATCGGATGTATCCTCTGGACCCGCTTTTACTGTGTAAGTACTGATGATAGATCCTAAAACACCAATACCACGTACAAGCAATGGGAAGATAACACCTTTGTGACCAAAACTTGCCATACCGAGGATCATTGCTGAAACGATGGTAACTTCATAACTTTCGAAAATATCTGCAGCCATTCCTGCACAGTCACCAACGTTGTCACCAACGTTATCGGCAATTGTTGCAGCATTTCTGGGATCATCTTCGGGAATATCTTTTTCAATTTTACCAACAAGGTCTGCACCAACATCGGCTGCTTTTGTGTAAATACCACCTCCAACACGCATAAACAACGCCAGAAGTGTTCCACCAAAACCAAAACCAAGTAATGCTTCGTATGCTTGTTCACCGAAGACAATAAAAATTAGTGTTCCACCTAAAAGTCCTAAGCCGTCAGTGAGCATCCCTGTGATTGTACCAGTACGATAACCGAGTTGGAGTGCTTCACCATAGCTACGTTTTGCAGCAGCAGCAACCCGAAGGTTTCCTTGAGTAGCTAAACGCATTCCGACAAATCCAACAAGCCAGCTAAAGACCGATCCCATTAAAAATGCACCGGCACGGCCCCAGCGAAATGCATCTTCAGCTCCGGTATAAGTGATATATAACAAAATGGTAATAATAATAATTAATGGACCAATTTTTCGGAACTGAGCTGCCAGGTATGCATTGGCACCTTCACGCACTGCAGCAGCAATTTCCTGCATTTTTGGTGTTCCTTGGTCAGCCTTCTTTACCTGATTAACAAGAAGTAATGCATATAATAAACCTGCTATTGCTGTGGCAAGTACTGCAAGTATAGCAACTACTTCGATTGTGGTAAAGCGAGGATCAAAGAACATTGCAAAAGGTTTGAATGTTTCATGTTGAGCACCTTCACAATCGGAAGATGTATTTGTTAAACCCGTATAGGGCATAAATACAAACGCGGCAACAAAGAATATCATCATAGCAAGAAGATAATTCCTTCGTGCGCGGTTTGAGCTCTTTGCAAATAATTCTCTCAGACTATTCATATGAACATCCTGATATTAGTTAATGATTAGTTGACTAGACAAAATTTTTGGAGTGATTGAACAAAGAAAAGACACACGCTTTATCTTTTCTCTGCCCGAATCAAACTCAAACTATAAAATCCTGCCAACTTTCTAAAAAATCAAGATACTTTAGACAATTTTCATACAAAATTTTTTGTTTCGAAAATAATCTTGACTATAAAAAAAGAATTTACTATAGTAAAGCAGTATGAAGAAGGCAATTACATATCGAAATAATAGTCGGAATTGGTGGTGGTGCTGGCGTATGTCCACGCTTCCACCGATAGTCTGACTTCGGTAGAATAAGCAAAAAAAGGTGGAAACGTGGACTGAGCGTTCCCACCTTTTTTTGTGTACATCCTTCCAAAAAAGTGGGAACCTCTCCATAAAAGATTTCACCAAATCAATTTAATAATTAATTCAGAGTTGTGCAGGTGCACAACAGTAACATTAACTTATACAGGAGGATTTTATGCAGCGTAAAATAACACTTGAGGAAAGGGATATTCCAACGCATTATTATAACGTGCTGGCAGATTTACCAACGCCGCTTGATCCACCCTTGCATCCGGCAACAAAGCAACCGGTTGGACCTCAGGATTTAGCAGTAATTTTTCCAATGGACCTTATAAAACAAGAGGTGAGTACTGAACGGTACATCGAAATACCTGAGGAAGTTCGCGATGCTTACAAAAAATACCGTCCAACTCCTTTGTATCGTGCATATGAACTTGAAAAAGCTTTAGATACACCAGCGCATATATACTATAAATATGAAGGAGTAAGTCCTGCCGGAAGTCATAAACTCAATACAGCACTGGCACAAGCATATTATAATAAAAAAGCAGGTATTAAACGTATTGCAACTGAAACTGGTGCTGGTCAGTGGGGAAGTTCCTTAGCGCTAGCATGTAAAGAGTTTGGTTTGCTGTGTAAAGTTTATATGGTAAAAGTAAGCTATGAGCAAAAGCCCTACAGGCGCTCGCTTATTCAAACATGGGGAAGCGAAGTTGTACCCAGCCCAAGCACAGATACAAAAGCAGGCAGAGATATTCTTGCAAAAGATCCAAACTCCCGTGGCAGCCTTGGTATTGCAATTAGTGAAGCAGTTGAAGATGCTGCTTCGCGTGAAGACACTAATTATTCGCTTGGTAGTGTTTTGAATCACGTGCTTCTCCATCAAACAATTATCGGACTCGAAGCAAAGAAGCAAATGGAAATTGCCGGTGAATACCCTGATATTGTTATTGGATGCGTCGGAGGTGGTTCAAACTTTGGAGGGATTGCACTTCCGTTTGTTAAAGAAAATTTTGAAGGCAAAAAAACCCGCATTATTGCTGTCGAACCAAAATCTTGTCCTTCTCTGACAGGTGGTGAATATCGTTATGATTTCGGTGATGTTGCCGGATTAACTCCATTACTCTTAATGTACACCTTGGGACATGATTTTATGCCACCGGCAATTCATGCAGGTGGACTCCGTTATCATGGTATGGCTCCTATTGTCAGTAAACTTTTTAAAGATCGATTTATAGAAGCTCAGGCGTATGATCAAACGGAAGTGTTTGAAGCTGGTGTACTCTTTGCAAGAACAGAGGGAATTGTTCCAGCACCTGAATCATCTCATGCAATCAAATCCGCAATTGAAGAAGCCAAAAAAGCAAAAGATGAAGGAACTAAAAAAGTTATTCTTTTCAATCTTAGTGGTCATGGCTTACTCGATTTAGGTGCATACGATGCGTATTTTGCCGGTAAACTTAATGGAAACAATGGATCAAAGTAATAAATAACTGGTGCAGTGTCTGCACTGTACCAGTTCTATTATAATAAACTGCAAGAGGGTGTTATGATTTCGTTCGAACAATTTAATGAAGTAAGTAAAGCCTATAATGTTATTCCTCTTACATACACGATGTTAGCTGATGTACATACGCCTGTTTCTCTCTACATGGCATTTCGTAACGAAAAAAAGGTATCTTTTCTTCTTGAAAGCGCCGAAGCAAATGAGCGTATTGGCCGGTTTTCTTTTCTCGGTTGTGATCCTCTCTTCTTCGTTCAATCATACGGCAATGAAGTAACAATACTGAGAAAAGAATCTGTTGAGCGGCGTAAAAGTAGTATTACTGAAGTATTAAAAGAACTCTCTGCATCATTCAAACAATACCCACTTGCAGAGTTGGGAGGATTTTGTGGCGGATTCCTTGGCTATGTTGGTTATGATACTGTTGCACAATTCGAACGTATACCACTGCCTGTTAACAAACCCTACAATCAACCTGATGCTCTCTTTGGTTTTTTCGATACAATTATACGCTACGATCACCGTAAGCATTTGATTACACTTATCCACAACGTACTGCTACAACCCGATATACCAATCGAACTCCAGTATCAAAACGGAAAGAAAAAAATTGAAGCACTAAAAAAACAAATTGAAATAATCCCAACAAACTGTGAATTATTTTCATTTAAAAAACCTGAAGAACAACACGATCATCAACACTTTGAGCAAATGGTGGAGCGCGCGAAGCATTATATTTATGAAGGTGATATTTTTCAGGTAGTTTTATCACGTCGTGTATCGATGGAATATATTGGCGATACGTTTCCTGTCTATCGTGCACTTCGGCTTATCAATCCTTCTCCCTATCTCTTTTACCTTGATTTTGATTCTGTCAAACTTATCGGTTCTTCGCCTGAAATTTTAGTACGTGTTGTCAACAAACATGTCGAAGTTTTTCCAATTGCGGGTACTCGTAAGAGGGGGGAGTCAGTAGAAGATGATTTAAAACTTGAAGAAGAACTTCGAAATGACGAAAAGGAGCTCGCCGAACACCACATGCTGATCGATTTAGGTCGGAATGATGTCGGACGAGTTTGTGAGGTTGGTAGTGTGCACGTACCTGTTAATAAGCGAATTGATTACTATTCGCACGTTATGCACCTCGTCTCTGAAGTACATGGTACACTGCGGAGTGATTATACAAGTATTGATGCACTTCAGGCATGTTTTCCGGCTGGCACTGTTACCGGCGCTCCTAAAGTAAGAGCAATGGAAATAATTTCGGAACTCGAAAAAACATGCCGCTGCATCTATGCAGGTGCTGTTGGTTACGTCGGCTTTGATGGGACACTGGACATGTGTATAGCAATACGCACAATTGTTGCAACCGAAGGGCGGCTTCACATACAGGCTGGTGCTGGTATTGTTGCCGATTCGGTACCATATAAGGAGTACCTCGAAACACAATCGAAAGCAAGCGCTTTGATAGAAGCAATTCGTCTTGCTGCATCTGATTTTGACTTACGTCTCATTCGAAGAGGTGTTGCATGATTGTCGTTATAGATAATTACGATTCGTTTACCTACAACCTCGTACAAATTGTAGGTACTTTGACCAACACTGTGAAGGTTTTTCGGAACGATACAATAACAGTAGCAGATCTTGAGGCTTTAAAACCTCATGGTATTATTATTTCACCTGGTCCTGGTCGGCCGGAAGATGCCGGTATAACAATGGAAACAATAAAAGCACTCGGACACAAAATTCCTATCCTCGGTGTTTGTCTTGGTCATCAGGCTATTGGTGCTGTTTTTGGAGGCAACGTTGTACATGCGCCGAGTCTTGTTCATGGTAAAACATCTGATGTATTTCATAACAATGCACCTGTTTTTCGGAATATACCTTCTCCATTTCAGGCAGGGCGTTACCATTCACTTGTTATATCCCCTGATAACTTCCCAAATGTACTCGACATTATTGCAGAGACTAGTGATGGTATTATTATGGGAGTTCAACACAAAATATATCCTGTCACCGGTGTTCAATTCCACCCTGAATCAATATTAACTCCCAACGGACCCACAATACTTTCAAATTGGATCAGAGGAGTACAACAATGAAATACTATATTGAAAAATGTCTGAATCGTGAACACCTTACAACTGCCGAAGCTGCAGAAGCACTTGATTATATAATGTCCGGGAAAGCAACAGATGCTCAAATAGCAGGATTACTTATTGCACTTCGAGCAAAAGGCGAAACAGTCAGCGAAATAGTTGGATTTGCAACGACGATGCGTCAGAAAGCGGTTTCTATCACTATAGAAGATCCAACCGCGATTGATATGTGCGGTACCGGTGGAGATGGGTCTAATACATTTAATATTTCAACTGTTGCATCGTTTGTGGTTGCCGGTGCGGGTGTAACAGTTGCAAAACATGGTAACCGTTCAGTCTCAAGTCAGTGTGGAAGTGCAGATCTGTTAAGTGCTTTAGGAGTTAATATTGATCTTGAACCCCAAAAAGTTGCTGATGCAATTAATAAAATTGGTATAGGATTTCTATTTGCACCAAAATTTCACCCTGCTATGAAACACGCTGCTAAAGCAAGAACGGAACTTGGCGTTAAAAGTATTTTCAATATGCTTGGTCCGATTACAAATCCGGCAGGAGTACGCAGACAATTAATAGGAACCTTCCATCCGACAGTCGCTGAAAAAATAGCACATAGTCTACTTCCTCTCGGGGCAAAACATGCATGTGTTGTATATAGTTCCGATGGAGTTGATGAAATAACGTTATCAAATCAGACTTCTATCTACGAAGTAAAAAACGCAACACTGGAACAAGTATATGAAGTCAATGCGAAAACATTTGGATTAAAAGAATACCCTTTGAAGGTACTTCAGACATCAGGGAAAGAAGAAAATGTTTCTATAGCACTGAGTGTTTTGAAAAACGAAGCCTCACCTGCCCGCGATGTTGTAGTTGCAAATGCAACGTATGGTATTTATGTATCCGGAAAAGCTGAATCGTTGCAACATGCAAAACAGATTGCAGAAGAGTCTCTGGAAAGCGGAAGGGCAATGCAAAAGTTGAAACAACTAATTGAATTTTCAAAAACAGCATGAATATTCTTGAAAAAATTATTGAACATAAAAAAATAGTTGTTGAACGTGCAAAACGTTTATATCCAGTAACTGAATTGAAAGATTCGGAACTATACTACCGGCAACCTATTTCAATGGTTGCTGCTTTAAACAAAGCATATCCGGGTATTATTGCTGAATCGAAAAAAGCTTCACCATCGAAAGGAATTTTAAGAAATAATTACCAACCATCAGAAATCGCAACGTCTTATTACAAAGCCGGAGCGACAGCAATTTCGGTTTTGACAGATGAAGAATTTAGGAGGGGTAACCTTCTACATCTTGCAGAGATTCGAAAAGACATTCCGTTACCCCTCCTTCGCAAGGATTTTATTATTGACTCTTATCAACTTCACGAGAGCAAAGCATACGGTGCTGATTGTATATTATTGATTGTGGCAGCTCTTTCTCCATTACAGTTCAACGAACTGTACAACGAGGCTCTTTCGCTTGGATTTGATGTATTAGTTGAAGTTCATACCGAATCAGAACTTGAAAAAATTCCGTTGCATTCAATGAAGTTGGTAGGAATAAATAATCGTGATCTTACATCATTTAACGTCGATATTACAACAACACTACGTGTTGCACGGAATATCCCTTCCTATATAGTACTTGTTAGTGAAAGTGGTATTCTCACAAAAGACGATATTCTGTTTTTATTACAAAACGGTGTGAAAAATTTTTTAATTGGCGAAGCCTTTATGAAGGCTCTTAATCCGGGAGCTGCTTTGCAAGCACTTCTCAAGGATGTGAGGGACGTGTGATGTTAGTAAAAATTTGCGGGATTACAAATATTGAAGATGCTCTTTTTGTCACTGAATGTGGTGCCGATGCGTTAGGGTTCATATTTGTGCGTACTAGTCCACGTTATATCGACCCCATAAGAGCACATACTATTATTGAAACTGTGCGTTGTTACTGTAGCTTAAAAAAAACGCTGTTTGTCGGAGTGTTTGTAAATTCATCCCGACAGGATGTTAATGAAGTATTAAAACAGTGTGCTCTTGATTGTTTGCAGTTTCATGGTGAGGAACAACCCTCAGATGTTGAGGGTTATTCTCAGAAGGTATGGAAAGCTTTTCGGGTATCTGATTCATTTGATTGCAGAGTTTTGACTCCATACAAAGTGCATGCGTATCTTCTTGATACATACGACGTTGCATTGTATGGCGGTACCGGCAAAACTTTTAATTGGCAAAAAGCAGTAGAAGCAAAAGCGTACGGAAATATTATTCTCAGCGGTGGCCTGAAACCGCAAAATGTTTTGAAAGCAATAGAGACTGTACAGCCGTATGGTATTGATGTCAATAGCGGAGTTGAATCAGAGCCGGGAAAGAAGGACCATCAAAAAGTTAAAAAACTCTTTGAACTATTGAAAACAAGGATGAAATAAAATGATAAAGCGATACAACGTTCCGGATAAACGAGGGTACTATGGTGCATATGGTGGAAAGTTTGTACCCGAAACATTGATCGAACCGTTACGTCAGCTCGAAGAACTGTATTATAAAGTAAAGAAAGAAAGAAATTTTCGAAAGGAATACCTGCACATTCTCAGAGAGTATGCAGGTCGTCCGACACCACTCACATTTGCAGAACACTTAACGAAACATTACGGTCGGGCACGAATTTATCTCAAAAGAGAAGATTTGTGTCATACTGGCGCACATAAAATAAATAATGTTGTCGGACAAATACTTCTTGCAAAACGATCGAACAAAAAAAGAATTATTGCCGAAACAGGAGCAGGTCAGCATGGGGTTGCAACCGCAACTGTTGCTGCAAAGTTTGGATTGCAATGTGTTGTATATATGGGAGAAGAAGATATTCATCGCCAGCAATTAAATGTTTACCGGATGAAAATGCTAGGTGCAGAAGTTGTGCCGGTTACGACAGGAAGTCGTACGCTGAAAGATGCAACGAGCGAAGCAATTCGTGATTGGGTAACAAATGTTGATTCAACATTCTATGTCATCGGATCTGTTGTTGGTCCACATCCATATCCTCAAATGGTAAGAGATTTCCAATCAATTATTGGCAGAGAAGTAACAAAACAATTAAAATTAATAGAACCATATAAAAGATTATTTCTTGTCGCTTGTGTGGGAGGTGGCAGCAATGCCGCGGGTCTCTTCTATCCATTTCTGACAACAAAAGCAACCATGATTGGTGTCGAAGCAGCAGGACTTGGTATTCATACCGGTCAGCATGCTGCAACACTTTCGAAAGGTTTGCCGGGTGTGCTCCACGGCTCACTCAGTTATGTACTCCAGGATCAGCATGGCCAGATTGCTCTGGCACATTCAATCTCAGCGGGTCTCGATTATCCTGGTGTAGGACCGGAACATAGTTATTTAAAAGACTCAAAGAGAGTTAAGTACGTTTCGGTTACAGATGAACAAGCATTAGAAGCAGCTAAACTACTGACACAACTGGAAGGAATAATACCGGCGCTGGAATCGGCTCACGCACTGGCATATCTCGAAGTAATGATAAAGCAAACTACTAACAAAGATTGTGTGGTTGTTAATCTTTCTGGTCGTGGCGATAAAGATATGACAACGTATATGGAGCGAATACAGTTATGATTAACCGGAAACTTGCAAAAAACAGAATTACTGAACACCTTGAAAAATTAAAATCAAACAATCGGAAGGCATTGACAATATTTTTAACAGCCGCTTATCCAACGCTTGACTCAACAGTACCACTTGCGCTTCTTTGTGCAAGTGCGGAAGTCGATATTCTGGAAATCGGTATGCCGTTTTCTGACCCTCTTGCTGATGGACCAGTTATTCAAAACTCGTCACAACAGGCGTTGAAAAATGGAGTAACTCTTCATATCATCTTTCATCAAATCAAACAAATCCGAAAACAATCTGAAATACCGATTGTTTTAATGGGCTATCTTAACCCTGTTCTTCGTTATGGAGTTGAAAAATTTTTCCATGATGCATATAGTGCTGGTGTTGATGGTCTTATTTTACCGGAAGTTCCTCTCGAAGAAAGCTCTCAGTATCGGGCACTTGCAGATAAATACTCAATTGCCCTTATTCAACTGGTTACTCCAACCACTCCTTCCGGTCGGGTAACGTTGCTTGACCAGGCAACACGTGGATTCCTTTATTGTGTTTCTGCTACTGGAGTAACGGGCCATACGGGAAGCGAAAGCGTAATCCGAAAACATGTGGAAAGAATTAAAACATTAGCAAAAAATCCCATACTTGTTGGTTTTGGTATTCAGTCACCTCAACAGGCAGCAATGGTAGCACGATATGCAGATGGTGTTATTATCGGAAGCGCCTTTATTAAACGATTGAATGAATCGAGAGATAAGAAAGACTTATCTGTACTCTATAATTGGCTTCAATCTTTTAAGAATGTATTGTAAAAATATCGATTCTTTCTCTTGACATTCTACATATTTGCATCTATATTCACTCTGCGTGTGTTTAGTGTGTAAGCAGTCTCATTTTTTAATCAGGTATTTTTATTGGTAATTTTCGGTATAGAAATATATATCAAAGTTTCAAATAAATGTTTATCCTATCTTTTTTTATGAGAGGGTATAGTGTATGGATACGTTCATCTTTTTTAAAAGGGCTTTCGTAATACTGTTTTTTTCTGCAACACTAGTCAATGCTCAGAATATCTTAACAGGTACAGTTACCGATGCATCAACAGGTGATCCTTTAATTGGCGCAAATGTGGTTGTTACAGGTACTTCCTTGGGGGCTGCAACCGATTTATACGGAAAATTCAGAATTGTTGGTATTCCTAATGGCGAATATGTTATTAAGGTCTCTTACATTGGGTATGAGGCAAAGACGATAACAGTAAGATTTTCCGGAAAAGAAGAAAAAGTTAATCTCCAACTGGCACCCGAAGCAATTGAAGGTCAGGTTGTTGAAGTGTTCGGACAATTGCGTGGCCAGATGGCAGCTATTAACCAACAAATTTCAGCACAATCCATTGTTAATGTAGTTTCTGAAGAGAAAATTAAAGAACTGCCAGACGCAAATGCTGCAGAAGCAATTGGTCGCTTACCTGGAGTTTCACTCATACGTTCAGGGGGAGAAGCAACAAAAATTGTATTACGTGGTTTGAGTTCAAAGTTTAGTAATATAACAATTGATGGTGTTAAAATTCCCAGCACCGAAGCTACAAACCGTGGTGTCGATTTAAGTATGATTTCTCAGGGTGCATTATCTGGTATTGAATTGTTTAAAGCGTTAACGTCGGAACAGGATGGTGATGCAATTGCAGGGACGGTAAATCTCGTAACCAAAAAAGCTCCCGAAATACGTGAAATCCGTATTGAAGCAAAAGGAAACTACAATCACCTTATGAACTCAGCACGTCAGTATGATGTATCGGGAAAATACGGAGAACGATTTTTCAATGATTTCCTTGGAGTACAGCTTACAGCAAATACTGAAAGAAAAATCCGAAGCAATGAACGTTACGATCTTGACTACACACAGGATCAGCCGGATACACTTGGAATATACCGGAATTATTACATTAACAACTTTAATTTGCAGTTTATCGATGAAGTAAGAAAACGCAATGGTGCAGGCATTCTTCTCGATTTCAATACACCTGATGGTGGTTATGTAAAACTGAATAATATGTTTAGTAAAACAGAACGAAATTATACTATTTACCAGAGAAATTATCCCTTCTCTACTGATATAAGATATGGAGCACGTGTAATAGATGAAAATTTGCGTACGATTAATTCATCGCTTCAGGGAAATAATACGTTGTATGATATTGGTATGAATTGGGGATTATCGTTTGCACAGTCCGATAATGAAAGGCCGTTTGATTTCTATATTGATTTCCTTGAACCAAACTCGCCTACATCGGGTTTAAAACCTGGTATGCCACAGATAAAAGAAAATCCTGAACATCTAATGAATTATGCATGGAATAACTTTAGTGCTGCGGCGTGTAGTGTTGCTTATTCACGCTACCTCCGTGTAAAAGAAATTGAACGTTCTGCTTTTCTTACCTTAAATAAAGCCTATAGTCTTTCAGCACTATTTTCAGGTGAAGTAAAAATTGGTGCCAAGTATAAGGAAAAAGGACGATCGAAATCATCAAACGAACTTCAAGCTCCATATTGGTTAGGATACTGGCGACCGACTGTTCTAACAGCTCAAGGAACAGTGATTCCAAAAGCATTGTATGATACACGTTTCGACAGGTTCTACAGAGATTATTTAACTACAGGTAATAAAATGGCATTGGCAGCAGATTTCCTTGATAAACCACAAGAGAAATCACGTGATCTTTTCGATAAATATACTCTTACTCCTTTGCTTAATAGTACTGCAGTACGGGAATGGTACTATCTTAATATAGACGGCTATGATGCCAGCGGTGGTAGTCTTGCATCAGAATATTATGCAAATCCACTGGTAGCAATAGAAGACTATGGAATTAAGGAGCGAGTAACAGCGGCGTTTATCTCGAACTCATTAAATATCGGTCAGTTTGCAACACTCTATACCGGTTTGAGAGTAGAACAGGAACGGAATACTTATAATTCAAAATTTTCTCCGGAAGATATAAGTGGCTTCCCGATTACGGCAGCTAATATCGTCGATACATCTGCAACCCATGTCGAAACTATTTACCTGCCAAATATTCAACTTGTACTTCGTCCAACAGATTTTATGAATGTACGTCTTGCTGCATACCGTGCCTTAGCACGTCCTGACTTCAATATGAGACTGGTGCAATATGTAGCATATAAATCGACTGCAACTCCAACTTTAACAATAGGTAATCCGAACCTGCGTACAGCCAAAGCATGGAACTATGAATTGAATACATCATTCTTCGGAGATAAAGTCGGACTTGTGAGTATTTCCGGTTTCTATAAGGAAATCAAAGATATGTATCTTACCCTCAATGGATTAACAACTGTTGGCGATTCTCTTATAAGAACGTTGGGAATAGAGGTAAAACGACCAACTCAGGTTATAACAGGCGTTCACGCCCTCACAACTTCATACAATTCACCAAAACCAACAAAAGTATGGGGAATTGAATTTGAACATCAGGCCGATCTCACCTTTTTGCCAGGTATGTTACGGAATATTGTGTTGAACTACAATTTCACAATCTGTCGGTCTGAAACCTATGCATATTCATCGAGAGTAGGTTCTCGGCTAGACTCTGTATTGGTTCGTGGTCGGTGGCAGTATATTAATATTCCGATCAATATCATCGAACAGCGGAAATTAAGCTCAGAAGGTCAGCCGAATGTTTTCGGCAACGTATCATTAGGTTATGACTTGGAAAACCTTTCCTTCCGTGTCTCAGCATTTTATCAAGGGCAATATAATAATTCAATCTCTGTAACCGGCTTCTCAGATCAGGTTGTTGAGGAATTTATACGGGTTGACTTTGCTGCTAAATACCAGCTTACGCATGCCATTGCACTTATTATGAACATCAATAATCTCAACAATGTATCTGATAAAACAGCAATTGAAAACAGAAAAACAGGTTGGCATTTACCTGATTCCCGTGAACTCTATGGTATGACAATGGATGTTGGAGTGCGTGTGTCGTTGTAATCTCTAAATAACAATAATTAACAACAATATAAGGAGGAAGTATTATGAAGCTGCGTTATGTGTTTTGTTTCTTATTTCTGATACCCCTTTTTCTGAATGCACAGGAAGAGCCTTTGGTGTTAGACGACTGGAGTACTTCGCAACAGTATCTGAACGACTTGATCGCAGCAGATACTGCAGCAAATGGGTGGAACCCAAACAGAGTCTATGTTTTGAAGCGCGATGGTATTTATTTGTGGAAAGCTTCATTTGTTGTAAAAAGCGGTGTTACTTTAAAAATTCGTTCTGATATGGATTTCAATAAACAATACAAACCGACGATATATCTCTACCCGACAGGTGCTGGTAGCAACCCATGGAACCCACCTGGAAATATGGTCAGTTTATATGGCACGATTGATTTTAAAGATTTAATCATTTCTGGTTATTATGAACCCATTGATACGAACCTTAATAACTTACAGGGTGCGCTTATTTCAGTACCAGCTGCTGGAGCAGGTGCAAGTATTTATATTGATAATTGTATTATATCCAATTCTAATGGTAACCATATTCGTACAGATGGAGCACCAAACGTTGTGAAAGTAACGAATAGTATTTTTGCTAATATGGGTTTCCTTGGTAAATCAAATCTCGGTGCTGGTAAAGGAATAGATTTCCGGAGTGTTTCTGTTGATTCAGCTATTATCGAGAATTGTACATTTGTAAATTGGCAGGATCGTGTAATTCGACATTTCCAGAGCACAGCTCCTATTAAATATTTAAAATTTAATCATAATACTCTCGTTAACGGAATGTCATACCACGGATTGTTGTCTCTTGGAAGAGTTGGAGAAAAAGTTATCATTACAAATAATCTTTTCCTCGATCCTTTCGCTTTAGGAAATGACACGGATCAGGTTCGTCAGTCTGAATTTACAGATAGTGGCGAAAAAGATTCTTTTGGTAATCCACGAATGACCTGGATAATGTCCGTTCCAAACGATACAACACAATGGATTGTTTCCAACAACTACTATGGTATTTCTGATTCAGGACAGGCATTTTATAACGATTATGCTTCTGCTGGTGTTACAAGCGAAGGTTCTCCTCTAACATGGCACATTAATTCCAAACTTGGTGCTGATTCAATCAATGCGTTCAAAAAAATTACAATTCGTATGCAGAATATACCAATGTTGATGACAAAAATGATGAGATGGTACCGTGATCCAAACGGAGGTAATAAAACCAAGAGTACATCAAAATTTGTAAAAGATGAAAATGGTAGGTGGATTTTTGATTATGACAGAAGAAAAGTGGAGTATTTCAATGATACTCTTAGTTGTAACTATTATGCATCAGAACAACCCGTTAGTACTGATGGTAAAGTTGTTGGTTCTACAGATTGGAAATATTTGGGTGTAGTCTCTGTCAACAACCAATCTCTTATACCAAACCTTTTCTCTTTAGAGCAAAACTATCCGAACCCATTTAACCCGTCCACAGAAATCAAGTATTCAGTTGCAACAGCAGGTCAGGTTACCATTAAAGTTTATGATCTCATAGGGCGCGAAGTTGCAACACTTGTTAATGAGGTAAAGCAACCGGGAACATACACTGCACAATGGAATGCCAACAGCTTCGCAAGTGGTGTATATTTCTACAAAATGAATGCAGGAAACTTTACCGATATAAAGAAGATGATATTAATGAAATAAGTATTTGTTGTTTTCAACTTAAATCGAAGCCCTTTGATGAAGAATCAAAGGGCTTTTTTATTATAATAATGAGTTTCCTCCATTTGGTTAATATTAGTCATCTTATAAAATTTCAAATTGTGTTTTTTGAATAAAATCAAGATTAATTCAGTGGTACAGCACTTGATAAAAAGACACTAGATTTTCTTCCATCCATTGGCCCGAACGTTCCCGGTCTAGCCTTCAACCGGTTGGTTCGGGCCCCTTCCTTTTAAAAAGAGTATGATGGAGCAAATCATTGTTCAACAGAAGAATATTAGCCATTGAAAATTTGAATTCCTTTGTTTTCAGTGGAATTCATGGTTTAAAAGATGGCATTATGCTTGAAGTAGAGAAGATGGAGGATAATATAAATGAAAGTGGCAGCATTTTTACCAGCAAAAGGCACAAGCAACAGATTGCCAAATAAAAATACAATGTTGCTTGATGGTGAACCGTTGTTTCTCCGGAGCCTTAAAAAACTTCTTCAGAGTAAAGAGATTGATGAAGTATTTCTCGATACAGAATCACACGACATTATTGAGATGGCTTCAGAAATTAAGTGTAAAATTTTACATCGCGATCCTTCTCTGGCTTCGAATAATACAGATGGGCATACCTTGTTTTATAATGAAGTACTTCATACAAATGCCGATATTTGTATACAACTTCTTTGTACTAGCCCCTTTATTAAAATTGAAACTATAGAAGAAGCTATAGCTATTCTAAAAAATTCAAATGAGTATGATTCAGTAGTAGCAATCCGCAAAGAAAAACAATATCGGTGGAATGGTTACCAGCCTGAATACCCGATAGACCGGATACCAAATAGTATAGATTTACCTGATACAATTATTGAATCAATGGGGCTTTACGTTGTAAGGAGAGAAACAGCTCTTCGATTAAAAAGAAGAATTGGGGAAAAACCATATCTACTGGAAATAGAACCACTTGAAAGCATTGATGTAAATTGGCCTAAGGATTTTGAACTGGCAAATCTTATTGCCGTTGGTTTGCGGGAAAAGGAGAGGAGGTTGTTCAATAATATTAAACTTCTTCTGACAAGCGCTCTCCTATCGGATATTTTAGATGATTTGAAAATGGATGGTGTCCTATCTCGTGATTTTAGGGTAAATATACCAGATGCAAAAATTTTGGGTCGTGCAAAAACAATGCAAATAGATGCCTGTACTGATGACGATGACTTTAAGAAAATATATGATAGCCTTCATTTATACGATCATGTTGTTTCGAATGATGTTATTGTTGTCGCGAACCATTCCCCTGGGTATGCATTTTTTGGTGAACTGAATGCTAACCTTGCAATACGTGCAGGTGCTGTCGGCGCGGTTATCGATGGTGTAACAAGAGATACACGTGAAACCCAAATGATGAACTTTCCTGTATTTGCAAAAGGAAATTACTGTAAAGATACACGAAAACGAGGGATCGTTACATCGAAAAATAAAACTGTAGTCATCGATGGCATACGAATACATAAGGATGACCTTATTTTTGCAGATAGAGATGGGATTGTTGTCATTCCAAGACAAATGGAAAAACAAATACTTGACGAAGCAATGGAGAGAATGAAAAACGAACGTCAGATACTTATTGATATTGCACGGGGAATACAAACAGATGAATTGGTCCAACGATATGGTTTCTTCTAAAAAAACGAATCTTCGTACATGCCTTTTATCGTGTTATAATCTCAACGATGAAATGGTTTCAACACTCAACGAGCTCTATGCTTTTTTATTGGAGAGTAATATCTATCTAATCATCATTAGTCAAATACAACATTCTGATGTATTAGCACCATGTATTGTTGTTCCATATTCGTTTAAAGAATTTTTTAAAGTTACAGATAAGAATGGCGATATTTCAAAGTATAATATTTCTATAAAAGATGAACTTATTGAGCGTGATATTTTATTGCATAATGCTCCGGAATCAGAAAGAGAGTTCTATAGAGAGGGATTTTCAGAAGCATTTCGTGTTTATGACAATATTGTAAATACACTTCTGCCGGCTTATGGAATGGTATGGGGATCTACGTTTCCTCAATCGTTGTTGTTAAGAGAGGTGTTGAGAAATAAAGGAATTCCTGTGTTTGTAATTGAACGGGGATTATTACCTCAAACCGTCATGGTTGAGTTCAATGGCCATGGTGTCGAATCATCGATTTTTACGGATAATGATTTATGGAGTCAATGGAAAAAAACATATGAGGAAAAACGCTATTCACTGATAAAAAAATATTATTTATCTAACAGACCGGAAAAATATAACCAGGGACAATTCAGAACTCTTTATGAAATTCGCAGGAAATATAATATTACAGAAAAAAATGTAATTCTCTTTTTGGGTCAACACGACGGATGGAGTGGTTTGCTCCCACGTAACTGTGAACTATCCTATAAAAACTCACCCTGGTTTAGTTCTACAAAAGAAGCATTGAAAGCGCTTCTTACAACAATTACACAATTCGATGATACGGTACTAATTTTTAAACCACATCCGCACGATCGTGTAACATACGATGATATATCTCATTCTCAACTACGTATTATAACGGACGAAAATCTTCATTCGCTATTATCACTTGCTGATATAGTTGCAGCAATCTCCACTACAGCTCAGTTTGAAGCGTTGTTATATGAAAAGCCAATAGTGCTTTTAGGTAATAGTCAATTAAGTGGAAAAGGTATTGCATATGAATATAACGAAAACATTGACCTGAAAGTGCTTGTAGAACAAGCATTGACACGTGAGAACTTTGGAGAACATCAGTTTTATGGAAAAGTTTTTATCGATGGGATATTCCAGAATTTTCTCTATGCTACGAACGAAAAAGTACCAACACGATATCGTATAAAGGATTTAGCCCGTCGAATTGAGTCGGAAGCACTTACGGAACAGAACACAAACTTTAATCCGTCTGATATCTGTTCTTTGAATTCAATGCTTGCTCCATATTCAATACAGATTTCACAGGCTGATAAGAATCTGAAGACATTCTCGCAACAGCAAGTGGACCCGAAACTAATTGCCTTTTATCTCCCGCAGTTTCATCCGATACCGGAAAATGATCAGTGGTGGGGAAGAGGATTTACTGAATGGACAAATGTTACGAAAGCGGTACCGTTATTTAATGGTCATCACCAGCCTCACCTGCCATCTGAATTAGGCTTTTATGATTTGCGATTGCCTGAAGTCCGGCGTGCTCAGGCTGAATTGGCACGGGAGTACGGAATTTCGGGTTTTTGTTACTGGCATTACTGGTTTAACGGAAAACAGTTACTTGAATATCCCGTGAATGCAGTACTGGAGAGTGGAGAACCTGATTTTCCTTTTTGTTTAGCTTGGGCTAATGAACACTGGTCCAGACGATGGAATGGTATGGATCAGGAAGTATTGCAGGAACAGGTATATGGTGGCGAGGAAGATGACAGAATTCATTTCAGATACTTATTGAATGCATTTAAAGATCCTCGCTATATAAAAATTGATGGGAAACCGCTTTTTTTAATTTATAATCCTGCACATCTTCTCAATCCGAGAAAAACTCTAAGTTTATGGCGTGAATTATTAAAGAAGGAAGGGATGAACAATCTTTTCTGCATTGCTATTAAATCACATACGGAATCATATCTTAAGAATTGGTGCGAAGAAGGGTTTGATGCTGAGCTGATATTTCAACCTCAATGGTCTTTAATTGGGGAGGATAGTATTTATGAAAAAAAACATTGTATCTATCCAAAGAAGGTAGGCGATGAATTAAAAGACTTAATTGTTGGAGATTATTCGCGTTTGTGGAAAGAATTTGCGAGAATGAACGTAACTTCCCGTTGCTACCCAACTGTGGTTCCACGATGGGATAATTCTCCTAGGCGTCAAAGGCAACCGGTAATACTGTATAATTCTTCTCCGGAGGAATATCAACGTTGGCTAACATTTGAACTTCAGCAGGTAAAAGAAAAATATCCAGAAGATCCATTGGTGTTTATCAATGCATGGAATGAATGGGCAGAGGGGAATCATCTGGAACCAGATATGAAATATAGGAGAGCATTCCTTGAAGCAACGAAAAAGGCACAAGTTGCTTCCCCAGAAAATATTGCAGAGTGTTATTGCGATGTTGCGATAAGTGCATTAAGACACAATGATGAAAAACTAGCAAACGATCTTATTAAAGCATCGCACAAGTATTTACCACCAGAGGAGATTAAAAAGATACTCGATACTAAATTGAAAAAGTATAATACCGATATTCGTATTCAAAATGCTGTTGCAGAATTCCGTCTGGGAAATTTCAGCGCAGCTAAACAGTTGTTAGAAAAACTCCTTTCCGAGCAGACGGATGAAGATCTACTTCGCATAAACCTGGCGTGTGTATATTTTGAACTACAACAGTATTCAAAAGCTATTGAATTATTGACACCACTGTTATCTGTTACTGAGCAAAGTTATGTATGGGTACTAGCTGGCGAATGTTTTGAGGCAATGAACAATTTCCAGCAGGCAATTGCTGCATATACGAAAGCAATAGCAGAACCCGGCGATCCGTATAAATGCAAAGCAAGAATTGAAGCACTTTGCAATCAACAGAGAGATGATGCGTTACAGATTATTAATGAACTAACCTCGATTATCATTCTTACATACAACAATAGTAATTATACAAAAGAATGTCTCGATTCTGTTTTTCAGTGGACCGATGTACCATTTGAATTGATTATTGTCGATAACGGTAGTACTGATAATACCGTTCAATTACTTGATAACTATGCTCGTAGCTATAGCAATATAACAATAATCAGAAATCTGGTAAATAAAGGCTTCCCTGCTGGAGTAAATCAGGCTCTTCATAACGCAAGAGGAGAATATATTATTCTTCTGAATAATGATGTTGTTGTAACTAAAGGATGGTTGCGCCATCTAATAGAAACAGCGAAACAGAATGACAAAATAGGTATAGTCGGGGCAGTAACCAATAATATCAGTGGCTGGCAGAAGGATAATTCGGCATGGTATGTTTCAAAAGAACACATGCAATTTCATGCTGAACAGACAGCGAGAAATTATAGAGGAGAATATTACGAAACAACCCGTGTGAGATTTTTCTGCACACTGCTTACACGTTCGTTGCTGACAAAGATTGGCGGACTTGATGAAATATTTACACCGGGAAATTATGAAGATGATGATTATTGTTTACGTGCTCAGTTAGCGGGATATTCTATTGTTATTGCTCGTGGAGTTTTTGTTCATCACTACGGTTCTGCATCGTTCACTGCTGAAGGGAAAGAAGCATTTCAAAATGTTCTGATTGAGAATTTAAAGAAGTTTAAAGCAAAATGGGGAATTACTCCGGAAGAAATTGGTGCTGGATCAAAACACTTTCGCCAATCTCCTGTAGAGTATCCGCTATGTAATGACGAATTGCGTGAAACAATTGAACGTGCGTTATACTATGTACATTGTAATAATCTGTTATGGGCAGTCGAATGGTTCGAAAAAGCTTTTGTTATATCAGAAGAATCAGGCAGATGGGTTACAGATGTCATCTCTAAAGAAGATGCATATAATCTCGTCGGAAAAATCTATCTAAGTTTCGAAAATCTTGAAAAAGCAAAATACTGTTTTGAAAAGGAACTACAGCTCAACCCGCAATCTTCGCGTGCATGTACAGAACTCGGACGCATATTCTGGCTTGCAGGATTGTATAAGCAAGCAAAAGTGATGTATGAATGGGCTGTGGTGTATAATCAGAATAACGAAAGAGCTATAAAAGGATTGCAGCAGTGTAATAAAGAACTTGGTTTTGCAGATGAACACAACACTTTGCTTGAGAATGAAACGCAAATAGCGCAGGAGAACTAAAGCAGGTGCTTAACAATAAAAAACCAACAATTAGTCTGGCAATGATTGTGAAAAATGGCGGTAATCAGTTCCGTGAATGCTTGCGTAGCGCAAAACCGGTCGTCAATGAAATTGTTGTAGGGGATACAGGATCTTCTGACAATACTATTGAAATAGCAAAAGAATTCGGGGCAAAAATACTCATTGTACCATGGGAAGATGATTTTTCTAAAGCCCGGAATACAGTACTTCGTCAATGTACTTCTGAATGGATACTTCAGCTCGATGCTGACGAACGCCTGATAACCCGTGACCCCTCTGTATTCTGTCGCCTTCTCCAACGTACAGATGCATATGGTTTTACGGTACAAATTGAGTCTAACGTTAGTAAAACAGGATGGGTTGCTGTTTCATCAGGATTACGGTTATTCCGGAATAATGCTGATGTATATTATGAAGGAGTAGTACATGAACAGGTTACTAATTCCATACAAAGACTTAACAAAAACATTTATAAATCCCCTGTCAGAATTGCGCATTGTGGTTACAGTGATAACAATACAAATGTGACAAAAGCAGAAAGGAATGTTGCTCTTATGAAAAAAGATATAGAACTCTATGGCGCTGATGTCGCAAAATTACTTCATCTCGGAATGGGACTTATTACCTTAAAGCAATACGATGAAGCAAAGAATATTTTGGAACAGGTCGCAACTTATCAGGACAATATCGTTAGAGCTCTTGCCTTTTCAATGCTCGGTCAGATTGCAAATGATGAACAACGCTTTGGAGATGTTCTGTATTATGCAGAGCAGTCGCTGAATCTCGTCCCGGTACAATACTATGCAAGAAAAATGAAGGCTTTTGCTCTTCTATCGAGCAAAGACTACGTTCAGGCTCTGCAGGTATTATGTGAATTGCAAACATTATTAGAAAAAAATGTCTCAAACAAAGATTTGTTTTATGATTCAATTCCATCACCAATAGAAGTTGATGAATTCATTGCTGTGTGTAAAGCAGAGCTTGGTAGGTATGACGAAGCATTTGATGATTTTATATGTATGTTCAACAAGTACTTAAATGTACCATCTACAGTGTTTGCTCATTTAAATAAATTGGTTCCACTAGTTGAACTAAACGACAAAAGACTTCGGAATACAGAAAAAGTTATAAAGAAAAGGCAGGATCAGGCTTTCTCTCTGTTAATTCTGTGGATAGAATTACTGTGTGCTTCTAAAAATTATCAGAAAGCAGAGTCAGAAGCTATAAAATATAAAATACCAAAAGAAATCTTCATAAATATAAAACTTCGCTGGTTGTTGGAAGAAGGATTACTGGATGAAGCATATAATCTTGTAAGCAGGAAATGAACAAAATGGGGTATAAACAATGAAAAAAAGTGTCATTGTAGTAAGGTTGAAAAAAATTCAAAGCCTATTGAAAAAAGGTAAAAACTTTGTCGTCACACTTAAGTTTTACATAAAGATGCCGATAATAGAAGTAGAGCAATAAATAAGCTCAAAATAAAAAGGGCAAGGAAGCCCGGAATAAATAACAAAAACCAATAACCAATAATTACACGGAGGTAATTATGGCATTCTCATCAGGTTCCCGCATTAACACCAATATTGCAGCTTACAATGCACTCAACGCGTTAAACAATGTTAACCGTGAGATTGGTGTACATCAGCTTCGCTTGGCTACAGGCAAGCGTGTCAATTCTGCTCAGGATGATGCATCCGGTTATGTGATTTCTAAAAAGATGGATGCACGAATCCGCACCTTAACAGTAGCTTTGGATAACATGGGTGATGCCCAGAGTGTACTGAGCACTGCCGAAAGCGGATATCAGACAGTTGCAGACCTTCTGGTGCAAATGAAGGAAAAACAAACACGATATATCAACGGAAGCTGGAGCACGGAAGAAAAACAGGCAATCGTTGCCGAAATGGAGCAACTACGGCAGGAAATTTTAGAAACGATCCAAAGCACAAAATTTAATGGTGTTGCATTAATGGATGGTTCGTTTGCTAACGTTACATTGGATGCCACCAGCACATTAAAAGTTGGCGATGTCGGTACCACTTATGCGGTTGTTACCGCTATTGATGTATCTTCTGCCAAAGCATCGACAACTTACAACATGAGTTCGGCAGGTGGATATGTAACATTAACAAATAATGCCGATCCAACCGATACTCAAACAGTGAGTGTCGCTGCAGCCTCAGCTCAGGGCGAAACTCAAACGCTCAATTTTGACAGGCTTGGTATCAAAATTTCTGTAATGT
>FWPV01004312.1_pt1 | contig 30621 bp, 20 predicted proteins | sample 2228371 | NCBI WGS metagenome assembly FWPV01 (sample SAMEA103939776, study PRJEB20133) | metagenome | reverse complement strand
CGGAGACGATTTTAACGAAGCGTTTTTCAAAAGTATTCTTGCAATCGGTCAGAAAGTGCCGCACAAAGGAGTTTTACTTAGCACGGGTACGCCCAAAAACAAAGCTGAATTGATTGATGAGCTTCTTGCACTTAAAAAACTTGGACTGAATTTTTACGGAACAAAAGGTACTGCCGATTTCTACAAAGAAAACGGTGGAATAGATATTCAGGTTTTATATCGTCCGTTTGATAATCAGGAACCAAGTATTTTAGGTTATATGGCAAATGGCATGATTGATCTTGTAATCAATATTCCCAAAACTTCTGAAAAAGTTGAACTTGATAGTGATTACATTATAAGAAGAAAAGCAGTTGATCTTAACATTCCGCTTTTCACAAACATTCAGGTTGCAAAAAGATTTGTTAAAGCATTAAAAAATTATTCGCCGGATACTCTTCCTGTTAAAAGCTGGGATGAGTACGTATAACGAACTTATAATTTAATTATTCCTGCCGTTTATCCTGAATATTTATCGCTTAAATAATTATTTTAAGTAATAAAATCAGAACAATTTAAGTTTTGTAAAACTATATTTTCTTAAAATCAGAAAGGATAAATGATGTTAAAAAGAATTCTTCTAATAATTTTTTTCCTCCTATCAGTCACAGTATCCGCCCAAAAATCAAATTTCGATCAAATTAAAAATATCGATATCAAGTACGAAAAATTTGTTCTTGATAATGGATTGACTTTGATTGTTCACGAAGATCACAAAGCTCCGATTGTAGCAGTAAATATCTGGTATCACGTTGGATCGAAGAATGAGAAAGAGGGCAAAACCGGGTTTGCACATTTGTTTGAACATTTAATGTTCAATGGAAGTGAAAACTTACAAGGAGAATATTTTGAAATAATGGAAAAGATTGGTGCAACTGATTTGAACGGCACCACTAACACTGATCGTACAAATTATTTTCAGAATGTTCCAACTTCTGCACTTGATATTGCTCTTTGGATGGAATCTGACAGAATGGGGCATTTACTCGGTGCAGTAACTCAGGAAATACTCGATGAACAGCGTGGTGTTGTTCAGAATGAAAAACGCCAGGGTGAAGATCAGCCATACGGAAAGGTGTGGGAACTGATTACGAAAAGTACCTACCCAAAAGGACATCCGTATTCATGGACAGTTATTGGTTCGATGGAGGATTTAAACGCTGCATCGCTGGAAGATGTTCACGAGTGGTTTAAAACTTACTATGGACCTTCAAACGCCGTAATTGTTTTAGCTGGTGATATCGATCCTCAGACAGCATTAGAAAAAGTAAAAAAATATTTTGGTGATATTCCTCCCGGTCCGCCAATTGCAAAGCATCAGGCATGGGTTCCCAAAATGACAGGATCTCACAGACAGATTTTGCAGGACAGAGTTCCGCAGGCAAGAATATTCAAAGTGTGGAATATACCGCAATGGGGAACCAAAGAAGCTGCGATGTTAGATTTATTCAGTGATGTTTTGGCATCCGGAAAAACATCCTGTTTATATAAAAGATTAGTTTACGATGAACAGGTTGCAACAAATGTTTCATCCTATGTTGATGATTCTGAAATATCCGGACAGTTTTATATTGATGTTACTGCTAAACCCGGGCAGGATCTTTCAAAAATTGAAAAAGCAATTGATGAAGAATTAACAGCATTGCTTAAAACCGGTCCTACTGATAAAGAGCTGCAAAGAGTAAAGACCCAATACTTTGCAAGATTTATAAGAGGTATAGAAAGAATTGGCGGCTTTGGCGGCAAGTCTGATATACTTGCAAGTAATATGACTTATGGTGGTTCACCTGATTATTATAAAACTACTTTAAAAAATGTTGAATCAGCAACAATAAAAGAAATTACAGAGACTGCAAACAAATGGCTCTCTGATGGAGTTTTCATTCTTGAGGTTCATCCTTTTCCGCAGCTAAACGCATCAACTGAAGGAGCAGACAGAACCAAATTACCTGATATGGGTGAAAATCCGGAAGTTAAGTTTCCTGATGTAGAAAGAGCAACATTATCAAACGGCTTAAATGTTGTTTTAGCTGAAAGACATTCAATTCCTGTTGTAAGCTTAAGATTACTGGTTGATGCAGGTTATGCAGCAGATCAAACTACAAAACCGGGAACTGCAAAACTTACAATGGATGTAATGGATGAAGGAACCAAAAAATTAAATGCTCTCGAAATAAGTGAGCAGTTAAGTTTACTTGGAGCAAATCTTTCAACCGGATCTAATCTTGATTACTCAATTGTATCTCTTAATGCATTAAAAGTAAATCTGGATGCATCACTAGATCTTTTTGCGGATGTAATTTTAAATCCGGCATTCCCCCAAAATGAATTTGACAGATTGAAGAAAAATCTCCTTGTAGCAATTCAAAGAGAAAAGGTAACTCCCGTTCAAATGGGATTAAGAGTGTTTCCACAATTATTGTATGGTAAAGATCATGCATACGGAAATCCGCTTACAGGATCCGGCACAGAGGCATCAGTTAACAGCATCACACGCGAAGACCTGATCAAATATAAAAATGACTGGTTTAAACCAAATAACGCAACTCTTGTAGTTGTTGGTGATGTTACAATGTCTGAAATAAAACCAAAGCTTGAAAAACTTTTTAAAGATTGGAAAAGCGGTGAAGTGCCTGTGAAAAAATTAAACGATGTTGAGTTGGGTAAAAACTCTGTTGTTTACATTATGGATAGACCGGGCTCTCAGCAATCAATAATTTTTGCAGGAAACGTTTCACCAAAAAGAAATCCTGATGATGAAATAGCTGTTCAGACTTTTCAGAATATATTTGGCGGCGCATTTACATCCAGAATTAATATGAACCTTAGAGAAAATAAACACTGGTCTTATGGTTCATTCTCAATTTTATGGTCTGCAAAAGGGCAAAGACCATTCTTTGTTTATGCTCCCGTACAAACCGATAAAACTATGGATGCTATGGTTGAGATAAAAAATGAAATGGAAGGAATTCTTTCAAATAATCCTGTGACTATGGAAGAGTTTGAGAAAGATAAGAATAATCAGATACTCGGTTTACCGGGCTCATGGGAAACAATTGATGCAGTTGGTGGTTCATTAACTGAAATTGTGTCTTATAATCTTCCTGATGATTATTTCAAAAAATATGCATCACTTGTTGAAGCTTTGGCAATTGATGAGGTTCAGAAATCAGCCGACAAACTGCTAAAACCAAATCAACTGGTTTGGGTTGTGGTTGGAGACAAATCCAAAATTGAAGAAAGTGTAAAAAGCCTTGGTTATGGTGAGGTTAAATACCTTGATGGCGATGGAAATGTAATTCAATAAAAATAATATTTACTTAGAGGCTGTCTCTTAACTTTTTGGTACACGGTAGTCGCAAACTTCAGCTTGCAAGAAAATATAACAAATACGCAACTTGAAAGTTGCGGCTACCTTATGTTTCAGATTTATGAGACAGCCTCTTTAATTTTAAATTTTTTCCAATGAATTTCTTAGTTTAATGATATCAGAAATATTTTATCATCATTTCTATGGAGCCTGTAATGAATAAGTTCAATCTGATTACTGTATTGCTTATCCTTTTCAATATCTTAAACCCTGCTCAATCAATTAAATCTCCCGAGGAATTTTTAGGATACAGAGTCGGGACTGATTATAAAATTGCAGATTATGAAACCATACAGAAATATTTTAAGCACTTATCAGAAAACTCTTCCAAGCTTATTTATCAGGTGATCGGAAAATCTTCTGAGGGAAGAGATATGTTTATGGCTATAATCAGTTCAGAAGAAAACATTCAAAATTTAGACAAGTACAGAAAAATTGTAAAAGAACTTTCTGATCCCAGAAACCTTACTGATGAACAGGCAAAAGTTTTAGCTAAAGAAGGAAAAGTTGTGGTTCTCGTTACGTGTAACATTCATTCAACAGAAATTGCATCCGCACAAATGTCTATGGAATTTGCTTATGATCTGATCACTGATAAAGCTTCTGAAAAATCATTACATGCATTAAATGATGTTATATTTATCATTATGCCATCAATCAATCCCGATGGTACTACAATGATTGTTGATTGGTACAACAAGTATCTTGGAACCGAATACGACGGCAGCCCTCTTCCCTATTTGTATCACAAGTATGCAGGTCATGATAACAACCGCGATTGGTTTATGTTTAATCTGCCGGAAACAAAAGCAGTTGTTGATATCGCATTCCACAAATGGATGCCTCAGATCTGGCTTGATGAACATCAGATGGGAAGCACCGGTGCACGATTATTTGTTGTGCCATACAAAGATCCGATAAATCCAAATGTTCATCCAATGATCTGGCAGTGGCAGAAAGTTATAGGGGCATTAACCACTTTAAAATTAGAAGAGGAAGGAAAAACGGGAGTAATTGATCACGCTTACTTTGAAGGCTGGTGGCAGGGGCCTGCAAGTGATTGCGGATTATGGCATAACCAAATTGCACTCCTATCAGAGATGGCAAGCTGTAACATCGCAAGTCCTGTTTATATTGATCCAAACGAAGTTAAAGCCACTCCCGGTTTAACGACTTACGATTTACGTACAAATTATCCTCATCCCTGGCGCGGTGGATGGTGGCGCTTAAGAGATATAGTTGATTATGAATTATCATTAACCTTCAGTCTTCTTGAAACGGCTTCTATTTATAAAGAGGAACTTTTATATAATTACTATCTGATGGGAAAGGATGCTATCGAACAGGGGAAGCAGGGAAATCCTTTTGCGATAATTATTCCCGGAAATCAAAATGATTATGTGACAGTATCACGCATGATAGAAATACTTCAGGAAGGTGCGGTTGAAGTCCATTATAGTGATAAGGAGTTTAGAATTGATAATACAATTTATCCAGCTGACAGCTACATAATATTTTTAGCTCAGCCTAATGGAAAATATGTAAAGGATTTATTTGAAGAGCAGCGTTATCCTGATCTACGCACTTCAAAAAAAGAAGATCCCATAAATCCTTATGATGTTGCAGGATGGACTTTGCCTTATTTAATGGGTGTAAAATTCTCGACGATAGAAAAACCATTTGTGCTGGAAACGGCTTTATTATCTGATGCGAATTACAAAAAATCTTTTATTGATGAAAAACCAGGGAAATATTTTATCGCTCCGGCAGGATTAAATGTTAACTCGACTTTAATAAATCGGTTACAAAAATCCGGTGTTCCGGTTTACTGGAATACTGAAAAGATAGCTTTAAATGGTAAGGAATTCCCAAAAGGTTCCGTAGTAATTCATTCTGATAAGATATCCAGAGAAAGTTTAAAAAAATTAATTCAGGACCTTCATATTCAATTTTATTCTGCAAATGATATTGAAGCAGACAAGCTAAAAGAATTAAAAAAAGTAAAAGTTGGTATTTATCATCCTTACAATGCAAGCATGGATGAAGGCTGGACAAGACTTCTTCTTGAAAATCACGAGTTTGATTTTACTCAGATATTTAACAAGGATATGAAAACAAGAGACTTAAAGAAAAGATATGATGTGATAATAATTCCGGATGTAAGTTCTGAAGTGATAAAAACAGGCAAGTACGGAGGTGAATACAAAAGATACAATCGTCCCAAACCACCGGAATATGAGGGCGGAATTGAAAAAGAAGGTATTGAAAATCTAAAACAGTTTGTTGAAAAAGATGGCGGACAACTGATTGTATTTGGTGACGCCTGCAACTTTGCAATTGAAGAACTGGAATTAAGAGTGCGAAACACTTTGAAAGAAGTTAAGAGTAATGAATTTTTCTGCCCCGGCTCTCTTATTTCCTTAAATGTTGATAACTCAAATCCCATCGGTTTTGGATTGGAAGAAAATATAATTGGTTATCAGGATAAATCTATTGCATTTGAAACCTCTGTACCATTTGGTGTTTATGACAGAAGTGTAGTTGTAAGATATCCCGATAAAGACATTTTAAAATCCGGATTTCTTACAGGAGAGGATAATCTTTACAGAAAATCTGCACTTATTGAAGTAAAACAAAAAAACGGAAAAGTTATTTTAATGGGATTTAAAGTTCAGAATCGTCATCAAACGTTTGGAACATTTAAATTACTCTTTAATGCGATTCATTCTGCTGGTATGTAACAAAAGTGTAGCTCAGATTAGTCTGAACTACACTTAAAATTTTTTCAGTTTATTTGTTGAAATAACTCATTGCTTCAGGCAGATTCTTTTTTATATCAGCAATTCTGGTTTCATCAGAAGGGTGAGTGCTTAAAAATTCAGGAGGAGCAGCATCACCTTTTTGTGCAGCCATTCGTGTCCAGAAATCAACCGCAGCATTAGGATCATACCCTGCCATAGACATAAAGATTAAGCCTAATCTATCGGCTTCGCTTTCGTGCGTTCTGCTGTAAGGTAGAATTACACCCAAAGTTGTTCCAACACCATAAGCAGTTAGAAAAAGATTTTGGGTTGTTTCAGGCTGATCTGCTAATGCAACAGAAAGTGCTACACCGCCAAGCTGCTGAAGCAAGCCCTGACTCATTCTTTCATTTCCGTGTTGTGCAATAGCGTGAGCAATTTCGTGACCCATTACTACTGCAAGTCCGGTTTCATCTTTTGTAATTGGAAGAATTCCGGTGTAAACCACCACCTTTCCGCCGGGCATACACCAGGCGTTAACTTCTTCACTTTCAACAAGATTAAATTCCCACGCATAACCTTCCAGTTGGTTTGAAAGGTTGTTTTCGGCAAAATATCTTTCAACAGCTTTCTGAATTTTTACACCAACACGTTTAACCATATCAACATCTGCTGTGTTGGAGCTTAGTTTACTTTGCTTTAAGAATTCATCATACTGCTGAAAACTCATTGCATTCATTTCGCTTGCAGAAACCAAGCTTAGCTGAGATCTTCCTGTGATTGGAACGGTACTGCAGTAATAAACTGTAAGTGCAAGTAAAATTATAGGAACAAATATTTTTAATAGTTTCATTTTGCCCTCTTAATTGATTGTCTTTTTTGTGATAGCTAAATATATAAAAATTTTGGGATGGATATGGTTGAAAAGAAAAGTCGGTGTTAAAGAAAGATGACATCTTTTCCGCAAGATGTCATCTTTGAAATTATTTCTAAACCGCAACTGGAGTATCTAATTCTCTTAAAGCAGAATAAAGTTCTTGTTCGGTTAATTCGTGATCAACTAATTCGCCATTAAAGTATGCCTGGTAAGCACTCATATCAAAGTAACCGTGTCCGCAAAGATTAAATAAAATAGTTTTTTGTTTTCCTTCAATCTTTGCTTTTTGTGCCTCACGAATAACTTGCGCTATTCCGTGTGTTGCTTCCGGTGCGGGAATAATTCCCTCAGTTTGTGCAAACTTAACTCCCGCTTCAAAACATTCTATCTGAGAAATTGCAGATGCTTCGATCAACTTATCTTTTAATAGCTGGCTTATAATTGCACCTGCTCCGTGATAACGCAATCCACCTGCGTGAATTGGTTCCGGAACGAATGTGTGACCAAGCGTGTACATCGGTATAAGCGGAGTTAAACCAACAGTATCACCAAAATCATATCTGAATTCTCCTTTTGTAAGTTTTGGGCAGGATGCAGGTTCAACTGCAATGCAGCGAACATTTTTTCCTTCCTGAAAATTGTAACGTAAAAACGGAAAAGCTATACCGGCAAAGTTTGATCCGCCGCCAAATGGTGCAACAACAATATCCGGAAAGTCTCCGGTCATCTCTAATTGTTTTACTGCTTCCTGTCCAATTACAGTTTGATGAAGAAGAACATGATTTAATACACTTCCTAAAGCATAATTTATTCCTTCGTTTGTTGCGGCTCTTTCAACTGCTTCAGAAATTGCAATACCCAAACTGCCGGGAGAATTTGGATCCTGTTCTAATATAGATCTTCCGGAATTTGTATTTTTACTCGGTGATGAAATTACTGTTGCGCCCCAGGTATTCATCATAACTTTTCTGTATGGCTTCTGATCATAACTAATCTTTACCATATATATCTCGCAGCTTAATCCAAACTTATGACAAGCAAAACTTAACGCACTTCCCCACTGACCCGCACCGGTTTCAGTTGTTAATCCTTTAGCACCTTCAATTTTGTTGTAATAAGCCTGAGCAATTGCAGTGTTCGGTTTGTGCGATCCTGCAGGGCTTACACCTTCGTACTTATAATAAATTTTTGCAGGTGTGTCTAAGGCTTTTTCCAACTCATATGCGCGGTAAAGAGGAGTTGGGCGATATAGTTTATAAATTTTTCTAACTTCATCCGGAATTTCAATATATCTTTCCTGAGAAACTTCCTGCTTAATTAATTCCATCGGAAATAAAGCTGCAAGATCCTGCGGACCAATCGGCTGTTTTGTTCCGGGATGAAGCGGCGGAAGCATTGGATTTGGCATATCAGCCTGAATATTATAGTAACTTTGGGGAATTTCTGATTCATTTAACAGAATCTTTTTTGTCGCACTCATAGAACACTCCTTAAAAATGAATTAATGAATGATTAATTAGTAATTAACTAAAAGTTTAAAGCTTATTGGATTTTTAGAGTATGTAAAAGATTAGCGGCGCCAGCGCCAGGTATGACTGGTAGAAAAAGAAAAGTTATTATATGTAAGTTTTTTGTTCAATGTTTTATTGTTTTAATTTCTGTTGCAAGATAGAATTTGATGTTTTGAATGTCAAGAGAGTTATAGAAGGTTTCTAGATTGAGTAAGTCATTCCCCCGTAGGTGGGAATCTATTTCTATCCTATGGATGGATTCCCGTTTACTTGGGAATGACTGTCGGTTTCCCACAACAAAGAAACCCTTATACAATCTATTCTTTGTATATTTGCGTAAACACGTTAAGAAAATCATAACTAAGCAAGAGGAATAAATGCAAATAGGAATTGTTGGTCTTCCATTTACAGGAAAGACAACACTTTTTCAAACGTTAACAAAAACTCATTTCGACCCAAATGAATTATCTAAATCAGAAATTCATCAGGCAGTGGTAAAAGTACCAGATGCACGATTGGATAAGTTAACTGAAATGTTTAATCCAAAGAAAAAAGTAAATGCTACAATTGAGTTTGTAGATGTTGTCGGATTGCAAAAAGGTGATTCGGGCTCTACACAGTTTACAGGAAATTTTTTAGCGAAAGTAAAAACAAATGATGCACTTGTTCAGGTTGTAAGATTATTTGAAAACGATGCTGTTCCACATCCTGATGGCTCAATAAATATGATGCGTGATATTAATTCATTTGAAACTGAATTTATTTTATCTGATCTGGCTATTGTTGAAAAAAGGTTAGAGACCATAAAAAAGCAAATCTTAAAAACTCAGGATGAAAAACTAAAACGCGAAGTTCCTGTACTGGAAAAATGCAACGAACTTTTACAGGAAGAAAAACCTTTGCGCGATCATCATTTTTCTAAAGAAGATCTGATGATATTAAAAACTTACCAGCTTCTTTCAATCAAGCCGATGCTGATTGCATTAAACTTTGGCGAAAACCAGGTTAACGATACAGAAAAGTATATGGAAGAACTTGTTAAGCATAAACTCGGGCATAACACAAAAGCAATATCATTCTTTGGGCAGATAGAAAAAGAAATGGCTGATCTTTCTGAAGAAGATGCAAAAGTTTTTATGAGTGACTACGGAATTAAAGAATCTGCGCTGGATAAATTAATTAGAGAAGCTTATGATTTACTTGGATTACAATCTTTCCTTACTGCCGGAGAAGATGAATGCCGTGCGTGGACGATTAAAAAAGGAATGACAGCACAGGAAGCTGCGGGAGAAATTCACACAGATTTTTATAAAAAGTTTATCCGAGCAGAAGTTGTGCATTATGATGATTTTGTTGAAGCCGGTTCATTTGCTAAGGCGAAAGAACTTGGCAAATGGCGACTTGAAGGAAAAGAATATATTGTTAAAGATGGAGATATAATTTCCGTAAGGCACAGTTAGTTTGCTGTTTTAAAAATTATTCACAAACCCAGTTTCTCAAAGAAACCGGGTTTGTTATAAAAAACTACTTCAACAGATACTTTTCTAAAAATAAAACTTCGGACCAGATGTAAAAATCGCGGTTCGTTTTCTTTCGGAAACCATGACCCTCATCTTTTGCGAGCAAGTACCAGACTTCTCCACCGTTCTTTCTTACGATATCAACAATCTGTTCTGCTTCTGTATATGGTACTCGCGGATCATTTAATACCTGCACAACAAATAATGGTTTTGTAATTTTATGTGCGTTTGTAGTTGGAGAAATCTTTTGCAGAAATTCATTCATCTTCGGATCACGCTCATCACCGTACTCAACTCTTCTTAAATCTCTTCTGTAATCCTGTGTGTTAGTTAAAAAGGTTACAAAGTTACTAATACCAACAATATCAACGCCGCATTTTATTCTATCATTAAAATGTGTCATCGATGCCAGCACCATATACCCGCCGTAAGATCCACCTGTAACAGCAACACGATTTGCATCAAGATCAGGCTGTGCTGCAATCCAATCTAAAAGTTTACCAATATCCTGAACTGATTCTTCACGCTTGTAACCATTATCCAACTGTAAATAAGATTTTCCATATCCGCTTGAACCGCGCACATTTGGCTCAATAACAGCAATGCCCATTTCGTTAACATAATATTGCACAATAGGATTAAAGTAAGGCTGTGCCTGGCCTTCGGGTCCACCGTGAATATCTATAACAACCGGATGAGGTCCCGCAGTTTTAGGTTTGTAAATAAAAGCAGGAATCATTCTTGGTTTGCCATCAACTTTATCAAAAGTTGGGAAGTGAATTAACTCGGGTACTACAAAATCAGATGTGTTCAATCCACCTACTTCACTGTAAGTCCAGCGTTCTAAAGAATAGTTAGAAAGATCCATAACATAAACATCTCCGGAGGATTGCGGAGTATTTAAAACCATTGCAAGTTTTTTACCATCGGGATGAAATTCCAAACCGTAAACCTGTCCAACAGGAATTTTAGGTACAGCATTATACTTCATCGTTTTGGTATCAAGCAGATAGAGCTTGGCCATTCCATCTTCATTAACTGTAAAAGCAAGTTTATCTCCCTTATCTGATAAAGTAAATGATTCAACATCCCAATTGATATCTGAGGTTAGCACTGTAAACTTTTTAGTTTTAAGATCGTAGTAACGCAATCTCTGAAACTCACTGTTTTCATCAGATGTGATAAAAATTCCTTTTCCATCTTTAGAAAAAAGAGCACCGCCATAAGCAATTTTTTCTGATGAAGGATTTATCTGCTCAAGTTTTTTGGTTGAAAGATCAAGATTATAGAAATAGCTTTCATTTGCAGAAACATATTTTCCAACAATTATTGATTTATCATCTGGAGCCCAATCACCGGCAGCCCACGCGCCGCCTTCACTTAAAACCATTTCTGCATTTTCAGGATTGTTAATATCAGCTACATAAATATCCCAGTCTGCACCATTACGTTTTGTAGAGAAGAAAGAAAACTTATCGCCTTTGTTATTCCATTTAACACCACCGTTGCTTGATTTTCCATCGGTTAACATTTTGTAAGATGCTTTATCAAGATCGTAAGAAAAGATTTGATAGAACTCACCGCCGCCAACATCTTTTGTAAAAAGAAAAACGTTTTTGGATTTATCAGGACACAAGGTTGCACCGCCAACAGGCTCGTTAAAAAAAGTGATCTGTTCTCTGTAAGCACCGGGTTTTCGTACTTTGTGGAATTGTGCAGTTTCACCAAATCTTGTTGAGATTAAAATTCCACCATCGTGCAGCCAATCCTGTAAAGATGCTGAACGTGTGTTTTGATACTGGAAAATCCTATCCTTTAACGGCTGTGGAATCTCAGGAATGTTTTCCATTACAAGATTACCAACTTCTTTTCTTTCTACCTGAGAAAAAGTTTGCGAAGAGGAAAAGAAAATAATTGAGAGAAGAAAATAAAGAGTGAATTTAGTTTTCATAGTTCATCCTTTTTTGTTTTTTCAAAGATTATAATTGATAACTAAAGAAGCAAAAAATAAATTTATAAACGGTATTATTATAGGATGAATCAGAATTGAGAAGCAAAACCTTCGGGGTTTTAAAAACCCCGAAGGTTATAAAATTTATTTAAACACTCTGAATATTATATCCGGCATTAAATAGTGAGCTAAACATCGTCCACATTGCTGCAAAAAGAATTATTACAAGTACAAGCATTATCAATGCAAAAATCAGAGAAGCCTGAGCCCAGGATTTTTTGCTTGGATGTGTTCCATCACCAAATGCCCAAACAAATAGCATGATAAATCCAACCAAAGGAATAGCCTGAATAAGAAATGTAATTAACCAATCCCCTATCGTCATTGGTTTGTAATTAGAAGTAAAACCTGAATTCAACGGATCCATTCTTCCTCCTGTATATGTAATTAAAATTTGAAAGATATTGGTTCGGCGCAAATTTAGACTTTAACTCAAATAATCACAACGAGAAATCAGGAAATTATTGAAAGATCCAATATTGAATCTCAAAATTGTATCAGATCAAACACAAGCTATTTAGCATTGCTTAGCAGTTAAAATATCCAAACAACAAATTATTTAACAAACTACAACTATTTATATTCTTTTAACATTATTCTTAAAATTGGGAAAAGCCCGCCCCTTCAATTCTTCACATTTAAAAATTTTATTCGTTTTAAGTCCAAATTCCTCGTTTTTAGGTCAATTTGCTTGGTATTATTATTGGGTAAAAGGGGCACGAAAAACCACGAAATTCAAATAATAACTAAACGGTAAAATAATGGAAAGAAAAAAAATAACTATAGATGGCAATGAAGCTGCTGCGTATGTTGCTTACAATACAAACGAAGTAATTGCTATTTACCCAATCACACCTTCTTCAAATATGGGTGAATGGTGCGATGCCTGGGCTGCGGTTAATAAGAAAAACATTTGGGGAATTGTTCCATCGGTTAGCGAATTGCAAAGCGAAGGTGGAGCTTCCGGAAGTGTACACGGTGCATTACAAACAGGTGCACTTACAACTACATTTACAGCATCACAGGGTTTGCTGTTGATGATTCCGAATATGTTTAAGATTGCTGGCGAGTTAACATCAACAGTATTTCACGTTTCAGCAAGATCAATTGCTGCTGCTGCTCTTTCAATCTTTGGAGATCATTCAGATGTTATGGCAACTCGTTCAACGGGATTTGCACTGTTGTCATCAAACTCTGTTCAGGAAGTAATGGATTTTGCTCTTATAGCACAAGCTGCAACATTAGAAGCTCGCGTTCCATTCATTCACTTTTTTGATGGGTTCAGAACATCTCACGAAGTAATGAAAATTGAAGAATTAACTAAAGATGATATGAAAGCAATGCTGGATGAAGATTTAATTATCGCTCATCGCAAACGTGCTTTAACTCCTGATAATCCAGTAATAAGAGGAACGGCTCAAAACCCTGATGTTTATTTTCAGGGAAGAGAAACTGTTAATCCATTTTACAATGCCTGTCCGGCAATCGTGCAAAAGTATATGGATAAGTTTGCAAAACTGACCGGAAGACAATATCATTTATTTGATTACGTTGGCGCTCCTGATGCAGAAAAAGTAATTATAATGATGGGCTCAGGAAGTCAGGCAGCTGAAGAAACTGTTGAATATCTGACAAACAAAGGAGAAAAGGTTGGGTTACTTAAAGTAAGATTATACAGACCATTTTCAATTGAAAGTTTTATTAGTGCACTACCTAAAACGGTAAAATCAATTGCTGTTCTGGATAGAACAAAAGAACCAGGCGCAAGCGGCGAACCTCTTTATCTTGATGTTGTTAATGCAATATCAGAAAAATATATGGCAGGCGAGCTTCAGTTTGCTTATCCAAAAATTATTGGCGGCAGATATGGTCTCTCATCAAAAGAATTTACTCCGGCAATGGTTAAAGCTGTGTTTGATAATTTATCCAAAGATAAACCTAAAGCACACTTTACAGTTGGAATTATTGAAGATGTTACAAACAGCAGTCTGGATTTTGATCCTAAGTTTTCTGTAGAATCCGAAGAAACTTTCCGAGGTAAATTTTATGGACTTGGTGCAGACGGAACAGTTGGTGCAAACAAAAACTCAATTAAGATTATTGGTGAAGGAACTGATTATTATGCACAAGGTTATTTTGTTTATGATTCGAAAAAATCAGGCTCAACAACGGTATCTCATTTAAGATTTGGGCCCAAAGAAATCAAATCAACTTATCTGATTAACAAAGCTCAGTTCATCGCTTGTCATCAACAGGTGTTTTTAGAGCAGTGGGATATGCTTAAAGAGGCTGAAGAAGGCGCTACTTTTCTACTGAACACAAAAGTAGATAAAGATCATGTCTGGGATTCTTTACCTGAAAAAGTTCAGAAAGATTTGATTAACAAGAAGATGAAATTCTGGATTATTGATGCTTACAAAGTTGCAGATGAAACAGGAATGGGCGTTAGAATCAATACAATAATGCAAACCTGCTTCTTTGCAATATCAAATATCTTTCCTGCTGAAAAAGCAATTGGACTGATTAAAGATTCAATAAAGAAAACATATGGCGCAAAAGGTGATAAAATTGTTCAGATGAATTTTGATGCGGTTGATAAAACACTGGCAAACCTGTTTGAAGTAAAAGTTCCGGATAAAGTTACAAGTAATAAAAAGATGCAGCCACCAGTTTCCGGTGATGCACCAGATTTTGTAAAAGAAGTTACTGCAAAAATAATTGCAGGTGAGGGTGATCAGCTTCCAGTTAGCAAAATGCCAATTGACGGTACATTCCCGCTAACTACAACACGCTGGGAAAAAAGAAACATAGCATTAGAAGTTCCTGTTTGGGATGCTGAGACCTGTATACAATGTAACAAATGCGTTATGGTTTGTCCTCATGCAACAATACGTGCAAAAGTATTTGAAGAAAAAGATCTTGCTGGTGCACCTCCAACATTTAAGTACACAAAATTCAAATCTAAAGATTATGGCGAAGGATTACTTTACTCATTGCAGGTTGCAGTAGAAGATTGCACCGGCTGCGCACTTTGTGTTGATGTTTGCCCTGCAAAGAATAAAAAGGAAACCAAGCTTAAAGCCATCAATATGGCTGAGCAGATTCCGATCCGTGAACAGGAAAGAGCAAACTGGGATTTCTTCTTCAACATACCTGATCTTGATAGAAAGGTTGTTGCTGTTTCAAAAGTAAAAGACTCACAATTCTTGCAACCATTATTTGAGTTCTCTGGCGCTTGCTCAGGTTGCGGCGAAACTCCTTACGTAAAATTGGTAAGCCAGTTATTCGGAGATCGTGCAATAATTGCAAATGCAACCGGCTGTTCATCCATTTATGGTGGTAACCTGCCAACAACTCCCTGGGCAGCAAACAAAGATGGCCGCGGTCCTGCATGGTCAAACTCACTGTTTGAAGATAATGCTGAGTTTGGTTACGGTTTCAGATTAGCAATTGACAAACATAATTTGCAGGCAAAAGAACTTCTCAAAGCTTTTGCCTCTGAAATCGGAAATGATTTAGTTGACTCGTTGATTAATGCAACACAGAAAGATGAAGCAGAGATTTATGAACAAAGAGAAAGAGTGTCAGCATTAAAGAAAAAACTTGACGATATGCTTAAAGCTGGTGCAAATGGTAAAGCAAGTGATATCAAACATCTTTTAAGTCTTGCGGATTATTTGGTTAAAAAATCTGTATGGATTATGGGTGGTGACGGCTGGGCTTATGATATTGGTTATGGTGGATTAGATCACGTACTTGCTTCAGGTAAAAATGTTAATGTACTCGTACTTGATACCGAAGTTTATTCAAATACAGGCGGGCAGTGTTCTAAATCAACTCCACGTGCTGCAGTTGCTAAATTTGCTGCTGCCGGTAAACCCGCTGCAAAGAAAGATCTCGGTTTGATGGCAATGACTTATGGGAATGTATATGTTGCAAAGGTTGCAATGGGTGCAAATGATCAGCATACGTTAAGAGCATTTTTAGAAGCAGAGGCTTACGACGGTCCATCATTGATAATTGCATACAGCCATTGTATTGCACACGGGATTAATATGGGTACCGCAATGCAAAATCAAAAAGCTGCTGTTGATTCCGGTTACTGGCCGTTGTTCAGATACAATCCTGAGCTTGAAGCTGAAGGAAAGAATCCTTTCAAACTGGATTCAAAAGGTCTCAAGATCAAACTAAAAGACTATGCATATATGGAAACAAGATATAAGATGCTTACAAAATCTCATCCACAGCTTGCAGAACAACTTATTAAAGAAGCACAGGATGACGTTATAAGAAGATGGAAAGAATATGAAAGATTAGCTGCTTACGATCCGCAAAAAACTGAAGCAGGTGCATAGCAAAGTTATTTTATAAACGGAGTTAATGAGTACATCTTTAACTCCGAATTTAATTTTGAATTGATAAAAAAGAATTAAACAAGGTAAAACAATGGATATAACAACAACATACTTAGGATTAAAACTAAAATCCCCTATCGTTTGTTCAGCAGGCCCATTATCCGAAAAGATCTCCAACATACGTGAAATGGAAGATGCCGGTGCCGGAGCAGTTGTTCTTTATTCAATTTTTGAAGAACAAATTGAACACGAACAACTTGAATTAGCTCATCATACAACTGCTTATGCAGAAAGCTATGCTGAAGCTACTTCTTACTTTCCGGAACCATTTGAGTTTAAACTCGGTCCCGATGAATATTTGAATCATATCCGCAAGGCAAAAGAAGCCGTTAACATTCCGGTAATTGCAAGCTTAAACGGAAAATCAATCGGAGGATGGACAGACTATGCAAAGAAAATGGAACAAGCCGGTGCTGATGCAATTGAATTGAACATATATTTGCTTCCTACTGACTTGAACATTCCTGGAAATGAAATAGAAAAAACTTATATAGAAATTGTAAAGGCTGTAAAATCAACTGTAAAGATTCCCATTGCCGTAAAGATGCATCCGTTTTTCAGTTCAACAAGCTATATGGCTTCTCAGCTTAGCAAAGCTGGTGCAGATGGACTTGTTTTATTTAATCGTTTCTATCAACCTGATATTGATCTTGAAACACTTGATGTTGTTCCTAACGTAATTTTAAGTACGCCAATGGCAATGAGACTTCCTTTAAGATGGATTGCAATGCTGTATGGACGCATAAATGCTGACCTTGCTGCAACAAGCGGCATCTACTCTGCACAGGATGTTCTTAAAATGGTTATGGCTGGTGCAAAAGCAACTATGATGCTTTCCGCTTTATTAAAATTTGGAATAGGACACATTGCAGATGTAATCACAAACTTAAAAACCTGGATGGAAGAAAAAGAATATGAATCAATTGATCAGATGCGCGGAAGTATGAGCTATATGAACGTGGATAATCCGTCTAAGTTTGAACGTGCTAACTATATGAAAGTTCTTAACTCTTATAAATAGTGACTGCTTATTGTGTTCTTAAATTATTGTTTTGTTTAAATGAAGACTGTCATCCCGAGCGGAGTTGAGGGAGGTAAAAGTAAGTTATAAGCAATTTTGAATTAGTACTAAAATTAGTCTAAGTGAAACAAAAAAATTACATCCATTGCCGGCTGATACTCAGAGGAGAATCCTGATCGTAACTGAAGCAGAATGTGAATCAACCGGCAGTGGATTTTTGATTTCTTTGATTACCCGTATTGTCATTACGAATCCACTCTTGTTGTTGAAGTAATCTGAAATTTTTTAGTTTGTTTTGCTTTAATCCCACTTAACGTACCCCTTCGTAAATACAGCTTCTGATGTGTGATTCCTACCAAAACGCAATTGAACTTATCTTGCTATCTTTTGTTAACATTAAAAAACAAAATGGAACTATGGCTTTATTTTTTATCATTTTCTTCACTATCTACACCACGTTAAATTTTTATGTTTTTTTAAGAGGCTGGCAGGTTATTTCTGCTTATCCTGTTTTAAAGCCAGTTTATACTGTTCTCTTTGTGGTAATTGCTTACGGATATGTTATTGCAAAAGTGTTTTACAAATATCTTCATCCTCTTGTCTATGATATTATACTTGGAATTGGCGCAATATGGTTTGCATTTATTGCTTACTTTATTCTATCGCTTTTACTGATAGATATTTTAAGATTATTTAACAGCTGGTTCAATTTTTTTCCTGTATTCATTACAAACAATTATGAGTCCGCAAAAAAGATAACTGCTATTATAGTTTTTGCCTTGGTTAGTTTAATTGTTTTTCTTGGTAATCTGAACAAAAGAGATATTCAAATAAGAAATCTTGAAATATCTTTGCCAAAAGGAGAAGGAAAACTTGATGAGCTAAACATTGTAATGGCTTCGGATATTCATCTCTCCCCCATTGATGGAGAAAGATTGTTATCAAGAATTGTTGATAAGATGAATTCCCTAAACCCCGATATAATTTTACTTGCCGGAGATATTGTTGATGATAAAGCAAAAATTCTGGAAGAAAGAAATATTGGCGAATCGTTCAGAAAATTAAATCCTAAGTATGGGGTGTTTTCAATAAATGGTAATCACGAGTTTATCAATGAAGTTGATTCCTGTGTCCGATTTGCAGAAAAGTTTGGAATTAAATTTTTACGTGATGATTTTGTTCTGATTGACAGCAGCTTTTATGTTATTGGCAGAGAAGATACTTCAATGATTCAATTTACCGGTGTTAACAGAAAGCCTCTTCACGAAATTGTTTCTAAAATTGAAACCAACCATCCAAAAATTTTATTAGACCACACACCCTTTAAACTTGAGCAGGCACTGCAAAACGGAATTGATTTACAGCTTTCAGGTCACACACATCACGGACAGATTTGGCCAGCGAACATTGTAACTAATATGATATATGAAGTAAGCTGGGGTTATAAGAAAAAAGGCAATACTCATTACTATGTTTCATCTGGCGCAGGTACGTGGGGTCCGCCTGTAAGAACTGGAAGTAGTTCTGAGATTGTGAATATTAAAATAAGGTTTGAGTAAAAAGAAAAACCCGACTAAATATATAATCGGGTTTCATTTTTTAGATTAAAATACAAACGTCATTCCAAATTTAAATTGATCATATGTAATTGGGGGCTCGCTGTTAAATGGCCAGTTCATTTTATCTTTTCTTAGTTCATAAATTCCATAAGCCAATGCATTTTTAAGAACAAAATTTACAACCGGTCCCGCTGCAGGAGATGACTCGAAGATTTCGTTTATAAATGTATCCAGTAATCCTTCGGCTGCCGCTTCAATAATTGCGCTGCCAGCCCACTTCCAGAATAAATGTCTCTGGAATACTATTGATCTTTCATAACCGGCGTCAAGCATAATATTGTTTATTAATTTTATTCTGATGCCGCCTTCACTGCTTGTTCCAAATCTGAATGAACCTTCATAAAGATTAATTATATCCGGTGCTGTATCGGGTGCAAAGGGTTCAGGTGGATCCATTGTCATAATTGTTGGATATTCGAAAATAATTTTAGACCAATTGATTGTGCTTGAAGCATAAGGAATAATTGCGGCACTTTCTCCAATTCTATAACCATACCCGCTTGATCTTCCAAAACCAAATCTCCACATATCAGATTCAATATCAATTCCGGTATTTTCTTTTCCAGCCAGTTTATTTGATTCGTTGCTCAGGTAAAAATATCTGTAACTATGTTTGATAATGTAATCAGTTTCCCAAGCTGATCTATCCTTAATGTATCCAAGCTTTATTTCAAAAAGAGCCGGATCAACAAATTTGTTTTGGATATCCTTTCTATCAACTTTGGCTAATCCATATTGTAATGAAATAGCTGGTTGGGAATTCTTAAACCCAAAATCCATTTGCCAGTCGCTCCAATCATTCCACTCATCCCAGTCCCAATGCCAATCCCATTCTTCATCGGTTTTGGAAGAATCCTCCTGAGCAAAAAATAATGGAGAAAGACTGAATAACATAAGGTAAATAACTAATTTAAAATTGAACATAAATCCTCCGTAAAATAAAAATGTGTTAATGCCAATATTTATAAATTTCCTACAGCAAATTTAAGATAAGCTTTTTTTATAAGATTAACTTTTGTCACACCATAAGCTAATAATTGATAAGAGGCCAAAAATTATTTTTAGCGGTGCCAAATAACATTGTTTATTTTAGGTTATTTATTCGAAGAATTTTATCGGGCTTGTTCAGCGAATTATTATATTTGAATAAATAATAAAAGGGATTTTTTTCTTTATGCAGCAAACAAAACAAAAATCAGATTTATATAAAATTTCACGTTTGAACAAAAATTATCCGGGCTACGATCAGATAATTAAATTACACAAAGAAGCTATTGATGAGGGTAATGATATATATATTGATCCCGATTCTGGTTTTGCTGTTTTGACTGCCGAGTTTTTACTTAAAAGAGGTTATTGCTGCGGAAGCGGCTGCAGACATTGTCCATACGATAAGCAAAACTAATTAATGAGAACCGAACAATTAGCTTTATTCAATTTAAAACAGGAGTAAATATGAAGAACTTTTGTTTTGCCTTTTTATTTTTTTCTTCATTTCTTTTTGCTCAGGAAGTGAAAGTACAATTTGAAACAGGTGATCCGGATATTAATCAACATTTAAAGGAAGTTAATGCTTATGCCAAAGCTGAATATGAAATGTTCAAGAATGACTTATCATTAAAATTTGGTATAACTACCAGAGATGTTGATAGATATGTAAGAGAAGAAAAAGTGAGACCCGGAGATTTATACTACGCCTGTGCCCTTTCAAGCGTAACCGGTAAAAGAGTTAATGATGTTATTGTCTTATATAAAGAAAAAAAAGGATGGGGTGCAGTTGCACAGGATTTAGGAATTAAACCCGGCTCAAGAGAATTTCATGTTCTAAAAGGCAAATCAATCAGCGGTATTGGAAAGGTAAAAAGTAAACACACCGATAATACACGAGGCAATAAACCTAAAGGAAAGAAATAATTATAAGTATAATTCAACCTCTCTTAGGCAGAGAGAGGTTGAATTAAATGTTTACAAAATAAATTTACTTAAATCTCTGTCTTTAACAATCTTTTCTAATTTAGCTTTTACAAATTTCCCGTCAATCTTCACAGTGTCGGATGGAATTTTATCGGGCACATCAAACAAAATCTCATCAAGCAATGTTGTTAAAATTGTGTGCAGTCTTCTCGCACCTATGTTTTCAACCTGCTCATTCACTTCTGTGGCGATACGGGCAATCTCTTTAATTCCATCTTTAGTAAAACTTAATTTTACACCTTCTGTTTCCAGCAATGCTCCATATTGTTTAAGGAGTGCATTTTCTGGCGTTGTTAATATTTTTACAAAATCATCTTCATTAAGGCTGTTTAATTCAACACGAATTGGAAATCTGCCCTGTAATTCAGGAATTAAATCAGATGGTTTAGATACGTGAAAAGCTCCGGATGCAATAAATAAAATATGATCAGTTTTAACTACTCCATATTTTGTATTTACATTTGATCCTTCAACAATGGGAAGCAAATCTCTTTGTACACCTTCACGGCTGACATCCGGTCCCTGACCTTTTCCACCACCGGCTACTTTATCAATCTCATCAATAAAAATTATACCGGAATTTTCCACTCTTGCAATAGCTTCTTTTTGGACTGCTTCCATATCAATTAGTTTTTGAACTTCTTCCTGAGCTAATATTTGCCGTGCTTCTTTGACGGTGGTCTTTCTTTTCTTCCTTTTTTTAGGCATTATGCTTCCCATAATTTCCTGTATGTTAATTCCCATATCATCCATTCCAAAGGGACCGAGCACCTGCATACCAATGGAAGGTTGAGCCTGTGAATCAAACTCAATCATTTTATCATCCATCTCACCATTCTTTAATTTTGACATCATCCATTCACGGGTTTTTTTATTTTGATAAGCTTCGCTTTCTTCTCCATTGGAAACTTGTTCATCACCTTCAGACGCATTTGTCTGTGCGGTTTTTCTAACTGGTGGAATTAAAATATCAAGCACCCGTTGATCAGCTAATTCTTCTGCTTTTGCCTGAACTTCAATTGTTTTTTCAGATTTTACCAGATTAACTCCAACTTCCACAAGATCGCGCACCATAGATTCAACATCTCTTCCAACATAACCAACCTCTGTAAATTTTGATGCTTCAACTTTTACAAACGGAGCCTGAGAAAGTTTTGCAAGTCTGCGTGCAATTTCAGTTTTACCCACTCCTGTTGGTCCAATCAGAATGATGTTGTTTGGCATTATCTCTTCGCGTAAAATATCTTTAACCTGCTGTCTTCTCCAGCGATTCCTGAGTGCTATTGCAACAGCGCGTTTTGCTTCTGTTTGACCGATAATATACTTATCGAGTTCTTTAACGATTTCTGTAGGTGTAAAGATTTTCATATCAAAAGGTTTCTTTTCCATAACTATTCAATTACCTCAACATTAATTTTATCGTTTGTGTAGATGCAGATATCTGCAGCAGTTTTTAATGCTTCGTAAACAATTTCTTTAGCGGAAAGTGAGCTGTGCTTTTTCAGCATCTGAGCAGCTGCCAATGCATACATTCCACCTGAACCGATTGCAACGATTTTATCATCAGGTTCAATTACATCTCCAGTTCCGGAAATTACAAGCGCAGTATCTTTGGAGATAACAGCAAGCATTGCTTCAAGTCTGCGCAGATACTTATCAGTTCTCCAATCTTTGGCAAGCTCTACCGCAGCACGGTTAACATTTCCACGGTACTGCCCGAGTTTATCTTCAAATCTTTCCATCAATGTAAATGCATCTGCAGATGCGCCTGCAAATCCACACAACACTTTTCCATCTGCTATTTTTCTGATTTTCATTGCATTGTGTTTCATTACTGTGTTGCCTAATGAAACCTGTCCATCGCCACCAAGTGCTGCTACACCATTATGCACAATGCCAAGTATTGTTGTTGCTCTTACTTTTTGTTTCATAGATTTTCTTTCTATTCAAATTCTATTAATAACATTAACTAAAAATCTTAACCGGTAAAATTCTTGGAACGCTTTTCTGGTAATTTCTGTATTCTTCCCCAAACAATCTAACCATTTTCTTTTCTTCATATATCGATCCGATGTAAAAATATATTGTAAAACAAATGAACATTGTGAGATAAAACAAATTCATTTCTGCACGAAACATTAAAAATATTATTGAAAAGAAATAAATCGGATGACGACTGTATTTATATGGTCCTTCTATTCTTAAAGTGTATTTCTCATCAAGAGCATTTTCCGGATATTGATTTTTTAGGAATAAATCAAACTGATTTAAACCTAAAAATTCCCTGAATTTTATATACTTCATACACCATAAAATACCAATTAATGACAGTGCTTGTGGAATTAATACAAGATAATCAAAAGGTGGATTTAATTTATAAATCTGTATAGAAGGATGTGGTGCCAGATCCCATATCAAATACAAACCAAGCAGAGCAAAAAAATTATAACCTAATCTGTAAAAGGCAATTAGTTTACCAAAATTATTCTTAAAGAATGTTTTTACTTTTAATGATGCAAGTAAAGAATGGATTAATCCATAAAACGAAAATAACAGAACCAGAATTAATACATCAACTATGTATTGCATTTACATTAATTGTTTACGCAAACGTGCAACCGGAAGCTTTAACTGTTCGCGGTACTTTGCAACAGTTCTTCTTGCGATATGTATTCCTTCAGCATTAAGCAGTTCAGCAAGTTTATCATCGCTGTACGGTGCTTTTTTATTTTCAGACTCAATAATTTCTTTTAATCTTTCACGGATATGTTTATTAGAAACTTCCTCACCAAAATCTGTAGAAAGTCCTTCGCTGAAAAAGTATTTCAATTCGTGAATGCCCATGGGGCTTTGAACATATTTACCGTTGACAACACGACTGATAGTTGAAATATCCATCTGAATTTCTTCAGCAATATCCTTGTAAATCATTGGCTTTAGAAACTTTGGTCCTTTTTCAAAAAACTCATACTGTCTTTCCAGAATTGCACGCATTATTTTCAAAAGTGTTTCTCTTCTTTGCTGTATGCAGGCAATAAACCACTTTGCTGATTCAAATTTCTCTCTTAAAAATTTATATGTTTCCTTATCCCGTTGATTTTTCTTCGCTCTTTTGTTTGAATCAAACATTTCCAGATATTGTTTGCTTATTGTTACCGAAGGCATGCTTTTATCATTAAGAGTAATTACCCAGTTATCATCAATCTTTTCAACAAGAAAATCCGGTGTTATTTGATTTATTTCCATTGAAGCAATATTGCCTTCGCCTGGTTTTGGATTCATTGACTGGATAAGTGCAATAGTTTCTTTAAGACTTTCGTCTGTAAGATTCATTCTTGTCTTTATCAAATCAAATCTGCGTTTGGAAAATTCATCATAATGATCTTCCAGAAGTTTTATAGCAAGATATTTAATGTAAGGATCTGCCTTGCTTTCTTTTAGCTGAACAATCAGACATTCCTGCAAACTCCTGCAAGCAATTCCAATCGGATCAAACTTTTGAATCTTTTTCAATAAATCTTCAGCAACCTGTGGATCAATTTTTATGTGCTCAAACATTTCAAGTTCGTTAAGAATATCAGAAAGTTCTCTTTGCAGATAGCCATCATCATCAAGATTACCAATTATTTCTTCGCCAAGGATGAATAAATCCTCATCAAGATTTAATAACCGCAGCTGTTCGGTAAGATGTTCACTTAATGTTGTTTTAGCTGGCGCAAGCGGATGATAAACCTCTTCATCAGGACTTCTGTTTAATTTCTCATGATCCAGATCGTCATCATTCATGTAATCTTCAAGATCAAATTCTTCATTATCTTTATCAGTAAATTCTTCTTCAGTTTCGGTATCTGTTTCCGAATCTTTTTCTTTATCATCCTGATCTAAAGACATTTCCATTTCTTCTTCAAGAACAGGATTCATTTCAAGTTCTGTTTTTATTCTCTGCTCAAGTGCAAGAGTATTTAATTGCAGAAGCTTCTGATACTGGATCTGCTGCGGAGAAAGTTTTTGCTGTTGTGCAAGTCTTTGATTAAGTGAAAGCATATTATACACCTGAATTATTCATAAGTTGATTGTACCATTTTTCCCCGTATAATCTTATTAAAGCATCTTTGCAGAACTCAGCTATTGTTATGTTTTCCTGCTTCCCCTTTTCAAGTGCCGGTTCACACTCACTGAATTTTTCATATCTTAAAATGTCACCGCCAAAATCAGAAACCCGAATAGGAAAAAGGTGACATGAAATTGGTTTTCTAAAACTAACTTCCTCATTGAAATAAGCTCTTTCAATCGCACATTTAGCGATTGAGTTTTCGTAAAAAGAAAAAACACAATCTTTTTTATCAATGCTCTTAATCATTAATTCATTTTGCTTTATTTCATAAAATCCATGTTCATCAATTGAGTCTATCTTATTTTTATCAAGATACTTCTTAACGACCGGCAAAATCTTTTCTATTTCTTCAATTTCTTCTTTCATTATCGGAGCACCGAGTTCACTTTCCAGTGTGCAACAGGCACCTTTACACTTATTTAAATCGCAATGAAAAGGAATTTCAAGTATTTCTTTCCTAACTAAAACCCCGTTTACTGCTAATATTTTATCAGAATTCATTGGAATAATTTTTGATATTGTCAGTGCAAAATATAAGGTAAAATTTCTTTTTTTTACAACTTGATTTTGAATTTTTAACTCCCTTATATCTGCCTACTTTTTAACAACTTACCGGTTGACTTTAATTAATCATTTCAATTACTTGCTTTACTTATTATAAATTTTAGGTAAATATGATTTTTAAAGACTCCGTCATTCTCCTAACTGGTGCTTCCGCAGGAATTGGATATCAGCTCGCAATTGATTTAGCCAAAGAAGGGGCAAAGCTTGCGTTAGTTGCGAGAAGAAAAAATTTAATTGATGATCTTATACAAAAATTACCACAAAAATCCGTTGTAAAACCCTATCAGTGCGATGTAACTCAAAAAAATCAGGTGGCTAAGGTTGTTAAAGATGTAAAAGATGAATTTGGAAAAATTGATGTTGCTATTTTGAATGCAGGAGTGGCATTCAGAGCTGGTGTGCTGGATTACAATTCCGAAGCAGCAGAAATTACATTCAATACAAATGTGCTAGGACAGGTTTATTTTATTGAGCGGCTGCTACCAGATTTTATAAAATCTAAATCAGGTGTTATAGTTGGTATTTCAAGTTTAGGTGATGGGAAGGGCTTTCCAAAAAGCGGTTTTTACTCCGCAAGCAAAGCGGCATTAACAATTTTATTAGAAAGTTTAAGAATAGAATTGAAAAAGTACAACGTTAAGGTAATTACAGTTAAGCCGGGATTTATAAAAACTGCAATGACAGATAAGAATGAGTTTGAAATGCCATTCCTGATGAGTGCAGAGAAAGCCAGTCAAATAATTTTAACGGGATTAAAAAAGGAAAAAAGAATGATTGAATTCCCTATGCAAACTGCACTTAGTGCAAAGTTTTTAAGAATGATACCAACCCGATGGTTTGAATCAATTGCTTCGAGAGAACTACCAAAGAAAAATTGAAATTAATATGAAAAGTATGATTAAAAAATTTATTACTGCTTTTTTTCTGCTAATAAATTTCTCATTTGCCCAGATAGATACAATAGTTACTTTCTCAGAAATTATGTTTTACCCATCATCTGGTAATAATGAGTTTATTGAGCTTTACAATTTAAGCTCAACTCAATCGATAAATCTTAATGGATTTAAAATAAAATATTACACCTCAACAGCAGATCAAATTGTTGATGCAGGATACGGAACAATTCTGCCGCCTAATTTTTATGCGGTAATTTTTGAAAATGATTATGATATCATTGCAGGAATATACAACGGTTTAGTTCCTCCGGAAGCTCTTATTCTAAAGATTGCAGATAATTCATTCGGCAGCAGCGGTATGGCAAATACAACAAACCGACCACTGTGGCTGCTCAATTCGATTAATGACACAGTTGATTATTATTTCTATTCTGCCAACAATGCTCCTTCCATTTCTGATGAAAAAATATTAATGAATCGTGATTCTCTTGCAACCAATTGGGAAAACTCAACTGTTTTAAATGGTACTCCGGGATTAGCAAATTCTATTTCACCGACTAATTATGATCTTCAAATAAGTGCTTTACTGTTTTCACCATCAGTTATAATTGCCGGAAGTAACGTTACTATAAATGTACGGGTTAAGAATAAGGGAATTATTTCTGCTGACAGTTATACTGTAGAAATTTTTAATGACATCAACCAAAATTCTATTGGTGAAATAAACGAGTTAATTATTTCTCAGGCTTACTCAAATTTATCCCCTGAAGATTCTATTATCGTGACAACAACTTTAAATTCACTAACTGCAGGTGAATATCAGATAATTGCAAAAATAAATTTTGCAGAAGATCAGAACCCGGCAAATAATATATTGATTAAACAATTTACAGTTGTACCACCGGGTTATGATTATAACGATGTTGTGATTAATGAAATTATGTATGCACCAGCTACGGGTGAGCCAGAATGGATTGAGCTTTATAACAGAACTTCAGAACCAATCAATTTAAAGAACTGGAAATTATCTGATGCTTCAACTTCTGTTTTAATAACTACTCAGGATTTATTTTTAAATGCCAATTCTTTTATTGTGATTTCAAGAGATGCAACAATTACTAATTTCTATTCAATTCCTTCTGATGTCGTTGTCACAAGTATTCCATCTTTAAACAATACAGGCGATGCAGTTGTAATTAAAGATGTTAATAATATAATAATTGATTCACTTTACTATTTGCCCGAATGGGGTGGAAACAGCGGCGGTAAATCTTTGGAGAGAGTTGATTATAATTTTTCATCAACTGTATCCTCCAACTGGAAAACATCTCAGAGTATATTCAGGGCTACGCCCGGGGATATCAACTCAGTTACTCAAAAAGATTTTGATGTTTTAGTAAGCGATATTCAGTTCAATCCAAAATATCCAATGATTGGCGATAACATCAGTATCGCAGTAAAGGTAAAAAATATAGGCAAGAACTCTGCATCATTTTCTATTAACCTGCTTGAAGATACAAATCTCGATTCAATTCCCGATGCTTTTATTGAATCTGTTTCTAATCTTTCATTAACTCCAGGCGATTCATCATCTGTTCAATTCAATTACAGCTTTCAAAATCTGCAAAGTAAAAAAACATTTTATGTAAAAGCATTGTTCGCTCAGGATCAAGACACAACAAATAATTATTTTTATAAATCAATCGAGCCAGGGTTTCCTAATCAAACAATAGTTGTTAACGAAATTATGTTTTCTCCGTTAGGCGACGAACCCGAATGGATCGAATTATATAATAATTCAAGCGATGAGATCAATCTTAATAATTGGAAGGTCTCAGATGTTTTAACAACTCCCGTATCTATTAACATCAAAAATGATTTTATTATCCCCGCTAATGGTTATGTTATTCTAAGCAGAGATTCATCCATAAATAATTTCCACAGAACGATACCATCACCACTATTAAAGATTAATTTGCCATCACTTAATAATGATAGAGATGGAGTTGTTCTTAAAGACAATCGCGGGTTGACTATTGATTCGGTGTTATATTCAAATCAATGGGGTGGAACAAACGGATATTCAATCGAGCGAATTTCATCAATGGCAAATTCAAACAATCAGTTTAACTGGGCAAGCAGTAAAGACATTGAACAAAGCACGCCGGGCAGAATAAATAGTATCACTCCAAAGGAGTTTGATCTTTCTGTTGCAGGTATTTCATTTTATCCACGCTTCCCTACTCTTTCTGATGATGTGTCAATTACTGCAAAGATTAAAAATAACGGTAGTGCAGCAGCACAGGTTTTTTCAATCGACTTTTATATCGATACAGATTCAAATAATGTGGTTGATATGTTATTAAGTAATGTAACTTCATCAAATTTAAATTCCGGTGATTCAATTCTGATTATATCAACTTCACCAATTGTAAATCTGCAAAGAAAAATCTTAACAGCTGCTAAAGTAACATTCACTTCAGATGAAGATATACTAAACAACTATTTAGAAAGATCCGTTGAACCGGGATTTCCACCTGATATAGTTAAAATAAACGAATTAATGTATAATCCTGCTGATAGTAAACCGGAATGGGTAGAGTTTATAAACACTGGCAGCGATTCTATAAATATTAAAAACTGGTTAATTAGTGATGTACTGACAACACCAACTAAAAATTTTATTACAAACGAAAATATATTTATTAGTCCCAACGAAATATTTGTTGTTGCAAAGGACACTTCTTTTAATTCAGCTTATCCAAAAACAACCGCAAAAGTTTTTTATTCCAATTTCGGCAGCTTAGGAAATACTTCGGATGGGATTATGATATATGATTTCAGAAATGGAATTATTGATAGCTTGTTTTACAAATCAAGCTGGGGCGGAAAAAAAGGATACTCGCTGGAAAGAATTTCTTTAGACAAAGCCACAAACGACAGCTCGAATTGGGTAACTTCATTAGATAAAACCGGAAGCACTCCCGGAAGACAAAATTCAATGTTTAGTGTCCCTGTTTATGATGGGAACACAATAGTAATAAATGAAATTATGTATAATCCTGAAGCAGGAATTGGAGAGTACGTTGAGTTTTATAATTTAACAAATGATTCAATAAACATTGGCGGATGGAAATTTGAAGATGAGAATAAAAACATAAACAGATTAATTGAAACGAGTTTTGTGGTTCCGCCGCAAGAATATTTTGTTCTTTGCTCTGACTCAACTGTAATTGGTAAATTTGATATGGACGATTTTCCATATAAAAATGTACTTGGCACATCAAGCCTTGGATTAGTAAGCACCGGAGAACTTATCCTATTAAAAGATGCCAGAGGAAGTGTAATTGATTCTGTTTTTTACAATGATAAATGGAATAACAAAAACATTGCATCAACAAAAGGAAAATCTTTAGAGAAAATTAATCCTAACTTAAGCGGTAATGATCCGCTTAATTGGAGTACCTCTGTTAATTCACTTGGGGGCACCCCTGGAAAACCAAACAGTATTTTTACCGAAAATTTAAATCAATCGGCGAGTGTAACTGTTAATCCAAATCCTTTCTCTCCGGATAATGATGGCTTTGAAGATTTTGCCGTTATCAATTACAATTTAACTCAACCAGTTGCACAAGTACAGATAAAAATTTTTGACAGCAAAGGAAGATTAGTCAGAACTTTGTTAAACAATCAGGCAAGTGGTTCTGCTGGCTCTGTTGTTTTTAATGGACTTGATGATGACGGACAAGTTCTGCGAATGGGAATTTATATAATATTTCTGGAAGCACTAAATGATAACTCGGGAATTGTAGAAACAGTGAAAAGCACTGTTGTTGTTGCCAGAAAGTTATGAATATAGTTATAAAAAAAATGGCATCTCTTTGTAAAGATGCCATCAATAATTTTTTAACGAAGCAAAATCATCTTCTTTGTTTCTACAAAGCTGCCT